>Ga0316217_10002691_pt1 | contig 21127 bp, 6 predicted proteins | sample 1anoAmetaG_FD_203633 | JGI IMG/M metagenome (GOLD analysis project Ga0316217, IMG submission 203633) | Freshwater microbial communities from Trout Bog Lake, Wisconsin, USA - 1anoA | ecosystem: Environmental > Aquatic > Freshwater > Lake > Hypolimnion/Profundal zone | place: USA: Wisconsin...
CAGCGTGCCGACGGTGAGAAACCCCAGGAAAGCCGTGGCACTCCATGTCAGGTTATACAGGGCGATGCGCGACGAGAGGGGCAAACGGCCGGGGCTGCGCGTGATGGCGGATTCCAGCGCGGGCCAGAGCTGCGAACTGGTGAAATTAAACAGCAGCATGATCAGCAACAGCGCCCAGATACTCGGCCACCCTAACACCAGCAATCCGCCGGCGGTGGTCACAATGGTGCCGCAGATCATGCGCACAATCATGGTGCGCGGCCCCCAGCGTTCGGTGAGTTTTCCGGCCAGCAGAGAAATAAACACATACGCGGCGCCCCAGGCGGCCGATAGCCACAATCCCTGGGCGGGGGAGGCGTGGATCACCCGCGCTGCAAACCAGTAGCAACCAGACGTTAAGAGCGTGGCGGCGTAGGAATTAAGCGCCTCGGCACTATACCAGGGCCACAGGGCATGGCGTGCGGAACACCGGGCCGCGACCGGCAACGGGTCGGAGGGCATCAAAAGGGGGGTGGACACTTCTGGGACTCCAGCGGCGTCAGGCCGCGTTGGGGGCAAAGACCGGCCATCATATAGAAAGGCCACGGCCCCCGGCAATAGCCGCCGATCTTCTGCCGTCTTACGGGAAAATGCCCCGCGCCTGGTAGCAGTTCGTCAGATGCGCAATGGCCACGCAATAGGCCGCCGTTTCCAGGTCCACCCCGTATTGCTCGGCCGCCTGCCGTACCCGCCGGGCCGCGCCGCCGATGATCTGCTGCAACTGGGCATCCACGCGTGCCAGGTCCCAATGGCTGCCGGCCTTGTTCTGCACCCATTCAAAATAGCTCACCGTCACCCCGCCGGCGTTGCACAAGATCGCCGGCAAAATGGCCACGCCGCGTTGCCGCAGCAGCGCCGCGGCTTCGGGGGTGGCCGGACCGTTGCCGCCCTCGGCCATGACTTTACAATCCAGCCAGCCGGCCACCGCGCCGTCGATCATGCGCTCCAGGGCGGCGGGAATAAACACGTCCACCGGCGTGCGATAGAAGGTTTCGCGCTCGATGGCTTCCAGGCTCCCGGCATCCTGCCGGGGAACAAAGCCCGCGATTGAACCGTGATGGGCGGCATAGGCCGAAAGTTCCACCGCATCAATTCCGCGGGTGCTGCGCAGGGCCCCGCTCTGATCGGCCACCGCCCGCAATTGCGCGCCGTGGGCCTGGAGGATCATGGCGGTGTGGCTGCCGACGTTGCCAAACCCCAGGAGACTAAAACGCAACCCCGCCAGCGGCAGTTGGAACTCCGGCAGCAGTTCAGCCAGCACATAGTACAGGCCTTGTCCGGTCGCTTTTTCGCGCCCCGCGCTGCCGCCGCACGCCAGCGACTTGCCCGTGACCACATGTTTCATCCCCTGGCGCCCCGCTTCGCCCTGGGTATTGACGTAGGTGTCCATCATCCAATCCATCACCGCGGCATTGGTGCCCACATCCGGCGCAGGGATGTCGTGCTCCGGCCCGATCGCGCCCCCCAGGGCGCTGGTAAAGCGGCGCGTCAGACGCATCAGCTCCGTGCCCGAGAGGGCCCGCGGATCGACCTTTACGCCCCCCTTGGCCCCGCCATACGGCAGTTGCAGCAAGGCGCACTTCATCGTCATCCAGAGCGCCAGCGCCTTGACGTCGTCCAGGCTCACTTCCGGATGGTAACGCATGCCCCCCTTGTACGGGCCCAGGACGTTGTTGTGCTGGATGCGATAGCCCTTGAAGATCTTGTACCGGCCATCGTCCATGAGCACCGGGAAATTCACCATCAGCTCATTCTTGGGTTGCCCCAGAATCGCCCGGATATATTCCGGTGCCTGGAGCACCGCGCAGGCCTGGTTGACGCGCCCCACCGCCATGCCAAAGAGGGACAGCGGATCCGCCGGTGCGAGCGCCTCGGCGGTGGGCAGATGGGCGGGAATAAGCCGGCCGGTTGCCATCAGGCCTCCAGTATCAGGTGGCGCGGCGGAAGGGACGGGCGATGGCCTGGCGGACCGCCAGCCAGAACGCCTTGAACCACAGGCGCGCCTGGAGTTGCTTAAGCTGCGGGTCTTCCGGGGCGATGTCGAGCGCTTCGCGCACCCAATAGCGGGCCCGGACAAAATCCCCCTTCGTCAGGTAGGCCAGGGCCAGGTTGTGCATTACCAGCATGTACTTGGGCTGGATCCGCAGGGTTTGCTTGCACTGCTCGATGCCTTCGGCGCTGCGGCCGGAAAGCAGCAGCGTCACCGCCAGATTGTGCCGCGCCGCCACGTTGTGCGGGTTGGCGGCCAGAATGCGCCCGAACGCCGTTTCGGCCCGGTGGAGTTGCTGTAGATCCATGAACAAGTTGCCCAGTTCCATCAGGGTGGTTTCATCCAGATTGTGCTGGGCCAGTTCGCTGTTGGCATGGTACATGGTTTCCGCCAGGTCGCCGCGCCCGTGGTAGATCTGGGCCAGCTTGAGGTGGGCGCCGCCAAAGTGGCGGTCGTTGCGCAGGACGCGGCGGAATTGCAGGATCGCGCCTTCCACATCCCCCTGGGTCATGGCCAGTTGGCCCAGATGGAAATGGGCCGTGGTTTCCTCGGGCTCCAGTTCCAGCGTCTGGCGGAATTTTTCCGCCGCCGCCTCGGGTTGGCCCATTTCCACCAGCAATTCGCCCAGATCCAGCAGGGTGTCGATATCGCCGGGGTTGGCGCGCAGGCCCTGAAGAAAATGCTGGTGGGCCTCGGTCAGTTGGCCCTTGGCCCAGAAGGCCTCGGCCATACGGGCGTGGGTTTGGGGATAATTGGGTTCCAGGTCCAGCACCTGCTGCCAGCACCACAGGGCCCGGTCGTAGAGGCCGCGGGCAAACAGCGCATGGCCCATGTTGTAAAAGCAGAGCGGGCACTTTTCCCGGTACTGCCGGGCGAGGTAGAACATCTGCTCGGCCAGCTCGTGCTCGCCCAGTTCGGCGTGCGCGTAAATTCGGTTGCAGTAGCAGGGCTCGAACGAGGGTTCCACCTGCTCGATCCGCTGAAAATTGGCGATCGCCTCGCGGTAGCGGCCGGCGCGCGTCAGGTCGGTCCCGATATTGTTGAGGATTTCCGTGTCGTCCGGTTCCATCTCCAGCGCCTGGCGGTAGGCGCCGATGGCTTCGTCGTACCGGTCCATCATGTCCAGCGTGAGGCCCAGGTTAAAGTGCCACGCGCCATTATAAGGATTGATGGCGATGGCGGCCTGGAGCTCATTGAGCGCTTCCTCCCACCGGCCGCGCTCGTAAAGCTCGTGGGCTTTTTCCACCCGTTCTTCAGCTTCATCCCAATCAGACATTCTCGTTCCATTCTCTCGCAGGGAGGCCACGTCTCTACGATGCTAGCAAACTTGCCGGTCAAATGGAAGATGCGGCAGAGTTGAGTCACCCCATATCCACGGAACATTCCGGGCACCGCAGGATGTTTTTGGAATCCGCTTCGCTCACCAGGGCCGGCAGTTGCTCCAGCGGCTGATTGGCCGCCTCCGCCGACAGCGGCAGTCGCACCAGGCGGACCAGGCGCATATGGTCGATCCAATGCCCCATGCACCCGCCGCAGGTTTGCAGGTTGATGCCGGAGTCTTCCACCCGCGTCAACGGTGTGATGCATTTGGGACAGCGGCGCATAGGCGCATTCTCCAGAGTCGCAATTCGACCATTGTACTACCACGCCAAGCAATATATACCAGGGCATGGAGATTTAGTTTACATTCTGATAGTATTTCCTGAAGTCTAATACGTGACCTTTTGAGTATATTTCCTTATGCGAACAATTAAGCCCGTATTTCTTTTTTCGGCACTCGCCATTTCCCTGCCCCTGGCCGGCGCGCTGGTCGGGTGCAGTAAGGAACCCGCGGCCGCCACCAGCCAGCCGGCACCCGCGGTCGAGAAGGTTGCCGTCACCGTGGTGCCCGCGCGCGTGCAGCCGCTCCAGCGGAAAGTGCATGTGGTCGGCACGCTGGTGGGCCTGGAGAGTGCCGCGCTGAGCAACAAAGTACCCGGCATGGTGACCGCCGTGTCCGTGGACCTGAGCAGCCGCGTGAAGCCCAATGCGCCCCTGGCGACGATCGATACCCGGCGCTACGTGCTGGCGCTGGAGCAGAGCCGCCAGACCTTGCAGGAAACCCTGGCCAAGCTGGGGCTCAAAGAACTGCCCGGCGCCGCTTTTGACGTCAGCGCCACCGCCCCGGTGCGCAAAGCCCTGAGCGAACTGGCGAATGCCAAACAAAAGCTGGATCGCGCCGAGGAACTCCACAGCAAGAAGCTCATGTCGGAATATGAGTATTTTGACATTGTCTCCAGTCATCGCGTGGCCGAGAGCAACCTGGAAAACGCCCGCGATGAAGCCCGCGCGCTGCTGGCCCAGGCCCAGCAATACGCCGCGCAAACAGCGCTGCGCCAGAAGGATCTGGACGATGCGGTGATCTGCGCCCCGGATGGCCAGACTCCCTCCGGCCAGACCATCGACAGCTATGCCGTCGTGCAGCGTTCCATCAGCGTGGGCGAATACCTTAAGGAAGGCTCGCCGGCCTTCCAGGTCGTCGCCGACCATGTCCTCAAACTTGATGCCCGCGTGCCCGAACGCTACCTGTCCGACGTGGCGCTCAAGCAGGATGTCGCCTTCACCACCGCGGCCTGCAAAAACGAGATCTTTCATGGCGCCATCGGGGTGCTCGATCCGAGCGTCGAACCGGCCAGCCGCACCTTTCTCATCGAAGCCTATGTGGATAACGCGGCCGGCCGCCTGCGGCCCGGCTCCTTTATCGAGGGCGATATCCTGATCCGGCAGGATCCCGCGGTCAACATGGTGCCCCTCGATGCGATCACCAGCTTCGTGGGCGTTAACAAAATTTACGTGGTCGATGGCGATAAAGTCCACCAGGTGCAGGTGCAGCCTGGCCAGCAGGATGGCACCTGGGTCGAAATTGACCAAAGCGTGCCGGCTGGCCAACTGGTCGTCACCTCCGGCCAAAGCAAGCTCTTTGATGGCGCCGCGATCCGCATCACCGCCACCACCGCGCCGGCTGCCACCCCGGCCAACACCACCGCGTTGGGCAACCCGTAACGAATTGTTTCAGCAGGTCGCGGCCCCACGCCGCTTAACAGGGAATCATCCATGACCCTTCCCGAACTATGCATCCGCCGCCCGGTCTTTACGACCATGCTCATTTTGCTGCCCGTGGTTATGGGCATCGTGGGCTTTTCCCGCATGAGCGTCGATCTGTTTCCCAACGTGGATCTGCCGATCGTCATCGTGACCACCACGCGGCAGGGGGCCTCGGCCGAGGAAATGGAAACCGGCGTGACCAAGCGCCTCGAGGAGGCCGTCAACACCATCAGCGGGATTGACGAGCTGGCCTCCACCAGCCAGGAAGGCATCAGCACCATCCGCATTCAGTTCTTCCTGGAAAAGAATCGCGATGTGGCCCAGCAGGAAGTGCAGAGCAAGATCAACGCCATCATCAGCCAGTTGCCCACCGGCACCGATACGCCGATTATCGACAAGTTCGACCTCGATGCCGCTCCTATCCTCACGGTCGCCGTTTCGGCCCCGCGTGATCTCAAAGAAGTCACCGAGGTGGCCGACAAGCAGATTTCCGAATCGCTCTCGAGTTTGCCGGGGGTGGGCGCCGTCACGCTTACCGGCGGCCGCAAACGCGCCATCCAGGTGGCGGTCAACAGCGACAAACTCCAGTCTTACGGCCTGGCGATCGGCGATGTCGAAAACGCTTTGGGCACGCAGAACCTGGAGGTGCCCGGCGGGCGTGTGGACCAGAATTCCCGCGAACTGACCCTGCGCACGATGGGCCGCATCGTCGATACGCGGGACTTCAACAATATCATCATCAAGACGCTTAACGGGCAGCCCATCCGCATCAAGGACGTGGGGCACGCCGAGGACTCGATCGAGGAGCCGCGGAGTTTAACGGAAGTCGATGACATCAATGCCGTCAACCTGATTGTCCAGAAGCAGTCGGGCTCCAACACGGTCGATGTGATTCACAAGGTCAAGCAGCGGCTGGAAGAACTGCGCCAGGGCTTTGCCGCCGAAGGCAAGAGCGATATCCAGATGACCGTGGTGCGCGACCAGAGCCGGTTCATCGAGGCTTCGATCCACGAGGTGCAGAAGCACTTGGTGCTGGGCGCCATCCTGGTCTCGCTGACCATCCTGCTGTTCCTGCGCGACTGGCGCACCATGATCATGGCCTCGATCTCAATTCCCATCTCCGTGATCAGCACCTTCCTGGCGATGTACATGGCGGGTTACACGCTCAACAACATCACCATGCTGGCCCTGGTCATGGCGGTGGGCCTGGTGATCGACGATGCCGTGGTGGTGCACGAAAACATCTTCCGCTGGATGGAAGAAAAGGGTTACAGCGCCTGGGATGCCGCCCTGGGGGCCACCAAGGAAATTGCCCTGGCGGTCATGGCCACCACCTTCTCGCTGGTGGTGATCTTCCTGCCGATCGCCTTTATGTCCGGGCGCGTGGGGCGGTTTTTCCAGTCCTTCGGCATCACCATGGCCTTTGCCATCGCGATCTCGCTGATCGTCAGCTTTACGCTCACGCCGATGCTTTGCTCGCGGTTCCTCAAGCTGTCGAAAAAAGCCAAGGCTGCCATCGCCCGCGGGGAGCACAGCCACCACAGCGGGGGGGCCTATGGCTGGATCGCCGAAAAGCCCTACCTGTTCCTGCTGCGTTTTTCGCTGCGCCACCGCTGGGTGGTGGTGGTTTCGGCCCTGGTGGTGATGTTCTCGCTGTTTCCCTGGCCGGTGGGCAAGTGGATCTCCGGCGATGCGGGCGTCCGCGGGCAACCCGCCCGGCTGCAATGGATGAACTATCCGGGCCTCGTTAGTTTGCTGGGCTTCGATTTTATTCCGCAGGATGACCAGAGCGAATTTGAGGTCGCCATCACCACCCCGTCCGGCTATACCCTCCAGCGCGCCCAGCAGATGTTCGAGGAAATCGCCCATCGCCTCAAAACCCTCCGCGGCGTCGATCATTCCATCATCACCATCGGCGATACCACCGGCAAACTCACGCGGGCCACCGGCAAGGTCACCATCGGCACCATTTATATCCAGGTCACCGACCTGGAGGATCGCTCGTTCAGCTACGTGACGGCGGCCGAAGACATGGCGGCGCTGGCGTGGCACCAGCCGGCCGAAATGGTCCATTGGAGTCAGTGGTGGGCCGACGCCCGGGCGCGCCAGAAGGTTCCGCCCGGCACGGCGGGCTTCAGCCAGTTTGAAGTGATGCGCGACGCCCGCAAGATTCTCAAGGATTACCCCGACCTGCGCACCAGCGTGCAGATGCCCGCCGCCGTCTCCACCGGCCAGGCCAATGCCGACCTGGAAGCCACGCTCACCGGGCCGGAACTCGACAAGCTCAACGATTTCTCCGACCTGATCATCGCCCGCATGCGCCAGGTGCCCGGCCTGGCCGATGCCGATACCACGCTGCCCGAACGCAACCCGGAGCTGCGCGTCAATATCGATCGCAACCGTGCCAGCCAGTTTGATCTGCCGGTCAAGACCATCGCCAGCACGCTCCAAACCCTCGTCGGCGGGCGCGTCATCGGCGACTACAAGGACAACGCCACCGGCGAGCAGTACGACGTCTGGCTGCGCGCCGAAGGTCCGGACCGCGCCACGCGTGCCATGATCGACCAGATGACGATCTATTCGCCGCGCTCGGGCCTGGTAAAACTCAGCAACGTCGCCAACCTCGAAGATGCCCGCGGCCCTTCGCAAATCGACCACTTCCAGCGCGAACGTAAAATGACCCTCATCGCCAATCTGGCCTTCTACACCAAGCACAACAACTTCTTATTCTTCTCCTGGGACACGCGCGAAAAACTTCCCACCGGCGATGGCGTCACCGCCATGAACAAAATCGTCGAGGATCTGCGTGTCCAGGGCATCATGCCCGCCGATTATCGCCTCACCTTCGGCGGCCGGGCCAAGACCATGGCCGAAAGTTTTGGCGCCTTCCTGATTGCCTTCGGCCTCTCGCTGATCTTCATGTACATGATCCTGGCCGCCCAGTTCGAGAGCTTCGTCCACCCGATCACGATCCTGCTGGCGGTGCCGCTGACGATCCCCTTCGCCGTCCTCTCGCTGATCATCCTTCACCAGTCCGCCAACCTCTACGCCATTTTGGGCGTGTTCCTGCTCTTCGGCGTCGTCAAGAAGAACGGCATTCTCCAGGTGGACTACACCAACCATCTGCGTCAGCGGGGCATCGAGCGCACCGCGGCGGTCATGGACGCCAACAAGACCCGCCTGCGTCCGATCCTGATGACCACGGTGATGCTGGTCGCCGGCATGGTGCCCATTGCCCTGGGCGTGGGACCCGGTTCGGCCAGCCGCGCCTCGATGGCCAAGGTGATCATCGGCGGCCAGGTGCTTTCGCTGCTGCTGACGCTGCTGGTCACGCCGATCGCCTACACGCTCTTTGATGACATGGGCCGCATCACCCGGAAGATCTTGGGCTTCCGCCGCCCCGACCAACCCGTGGCGCCGCCCGCGCAGACCCAGACGGTGGTGGTGTGATGGAGCGGGGCGACGCAGAGCGCGGAACGCGGAAGGTGGACAGGGGACATTCTGGCGAACGTGGCCACGATGTTGACCAGCGAAAACGTGCCGGATTTCGCGGGATTGAGCGATGTTGACCACCCTGAGAAGGGGTCCAGGGGCCAAAGGGGTCCAAGGGTCGAGGGGGGGCCGCCATGACGAAGGACGAATGATCCCGATCGGTATCGGGAACGAATCAAATTCCAAGAACCAATGAGGTAATGACGAAACGACCTGGGCGGCGAAGTCGGCCACGATGTTGACCAGGCGAAAACGTGGGGGATTTCGCGGGATTCAGCGATGTTGACCACTTGGTCCGTGGTCCGTGGCGCGTAGTCAAGGGGGGGGGCATTGGTCCGGTGGTCAGTGGGGGCGGGACGGATGCCGGGATGCCTCGGCCAGTGCCCCGAGGTGGCGAAATGGGCGCGCACCATGGGCGCCAATACGCCGGTGAGGGTACGGTTCGACGTAGCTCACCGAAGTCCGGCGCCACTGCGGGCCGGTGCGCACGGTGGGCGCGGATACGGACCAGCGACCACAGACAGAACCTTCTGCCTTGCGTTCGACAGGCTCACGGTCTGAGCTTGCCGAAGGCTGCCTTCTGTGGCGTTTGTATTAGATTATCAAAGAGCTAAAGGGAACGGCTTAGGCCGCGCGCGACGGGCCAGGGGAACGCGGATCGGGCTGACACTTCCCGACCGGTGCGCTACCGGGGTTGGTCGCTGGCGGCCTGGGCGTTTACGGGTATGTTCAATGCTTGGTGTGGCACCTCATTCTTGTTGGCCTCGACACATTCATTGCGAACACAGACGGCGACCTCTCGAACATGACGACCTCGACAACCTCTCGACAACCGGCCCCGGGTCCCCATCCGGAGCGACCTTCGACATTAAATCTTCGACCGCGACATCAAGCCCCGGGCTTCCGCCCGGAGCTACTTGCAACTTCGAACTTCCCGTATTTTCTCACCCTACATGTAGCGTTTTGATTTTTGACGGGGGTGCTCTTTTGTAAGTTGTTGTTGGGGTAGTGGTTGGATGATAAATCGGGCGGTTTTATTGCGGGAAGCGGCAAAATCCGGCAATTTTCTCTTCTGTGGAGAAAAAATAATAAAAGCAACGCGGGGTGGGGTTAAACTTGAGCCATGATAAACCGTCGTGTCAAACTGCTGCCGGGCGCGTTGCTCATCAGCTATGGCGCCACGTCATCCGTTAACGAGATTCTTGGCGCAATCCCCGTTTGGTCCTCTGGTAATATGTCAACAGGTGTTGCGGAATCTTGCAACTGCGGTCCAGAATTTATTTGCAAAGTTAAGCTTCGGTGCTATACTTGTTATAGTTCACCTTGGCAAGTCCGGTAACATGGCGACGATTTTGTTCTTTGGCAACGCGTTTGGTATGTTTGGTGTAGAACACTTTAAGGGTTCATGGGCCGAGAGGCCCATGGAGTGAGAATGGAGCGGCACTTGGCCGCAGGTAGATATGCAACTGTGATGGGTAGTAAGAACGAGGGTCGGAATGGTCTGACGGATGGATTGGCGTGAAGCCGGCGGCGGGAGGCCGTGGCCACTTTACGCCGGTCGCCGTCGTCAGGTCCTTCCAAAAAAGAGAGAGCGGTAGTGATCGGACCAATCTGCGCCGTGCAGGTTCGCTACGCCTCTTTTTTGAGAAGGACCGAAAATGTCGCCGAAACATTTCGCGCGGTGGGGTTCGAAAATCCGTTCCAAGTCGGTGCTGTCGCTGGCGGTGGCCGCGGCACTGGGGGCGTCGCTGTTCCAGGCCAGGCCGGCACATGCCGCCACTTACTACTGGGATTCGGACACCGGTTCGGCCGGTGCCCAGGATGGCAGCGGCACCTGGTCCGCCGGGGGCGCCACCTTTTGGAATGGCACCACCGATGTCGCCACCACCAATGATGTCAGCACAGACATTGCGCAGTTCGGCACCGGCGGCACGTTGGCTGCGGCCGCGACCGTGAATGTCGCCACGCAGAGTATCAACGGGCTCATTTTCGGTGCCACCACCACCAGCGGTTATAGCCTCACCAACGGCAGCGCCTCGGTGCTGACTATTGGCAGTGGCGGCATCACCGTCAACGCCGGCGCGCTGGCTACCACCCTGGGCAGTGCCAACCTCTCCCTGGCGCTGGGCGCGGCGCAAAGTTGGACCAACAACTCCACCGCCCTGCTGACGGTCGCGGGAAACATCGACAACGGGGCCAACTTTCTGACCTTTGGCGGCTCGGGCAATACTAATTTCACCGGAATCCTGGGCTCTGGCACCACCAAAACCGGTGGCCTTACCTATAACGGCAGTGGCACGCTGACCCTTACCGGATCCAATGCCTACACCGGCGTGACGACAATCGGCAGCGGCGGCACGCTCAAGGTGGGTAATGGCGGGACCACCGGGGTTCTGGGCCCCGGCGCCATCGTGGACAACGGTTCGCTGATATACAGCTATACCGGTGGCACGGTAGGCCTTCCGAGCGCGGGGATCACCGGTACCGGAACCGTTACGGCCACGGCGGGCAGCCTCCAATTCAACGGCAACGTCACCACCGGGGGGAATCAGAGTTACAGCGCCACGACCGTTGGATCTCTTTATAACGGCGGGGAGATCGTGGCCGGAACCGTGACCCTCGCCACCACCGGTTCGGGCTCCGCGATTTCGCTGACGGGTGACTTTGGCAAACGCAGCAGCACCGGTAATAACTTGGTGCTCGATACCAGTGTCGGCAATGGGAACATCAACCTGAACATCTCCATGGGGCGCGGCAGCGTCTGGTATCCCCTGACTGCGTTCTCGGCCAATGCCGGCACGGGAACCATCACCCTTTCCGGCAGCAACGGGGCCAATGGCTGGAACAATGCGAACTCCACGCTTACCGGCGCGATCAACCTTGCCAGCAACCTGGCAAACACGGGTCTCCTGACGCTCAACACCACCGGGACCAGCACGATTTCCGGGATTATCAGCGGTGGCGGAAGCTTACTGAAGGGCGGCAGTTCCACCTTGACGGTAACCAGCGCCAACACCTATACCGGTGGCACGACGGTCAATACCGGCGCGCTGATTCTGACAGGCGCCAGCGGGGCCCTGGCGTTGTCCGGATCGACAATTTCACTTGCAGGCGGTGCGTTGATCCTGGATAACACCGGGAGCGGCAAAAACAACTCCAATCGTATCGCCGATACCCAGGCAATCAGCTTGCTTAACGGCGGCTTGGTCTATATAGGCTCCGACCAGGCCTCCACCAACTCCACTGAAACGGTCGGGGCGATCACTCAGGCGAGCGGAACCGGCACCATTACGGTTACCTATGGCGGCACCAATCTGGCCACCTTCACCGCCGCGAGTTTTATCCACACCGCCGGAAATGCGACCACGCTCGTCAACGGCACCAGCCTCGGCAAAAACAGCACCGACGCCGGCAGCGTCGGCAAGCTGATCGTTACCGCGACTCCCGCGCTGGTCGGCACGACGGCGGCACTGACCAGTGGCATCAACGCGGGCGTTTACAACACAAATATTGTCCCATTCTTAGTTGGTGAAGCCACCACTACCACCGGCGGCCTGGGCACGCAAACGGGCACCGCCAACACCTTTGTCACTTATATTGCCAGCTCCGGCCTGCGCCCGTTGAACCCGACCGACGAGTTCACCAACAACAGCATTAGCGCCGGCAACAATACCTATATCACCGCCGCGACTTCCGCATCCGCCACGGCGGCGATTAACGCGCTGGTCATCAACGGCGGCGATCTGTCCATCGCCGATGGCCAGACCCTGACCAACACCAGCGGCGCACTGCTATTCGCTTCCACCAATGCCGTCAAGCCTGCCGGCACCACCGGCGCGCTGAGCTTTGGTTCCGGTGCCGAGGCCATCATCACCGTGAATTCCGGGGCGACGGCCACCATTAGCGCCAACATTACCCCCACCGGCAGCAACGCCCTCACGAAGGCTGGCGCCGGAACGCTGATTCTCTCCGGGTCCAACAGCTACACCGGCGGCACCAATATCAGCGCCGGCACGCTGTCCCTGGTCGGTGCCGCGGCCCTGGGCAGTGCCGGCACGATCGGCTTTGCCGGCGGCGTTCTACAGTACACCGGGACCAATACCACCGATTATTCCAGCCGCTTGAGCAACGCCGCCAATCAGTTCTATAGTGTGGACACCAACGGTCAAAGCACCACCTGGGCCACACCGCTGAGCAGTTCCGGCGGTTCCCTGACCAAAGCCGGTACCGGCACGCTGACCCTCTCCGGCACCAACACCTATACCGGCGCCACCACGGTCAACGGCGGCACGCTGGTGCTCTCCGCCAGCCCGTCGCTCAAGGCGGGTTCCACGCTCACGGTCAACAGCGGCTATGTCAGCCTGACCAACACCACCAACGCGATCAATAGCCTCGGCACGATCACGCTCAACACCGGCGGCATACTTTCCGCGGATGCCGGGACGAATCAATACCATACGGTCACCAACCTCATCCAGCTCAACGGCGGCACGCTGGCCGGCAACGCCAATTACAACGGAACCTATGGCCAGTTTTATATGAACGGGGCCAGCGCCAACATCGATGCCGCCGGGGGCACAACGTCGACCATCACCGCAGTGCTCGGATTGAACAACAGCCTCCATGGTCAGAACAATATCACCGTCGAAAGCGGTGCGAGTCTGCTGATCTCCGGTAAACTCAGCGGCGTTTCCGGTGTGTCCTGGGGTGGTTTCAATAAGTATGGCCCCGGCACGCTGACATTGACCAATTCCGCCAACCAGGGCGCTTACGGCCACGGCATGAGCATCTATGCTGGCACCGTGGTCTTCTCCCACAACGCCCTTTCCAACCACAACACGGGCGAGGGCGTGACCGGCTACGCCGCAGACTTCGAGGGCAACGCCACGGTGCGCTGGGCGGCGGGAAACACCGACGACTTGTCCGCCGCCGGCAATTTGAATATTGCCGACGGCGTGGTTGCCACCCTGGATACGTATGGCAACAGTGTGACCCTGGGAACCGGGATTGTGGTGGGAACCAATAAGACGGCCGCACTGGTCCTCAATGACACCAATGCCACCAAGGGCAAGCTGACCCTTACGGGCACCAACACCTATATCGGTACCACCACGGTTAACGCCGGCACGCTGCAATTGGCCAAGACCTACGCCCTTTACGGTGGCACGGCGGCCAGTTGGACCGCGGCCAATCTCCCGGTGGCCAGCGGCGCCACCATCGCGTTCAACGTCGGCGGGACCAACGAGTTTACCACCGGCAACGTCACGACCCTGCTGACCAACCTGGGCGCCTTGGGCGGGGCGGTCAATAACAACGGCCTGCAAGCCGGGTCGGCCATCGGTTTTGACACCACCAACAGCGGCGGCAGTTTCACCATCGGCGACAGCATCGCCAATTCCACCGGCGCGGGCGGCGGGGCAATTGGCCTGGTTAAACTTGGCACCGGCACGCTGGTTCTTAGCGGCGCCAACACCTATACCGGCGGCACGAACATCAACGCCGGCGTGCTCAACTTCACCACCGGAACCCTGGGCACGACGGGCGCGATCACCTTCACCGGCAACGCAACGTTGCAATATGGCACCGGCACCACGACCGATCTTTCCGCCCAGTTGGCGCTCAATACCGGCGTCACCGGCACGATTGACACTGGGGCCAACAGCGTCACTTTTGGCTCGGCCCTGGTCGCCACGGCCACCAGCGCGCTAACTAAAGCCGGCTCCGGCACGCTGCTCCTTGCGGGCGCCAACACCTATGGCGGCGCGACGACCATCAGCGCTGGCACCGTGCAGATCAACGCTGCGGCCAACCTGGGCGATGCCACCAAGGCCACCAACACCATCAGCCTGGGCTCCGCCACCCTGGAATCCACCGCCAACACCTACGACTTGGGCACCAACCGGGCCATCACCCTGACAGGGGCTGGCACCCTCCAGAGCGATGCGGGCACGCTGGGCATCAGCGGCACGATCGCCAACAGTACAAATCTGCTGACCGTGACCGGGAACGGCAACACCAGCATCGGCGGGGTCATCGGCAACGGGGCCGGCGGCCTGACCAAATCCGGCTCCGGCACGCTGACGCTTGCCGCCAACAACACCTTCACCGGCGCCACCACGATCAACAACGGCACGATTTCACTGGCCAACCTTGGCGGCACCGGCAACAGTGCGGCCAACGAGCTCTATAATTCGGCTATCACCATCAATGCCGGCACCAGCCTTTACGCCGGTACAACGACCGCCGGTCAGAACACGCACGGGATCAACAACACCCTGACCCTCAACGGCGGCAGCCTGACGTCGAACGGCGTTACCGGGAACTACAACTACAATTTTGCCTTCTATGGCAGTGCCAAGATCGTGGCCGGCAACAGCACGACTTCGACGATTTCCGCCACCATCGGCCTGCAAAATACGCACGAATTCAACGTGGGGGCCGGCTCTACGCTGAACATTCCCGGCAAGATTGGCAACTTCGAAAACTCCGCCTGGGGCACCATCAACAAGACCGGGGCGGGCACCCTGTCGCTGACCTATAACGGTAACGGCTACGGCGGCCTGACGCTCAATGGCGGGACCGTCAGCATAGGTCCTGGAGCATGGCGGAACTCGGGTGGTCCGGGTTACTACGCTGATTTCGAAACCAGCTCCACTTTGCAGTGGGGCACCGGCAATACCACCGACATCTCGGCCGGCGGTAAGGTGCTCATCGCCGATGGCGTCACCGCCACCCTCGACACCAATGGCAACAACGTGACCCTGGGCACTGCCGTCACGGTCGGCACCAATAAGACTGGAGCCTTGATTCTCAACGACACCAATGGTACGCCGGGAACCCTGATCCTCACCGCCGCCAACACCTACACCGGCGGCACGACCGTTGCCGCCGGCAGCACGCTGCAAATTGGTAACGGTGGCACCACCGGATCGGTGGCGGGGAATATCGTGGATAATGCCAACCTGGCATACAACTATAATGCTTCCACCACGCTCGCGGTGCCCTACGGCAGCGCGATCTCCGGCACCGGCAACATCACCGCCGCGGCTGGAAACATCCAGTTCAACGGGAATACCACGATCGGCGGCAGCCAGAGTTACACCCAGGTGGGCAACAGCGGCAGCCTTTCAGAAGGACTGGCCGTCGGCGCTGCGAGCGTGACGCTCACCGGGTCGGCCATCAGCTTGACGGGCGATGTGGGGAAGGCAGGCAGCAATGGCAATACCCTGACCGTGGATACCAGCGCCGCCAATGGCTCGATCAACCTGAATATGTCGTTGGGACGCGGCAATGTCTGGTATAACCTCACCAGTTTCACCGCCACGGCCGGCACCGGGCCGATCAATGTGACGGGCACCGGCCCGAGTTCCTCGGGCTGGAGCGGCACACCCGTGACCCTTTCAGGCGCTGTGAACATCACCGCCAACGTGAGTTCCAACGGCGGCGTGACGATCTACGCGCCCACCAACGGCAATGGCACCGTTGCGGGCAATTTCTCCGGCGGCATGTCTTTGACCAAACAGGGCAGCGGCACGTTGACCCTCAGCGGTTCGAACACCTATACCGGCACTACCACCATCAGCGCCGGCAAGCTGCTGCTGGGCGCTACCGGTTCGCTGGGTAGCAGCAGCGCGGTAAGCGTCAGCAGCGCCCTGGCGGGTACCGGAACGGTCAATGGTCCCGTGACCGTCAATAGCAGCGGCGCCATCAACCTGATCGACGGTGCGCCGGGGACCCTGAACCTTGCCGGCGGCCTGACCACCAACGCGGGCGCCACCCTGGACCTGGAAGTCGGCGCGACCGCCGACTTGCTCAACATTACCGGGGCGCTCACGGTCAACGGCAGCACCACCATCAACATCATCGCCCTCTCCGGCCTGACCAACACCACCTATACCCTGGCTAACTTTACGTCCGCCACCAACCTTGCCAACCTGACGCTGGGCTCGCTTATTGTCGGAGGGTACAACCTGGCGCTGTCGCACGACCTTAATAACACCCACGAATACCTGACCGCCTCGCAGGCGCTCACCGCGTATTGGATTACCAATAACGGCCTGAGCTGGAGCGCTACGGGCCCGGCCAACTGGACCCAGGATATTGGCGGAGTCAGCGCGGCCGCCACGCCAGGCCCCACCAATGATGTCATTTTCGCCACCACCGGCGGTGGTGCCAGCGCCTTGAATACCACCTTGGACGCCAATTTCGATATCCACACCCTGAGCTTTAACAATCAGGCCACGGCGCCAGTCACCATTGGCGGCACCAACTCGCTGCAAATTGAAGCCGGCATCACCATTGATGCCAATTCGGGCGCGCATACCATCAGCACCTCTGGTGGCGTGATCGTCGGCGCCAGCCAATCCTGGAATAATAATTCCAGCAGCCTCTTTACCGTATCGAGCGGTATCACCAGCAAGGTTGGCGGCGGCAATGCCACCCTGACGCTGGCCGGCACCGGTACCGGCGGCATGAGTTTGAGCGGCGTTATCGCGGATGGCTCAGTGAACGACAAACTGGCGTTGCTCGTCAATTCCAGCGGCACGGTCACCCTCACCGGATCGAACACCTACTCCGGCAACACCACCATCAACGGCGGCGTACTCCAAGTTGGCAGCGGCAGCACCTTGGGAACCCTGGGAACCGGCAGCGTTACCAACAACAACGCCACGCTGGCATTTAATCTCTCCGGCAGCAGCAGCGTCGGCAATCCCATCGGCGGCAGCGGCGGCCTGACGCAAATGGGCCCCGGCACCCTGACCCTTACCGCCGCCGACACCTATACCGGTACCACGACCGTCAGCGGCGGCAAGCTGATATTGCAGAACACCAGCACGTCGGCGAGCTATAGCATCGGCAGCGGCAGCGCGCTGGTATTGCAGAACACCAGCACCGCCTCGATGTATAGCCTCGGCGGCGGTACGCTGGAAATGAATGTCGCCAGCGGCGTAAGGGATCTGCCCACCGCCACGTTCTCCGGCACCGGCACGTTCCAGAAAACCGGCGCCGGCACGTTGCAATGGGGTGCCGGTGCTGCCACCTTCAGCCTGGGAGCGAACTCCTTGATTGATGTCCAGGGTGGCCAATTTGTCGGGGGCTCCAATGCCAATGAAGTATGGGCCAGCAACCTTGCGTCCCTGAACATTGCCAGCGGGGCGATATTCAGCGGGGTTGAGGCGAATGTTCGGGTCGATGCCCTGACCGGATCCGGCACCTTCCAGGGCGGCTATGGAAGCTCGGGGTATGTCAATGATACCATCGGCGTCAACGGTGGTTCGGGGACCTTCACCGGTATCGTCCAGGATCAGCCTGGCGGTGCCGCGATGAACCTGGTCAAACTTGGCAATGGCACACAAACCCTTTCCGGAACCAATACCTATACCGGCGGCACCACCGTCAGCGGTGGCATACTCATGGTCAGCAGTTCGCTCGCCAGCGCCAACATTACCATCACCGGCACCGGCGTGCTGAAACTCGGCAGCACCACCACCTTGCCCACCAACAGCACCGTCACCATCAACGCCCTCAACGGCCTGGGCTTTGCCGTCGGCGGCACCTACACCCTGGCCGGTTTGAACGGCGGCAGCAACGAAAATCTGGCCGCCACCGATGCCAGTGCCGTAAACCTGCAAGTGGGCACCAACAACACCAGCAGCACCTTCGCCGGCGCGCTGACCGGCCTTGGCAGCCTCACCAAGACGGGCAGCGGCGCACTGGTCCTCTCCGGTGCCAACACCTATACCGGCGGCACCACCGTCAGCAGCGGTTCACTGCAAATCGGCAACGGCGGCGCCACCGGTTCACTCTACGCGCCTTCGGTAACCAACGGCAACCTGACCTTCGGCTCCTCTGGTGCCATCGTGAACAATGGTACGCTGGTCTACAACATTTCCGGCGCATTCCTCGACGTCAACAAAACCATCAGCGGCACCGGCACGCTCAGCGTGACTGGCAACCAGGCGATTAATTTGGCCGCGGGCACTTCCATCACGACCGCCGGAAACCAGACGTGGTCGGACAGCGCCACCAGTGGCCGGTATTATGGCTTTAATCTCACGGACAGTGCGTCGGTCACGCTGACCGCGACGGCGGGCAACATTTCCATGACCGGCATGCTGGGAACAGCCGGCGGCCAAACCGGCAATCTGACCATCGACACCCACCTCGGAAACGGCACTGTCACGCTCACCACGCCGGTCGCCGTCAGCGGCGTTGACTACGGTCTGGCTTCGCTGACGGTCAATGCCGGCACGGGAAGCGTCAGCCTCTCCGGCACCAGCGGAGCGAACACGGCTTGGAATATCGGCGCCAACAATCTCACCGGCGCCATCAGTGTTTCCTCCAACATCACTACCCTCGCCAACGCAACCCTGCATGCCACCGGCAACAGTACAATTTCCGCGGCTAACGTTACGCTGGGCCAAAGCTACTACAGCTACAACAACTTTACGGTGGACAGCGGCGCCACCATGACGATTTCGGGGGTATTGAACGGCATTTCCGGTGTCGCTTGGGGCGGGTTTAACAAGTACGGTGCCGGCACGCTGGTGCTCACCAACGCCGGAAACATCTACGCCCAGGGGGCAGTCTTCTACGCCGGGACCGTGAACTTTGCCAATGGCGCCTTGCACAAGTACGGCGATGCCGATACCGGCCATACGACGGGTTATGCCGTCGATTTTGAAGGCAACTCCACCTTGCAGTGGGCCACCGGCAATACCCAGGATCTATCGGGGTCCAATACCTACAACGGCCAGATCAAGATTGCTGATGGCGTTACGGCCACCTTCGATACCAACGGCAATAATGTCACGTTCGGCAGCGCTTTGGTCCTTGGTACCAGCGGAACCGGAGCCCTGACCAAGGCCGGGACCGGAACCCTGACCCTCGCCGCGGTCAATACCTATACCGGGGGCACCACGGTTAACGCGGGCGAATTGGACCTGAGCAGCAGCGGTCAGGCCATCCAAGGATCGCTGACCATCGGCGATGGGAACGATACGGCGCAAAGCGATGTCGTTAGATTCCTGGGCAACAATCAGCTCGGCAACACCGCCGCCGTCTCGATCAACGGCACCGACGGCAAGTTCGACCTCAACGGCTACAGCCAAACCATTGCATCGCTGGCCGATACCGGCACGATCACCCCGGGCGGCAGCACCCTGAACCTGGGCGGCGGCAGCCTGACTGTGACTGGCGGCACCAGCACCACCTACAGCGGGACCATTACCGGCACCGGCAGCCTGATCAAGGACACCGGGTTGGGCACGCTGACCCTGGCGGCCACTCCGGCGACTATCGCGCTCGCCAATGCCACCGTCAACGGTGGCGGGCTTAACTTCTCGAACACCACCGCGGGCACGATCACGCTGGCGTCCCTGGTCACCGCCGCCGGTACCACCACCAACTTTGCCGCCGGCGTCACTGTGGCCGGCGGTACGCTTTCCGCGGGCACCATCACCGTCGGCGGCGACGGCACCTTTAATACATTGGATGGCGCTACCGTGAGCATCACGGGCGCCGGGACGCTCGCGACGGTCAACAGCGGGTCGTTGACCGTCGGCGGGGTCAGCACCATTGCCACCGTCTCCGGCGGCACGATGACCCTTAATGGCACCGCGGGCATCACGACGGTTTCCGGCGGCACGCTGAACCTTGACGGTTCTGCCGCCAGCATCGGCAGCCTGTCGGGCAGCGGCCCGATTACCCTCGGCGGCGCCACGGTCCTGACGATCACCAGCGGCAACTTTGGCGGCAGCATCGGCGGCCTCGGCGGCACGCTGGTTAAAGGCGGTTCGGGCAACGATCTACTGGTACTCTCGGGTTCCAGCGGCTACAGCGGCGGCACAAGCATTAACGCCGGCACCCTGCAACTGGGCAGCGGATTGACCACCGGGTCGCTGGCGGGCAGCGGTGCCATCACCGATAACGCCGCCTTGGTGTTCAAGCGCAATAACACCGTGACCCAGGGTACGGATTTTGGCACGATCACCGGTACCGGCAGCCTGACGCAGTCCGGCAACGGCACCCTGGTCCTCAATACCGCCAACAGCTACAGCGGCGGCACGACCATCAGCAGCGGCACGCTGGTCTTCAGCACTGGCGCCTTGGGTAGCGGCAACGTCACCTTCACCGGCGGCACCCTGCAATATGCCACGGGCAATAACCAGGATATCTCCGGCCGTATCCTCAACAGCACCAACCCGATAGCCCTTGACCCCAACGGCGGTACGATCACATTGGGTACCCTCGACATTTCCAACGTTGACGGCCTGACGCTCGCCGCCACGGCCGGCACGCTGGTCCTGGCCAGCGTGAACAACTACAGCGGCGTGACCACCGTCAACGGCGGCGTGTTAAGCGTCAGCAACCTGGCGGGTGCCGCGGGCACCAACGATTCCCTGGGGGTCTTCAGTAACAATTACGCCAACTTGGTCTTGAATGGCGGCACCCTCAATTACACCGGCGCCGACGTGGTGACCAATCGCACGTTCAGCCTCAACCTGACCGGCAGCGCTGGGG
>Ga0316217_10002692_pt1 | contig 21123 bp, 22 predicted proteins | sample 1anoAmetaG_FD_203633 | JGI IMG/M metagenome (GOLD analysis project Ga0316217, IMG submission 203633) | Freshwater microbial communities from Trout Bog Lake, Wisconsin, USA - 1anoA | ecosystem: Environmental > Aquatic > Freshwater > Lake > Hypolimnion/Profundal zone | place: USA: Wisconsin...
GTTGGTGGACGGCGCGATTGTCGAGGTCGAGAACGCCTACAAGAAACTCGAACACTGGCAGGAGGAAGGTGGCCGGGGTGATTTTCACGCGGTCCGGCTGGCGGCTTTGCTGGAGGTCGGGCCGAGCGTGTTTTTCTCGTTGCTGGTGATCGCCGTGGCGTTCCTGCCGGTATTTACGCTGGTGGACCAGGAAGGCCGGCTTTTCAAGCCGCTCGCCTATACCAAGACGCTGGCAATGGCGCTGGCGGCGTTGCTCGCTGTGACGCTCGATCCGGCAGTGCGGATGCTGTTTACGCGGATGGAGCCGTTCAAGTTCCGGATTCGTCCGGTGGCGTGGCTGTTGAACGCAGTTTGCGTCGGCAATTATATGAAAAACCCTGCCGGCTGGTGTTGCGCTGGCCGAAGACGGTCATCGCGCTCGCAGTGCTCGTTGTGGCTTCAACCGTGCCCGTGTATTTGAAGCTCGGCCATGAATTCATGCCCCCGCTCAACGAAGGGACGATCCTGTACATGCCGACGACAGTGCCGGGGCTGTCGGTGACCGAGGCGGCGCGGCTGATGCAGCTGCAAGATCGCACGCTGAAAGCGTTTCCCGAAGTCGTCAGTGTCCACGGGAAAGCCGGCCGTGCCGACACCGCGACCGACCCGGCGCCGTTCTCGATGATGGAGACGGTCGTTCAACTGAAACCGAAAGCGCAATGGCGGCCCGGGTTGACCTGGGAAAAACTGACCGCTGAGATGGACGCCGCGCTCCAGATTCCCGGCACCGTCAATGCCTGGACGATGCCGATCAAGGGCCGGATTGACATGCTGACCACCGGCGTGCGGACGCCGGTCGGGATCAAGATTCTCGGTGCCAACCTCGACGAGATTCAGCGGGTCGGCGAGCACCTGGAAGCCGCGCTGCGCAACGTGCCCGGCACGCGCAGTATTTTTGCCGAACGCGCGGCGGGCGGGTTCTTCGTGGATATCGTGCCGAAACGCGAAGCGCTGGCCCGGTATGGGTTGACGATTGACGAGGTGCACGGCGTGTTGATGAGCGCCATTGGCGGCGAAACAGTGGCGACCACCATCGAAGGCCGGGAACGTTACAGCATCAATCTCCGGTACCCGCGTGATCTAAGGAGCGAGTTGGACCAGTTGGAGCGGGTGTTGGTGAAAACTACGATGGGCCGGCAAATCCCGCTCGTCGAGGTGGCCGACATCAAACTGACCACCGGCCCGTCAATGATCCGTGACGAAAACGGGATGCTGGCCGGGTACGTTTATGTGGATATTGCCGGGCGGGACGTGGGTGGTTATGTTGATGACGCAAAGAAGGCCGTGGCCGGCGTGGCATTGCCGACCGGCTACCATCTCGTCTGGAGCGGTCAGTACGAGAATATGATGCGCGTTCGGGAACGATTGAAAGTCGTGTTGCCGGTCACCATCGCGCTGATCTTCCTGTTGCTGTACGCCAACACCAAGAGCGTCTTCAAAACCAGTGTCGTCATGCTGGCCGTGCCGTTCTCACTGGTCGGCGCCGTCTGGCTATTGTACCTGCTCGGCTACAATGTGAGCATCGCGGTCTGGGTCGGGATGATTGCGTTAATGGGGTTGGATGCGGAGACCGGCGTGTTCATGCTGCTGTTCCTCGACTTGAGCTATGCTGAGGCGCAGCGGGCTGGCAAGCTGCGGAATCACGGCGAGCTGACTGAGGCGATCATCCACGGCGCGGTGAAACGGATCCGGCCAAAATTGATGACCGTGGCGGCGGCAATGATGGGATTGATGCCGATTATGTGGAGCGTCGGCGCCGGGGCCGACATGATGAAACGTATTGCCGCACCGATGGTCGGCGGTTTGGCGACGTCGTTTGTGATGGAATTACTGGTGTACCCGGCAATTTACCTGTTGTGGAAACGCCCGGCACTTGACAGAACCATCATCCCAATCGAAGTTTTACCAACATCAACCGAAGGAACTACATGAAAACGTTATTGTTAACGACTGTTATTATTGGGGTGCTCTGTGTGGCCCGTGGCACGCTTGCCGCCGAACAGCCCCAGCCGGCGCCAGCCGCGATGCCCGCCGTCGTGAGTGTGACCGGCGAAGTGCTCGACATGGCCTGCTACCTGGACCACGGCGCGCACGGTGAAAAACATGCGGAGTGTGCCAAGACCTGCATTGAAAGCGGATTGCCGGTCGGCCTTAAGAGCAGTGACGGCAAGGTTTATCTGATTATTGGCGAGCACAAGCCGCTCAACAAGGAACTGGCCGCGTATGCCGCGAAAACGATCACCATCAAAGGCAAACTCGTTACCCGCGATGGCATCAGCATGATTGCCAATGCCGAAATTGTGAAGTAGCGATCGAGTGAACGATTTTCTCCAGACGCTGAAACAGCCCGAATACATCCACGTCTTGCTCAACCCGTTGCCGGTCTACGCGACGGCGATGGGGGTGATCGGACTGATCATCGCGTTGCTGCTGCGCAGCCGGGCGGCGCAAGGTGTGGCGCTCGGCATTGTCCTGATCGGGTGCGTATCGATCTGGCCGGTTATGGAATACGGCGACCGCGCCGCCGACCGCGTCAAAGCGATGTCCAACGCTGACGGTGAAAAGTGGTTGCATGAACACGACAAACGCGCCGATGTGGCGCCGTGGGTGTTTTATCCGACCGGAGCTGTGGCCGGCGCCGCCATCATCGCGCTGTGGAAATTCCCCAAGCCAGCCCGCTGGCTGACGCTGCTCGCATTGCTTGGTGCACTGGTCGCGGCCGGCGTGGGGGGCTGGGTCAGTCAGGCTGGTGGGAAAATTCGGCACACTGAATTCCGAAACGGCCCGCCGCCGGATGACCCCACGGAACGCAACTGATTACTTTTGGCCGTAATATGCGTCGGTGCCGTGTTTGCGGAGGAAATGTTTATCGAGCAATGCGGCCGGCATCGGCTTGCTGGCCGGCCGCAACCGCAATGTTTCGCTGGCCAGCCGCGCGCAGTACTCCAGCGCGACGGCGTTGTGCACCGCGTCATTGAGTGACCGGCCCCACGCAAACGGCCCGTGATTGGCTACCACCACTGCCGGCATCTGGAGCGGATCAAGTTTCCGAAACCGTTCGACAATTACGTTGCCGGTATTGGCCTCGTAATCTTCTTTGATTTCCGGAGTGGTCAACAGCCGCGTGACCGGCACTGGCCCGTAAAAATAATCCGCATGCGTGGTCCCCAACGCCGGTATCTCCCGCCGTGCTTGTGCCCATGCTGTTGCGGAAAAACTGTGGGTGTGCACCACGCCGGCAATGTTTCGAAACGCCCGGTACAGCACAACGTGCGTCGGCGTGTCGGAACTTGGTCGCAACTTGCCTTCGACCACCTGGCCGGTGGCGAGCGACACCACAACCATGTGCTTCGGCTGCATCGCGTCGTACGCCACACCGGATGGTTTAATGACAATATTACCGGAAACGCGGTCAACACCGCTGACGTTGCCGAAGGTTTGAATGACCAGTCCTTCCCGGACCAGTTGCAGGTTGGCGTCGCAGACTTGCTGTTTGAGTTCTTCGAGCATCAGTTCCTTGCTTGGCTGCGGATTTCGATGAGGCGCTTCATCACATTGTACATGTTGCCGTTCCACGAGTTCGTGCCGAAGCCGTCGTGCAGTTGCCGGTAGAGCGCGTACAACTCCCGGTAAACCGCGTGCGCAGTGGCGTCGGGCTTGAAGACTTTCGCCTTGACGCCGGTCATCGCTTTCTGTGCGGCGGCGTAATGCGGATATGCGCCGGCCACGACCGCGCCGGCAATCGCCGCGCCGAGCGCACACGTTTGTGCTGACCGTGAAATTTTCATGGGTCGCCCGGTCACGTCGGCGTAAATTTGCATCACCACCGGATTCTTCTCGGCGATGCCGCCGCAATTCACAATCTGCTCGACCTGCACGCCGTACTCTTCAAACCGGTTGATGATCGTCAACGCGCCAAACGCGGTCGCTTCGATCAACGCCCGGTAAATCTCCGCCGGCGTCGTGTACAGCGTCTGGCCGAGTAACAAACCGGTCAGGCGCTGATCCACGAGAATGGTCCGGTTGCCGTTGTTCCAATCCAACGCCAGCAACCCGGATTCGCCAGGCTTGAGCTTTGCCGCGCCCGTGGTCAATTCCGCGTGGCTGCCGGCTTTGATGTAATTCACGAACCAGTTGAAAATATCGCCGACGGCCGACTGCCCGGCTTCCAAGCCGTAATACCCCGGCAGGATGCTGCCGTTGACAATGCCGCATAGACCCGGGATGTCCGCGAGTTTTGTTCCGACCGGCGCGACCATCATATCGCAGGTGCTGGTCCCGATGATTTTCGCAAGCGTCCCCGGCGCGATGCCGCACCCGACGCCGCCGAGATGCGCGTCAAACGCGCCCACAGCCACCGGGATTCCCACCGGCAAGCCGGTGCGTTTAGCCCACTCAGTGGTCAGCTGGCCGACTGCCCGGTCAATCGTCTGCGCCTTTGGTCGCAACCGGGATCGCAGTTCGCCAAGCTTCGGATGCAACGTGCCCAGAAATTCAGCGTCCGGGTAACCACCCCAATCGTCGTTGTACATCGCCTTGTGCCCGGCGGCGCAGACGCCGACGGTGAGTAGATCCGGCGCATCCGTGCCGGTCAACACCGCTGGGATCCAGTCGGCGCATTCGACCCACGTGTGGGCGGCGGCGAAAATCTCCGGGGCCACGCGCAGGCAATGCAGAATCTTGCTGAAGAACCATTCGCTTGAATACGTCCCGCCGCATTTGGCCAGATAGTGCGGGCGCAGCTGTTTCGCCAACGTGGTGATCTCCGTCGCCGCGGCGACGCCGGTATGATCTTTCCATAGCCACGCCAGCGCGGCTGGGTTTTTGGCGAACCGTTTGTCGAACGCGAGCGGCCGACCGGCGGCGTCCACCGGCAACGGTGTGCTGCCGGTCGTGTCGACGCCGATGCCGATGATTTGCGCCGGCTTGACCTTGGCCTGCCGCAACGCCTGCTTGATTGTTACCTCGGCACCGGTCAGGTAATCGGCGGGGTGTTGCCGGGCGAGGTTCGGGTCGCGCGTCAAAATCACGCCGTGCGTGCCATGCGCGTATTCCCAAACCGCCGTGCCGACTTCTCGGCCGGTCCGCACGTCAACGATCAACGCGCGGACGGAGTTCGTTCCGTAATCCAAACCAATGGTGTAGGTGGGTTTCATGGTGATTCAATAATGATTTTGGTGACGTTGTCTTGGTATGCCGCATTCAGTGTAAAGGCTGCGGCGGCTTTGGCCAGCGGAAACCGATGGCTCACCAGGCCGGTCAGATCCACCTGACCGCTCGTGGCGAGCCGAATCGCGCGGGGGTAGGTGTGTTTCATGCGCCGACTGAAAACAATCGTCAAACCCTTCCGGCGGGCCGTCGAATGTTTGAACAGGCACTGGTCGTCCGCCGGGATGCCGACCAGCACCACGCGTCCACCGGGCCGCGCCAGCTCGACGGACCGCCCGATTGCCGTCGCACCCCAGGCCGCTTCAAAAACGACATCCATTTCGGCACTCGCCGGTAACGGTTGCGCGCCGTACCGGGCGGCGTGCGCCATGCGCCATGGCAATGGATCGCTGACATAAACCTCAGTCGCACCGGCCAGCTTGATCGTCTGGATGAGCAGCAAGCCAATCGGCCCGGCGCCGAGCACAGCCACCCGGTCACCGACGCGGATCTTGGCGAGGGTGGTCGCATGTAGCGCAACGCCGAGCGGTTCGAGCAGTGCGGCGCTGGGATCGTCAATCGCGTCTGGCACCGGGAAACAACTGGTGGCCGGCACCCGGATGAATTCGGCGAGGCTGCCATCATCAGGATACAAGCCGCAGAAGTGTAATCGTCGGCAAAGGTTCGGATGGCCGCGTTCGCAAAGGTCGCACCGGTGACATGGTTGCGCGGGGTCAACGGCTACGCGTGTGCCGGCTTCCAAGCCGGTGGTGCCGTGTTCGATGATGCCGGCAAATTCGTGGCCGAGTGTTAGTGGCGCTTCGAGTTGGGTATCGCCGATTCGTCCGTCCAGGTAGCTGTGCAGATCGCTGCCACAGATGCCGGTCGCCTTGATGCGAACGAGGACTTCGCCTGGCCGCGGCCCGGTTGGTGCCGCGACCTCCTCGACGCGCATGTCACGCGGGCCATGGAGTCGGGCGGCGAGCATTAGGGGATGGCGCGGCCGCTGGACGCGCCGTGCTGGCAGTGGGACAGGGGGCTTGCCCAGTTGTTGAGAAACCTGGTCATCCCTGCCAAAAACTGCCTCACAGGTTGCCCAGCCCTGGCGCGAGGTGGTAATAGATTTCGTTGTTGCGGAGCTGCTGTTTGAATTCGCGAAGCTCGGTCTGGGCATCGATGATCGCCAACTCGATACCGGCCATCGCCGCGAAATCTTCCATGTGCTCGGTCGTGACGGCGTAGCTGAAGCCAGTATGATGCGCCCCGCCGGCGTGAATCCACGCGGCGCACGCGGTCTTGAAGTCGGGGCGGCATTGCCAGACGGCCCGGGCAACCGGCAACTTCGGCAACGGTTGCGGCGGTTCGACCACGTCCACTTCGCCGACCAGCAGACGGAACCGGTTGCCGAGATCGAGGAGCGAGGCATTCAGGGCCGGGCCGGCCGGCGCGGCGAACACCAAGCGGACCGGGTCCTCCTTGCCGCCGATGCCGAGCGGATGGATTTCGAGCGTCGGCTGACCGGCCGCGATGCTCGCGCAAACTTCCAGCATGTGCGCGCCGAGCACCAACTGGCCGGCCGGATCGAGGTGGTAGGTGTAATCTTCCATGAACGACGTGCCGCCCGGCAGGTCGGTTGCCATCACTTTCATCGCGCGGAGCAAGGCGCACGTTTTCCAGTCGCCTTCGGCGCCGAAACCATAGCCGTCGGCCATCAGACGCTGGACGGCAAGGCCGGGCAGCTGTTTCAGGCTGAGCAAATCTTCAAACGTGGTGGTGAATCCCTTAAAATCACCGGCCTTGAGAAACGCGCGCATCCCCAGCTCGATCCGCGCGCCTTCCCGGAGCGCCGCGTGGCGGGCGCCGTTTTTGCGGAGTTCCGGTGCGACGCCGTAACTCTGTTCGTATTCGTCGCACAGCCGGTCGACGGCGCGGTCGGTCACATCCGCCACAGCGTTGACGAGGTGACTGACGCCGTAGCCGTTGACAGAGAAGCCGAGTTTGATTTCCGCCGCGACCTTGTCGCCTTCGGTGACAGCGACTTGGCGCATATTGTCGCCGAACCGGCAGAACTTCCCACCTTGCAGATCATGCCACGCGCGCGCGGCACGCAGCCACACGGCGAGCTGCGCCTGCACGTCCGGATCGCTCCAGTGGCCGACCACGACCTTGCGGTTCAACCGCAGCCGCGTGTGGATGAAGCCGGCTTCGCGGTCGCCGTGCGCGGCTTGGTTGAGGTTCATGAAATCCATGTCAATCTCGGCCCACGGCAGGTCGCGGTTGAACTGCGTGTGCAGGTGCAGGAATGGTTTCCGTAACGTGGTCAGGCCGCCAATCCACATTTTGGAGGGCGAGAACGTGTGCATCCAGAGGACGAGGCCGGCGCATTTTGCTGTCGAATTGGCGTCGAGGCAGAGCTGCCGGATTTCGTCGGGCGTGGTGAGCACGGGCTTGCAGACGAGTTTGACCGGTAAGTCCGCGGCGTTGAGCGCGGCAACAATGTGCCGGGAGTTGGCCGCGACCTTTTTCAGGGCGGCTTCGCCGTAGAGGTGTTGGCTGCCGGTAACGAACCAGATCTCGATAGGGGCGAGGTTTTTCATGGCAACGATTTTCTACCATGCGCGCCGGTCACGCGCAAGTCGCGTTACGCAGTCTTCGATCAGAAGACTCCCGCGGAGATCGCCGCCGACTACAACGTCAATCGTGTGAAACAGAATTTACGCGAATTCCGGAACGTGTTCCAAGCGTTGACCGCTGATGAAAAGGCCGAAGCCATGCAGTGCATGTTGAAGCAGATCACGGTTTAGGCACGCAGGTTTTTTACGAGCGCATTGCCATTAGTTCTCGCCGAAGAAACGGTCTCTTGGGAACGCTGGCTGTGGTTCTTGGTGCCGATGGCGCGGCGGTTGACCAGGGTTATCGAGCCCCCGCGTCACATCCCGCCAGACGTGGCTCTCCGGTCGGCTCGCACCCTCCAGAAACGATGTCCACAGGCCATACACTTCGGCCATTTCCAACAATTCCCGCGAAAACAATTCCAATCCGTGCTCCAGCGAGCCCAGCCTGGCCCTGCGTTGCGTCGGGATCGGGCGACCGGCAACGCAGATCCGATGCAGGTTAAAATCCCGCACCGGCAAGACCTGCCATTCGACGACATACCGGCGCTGATGTGCCCAAACCTGAAACATGTTGCCATCCCGGTCGTAGCAGGTGAGCGCTGCCAAACCTGGTTCATTCGCCAACTGATGCAACAGCATGGGGATGTCAGCTCGCCCGATGTCCACCAGCTGACGCCTGCCTGGATAATCCACAATATTTCGCTTAGGCAACCCGATCAGTCGGTTCTCGCTGGCGTTGAACACCGTCAATTCGGCGTCCCAGCCCGCCCAGAGCAGTTGGTTAGCCAGCCATGCGGAATCGCCGAGGGGATGTCGGAGGCGAATGAACCGCGCCGCGCCTGCGGCCGTCACCGCCGGGTCGACACAAATCTCGCTCAACTCGGATCGGCATTGGGCCAGTACCTTGGCGAGGCGTGGATAAACTTTCCTAACGAAAAATTGTTCGAGTGCCGGTGGCAGATCGCCCGCGCACAATTCTTCCACGATTTCGGATGGCTGACCGGACAAATCATTTTTCGCCCACTTCCAGATGTAGTATTCGGTGGGCATCAGGTCACCCGCGCTGGGAACCACGAGTTGTGGAACGGCACGGTTCAAACCGCCGCCAGGTGTTGATGCGCACCCGCCGATTCGGACGGGGATCAAACCAAATCGACGGCGCAGGTTGGGTAACGAACAAATCGCGGCAGTGCCGCCAGAGGGCGAACACCGTTGGTTTGGCTTGGGACTGGGTCGTGGTATTCATAATTTTGCCACCACAATAAAGATGAGGATCGGACAAAAACGGTCTGAGGCTTAAATTATTTATTTTTAGCGTCGGACTGCCGTTGTCCGAGGTGTCTCATAGAATCGGCGCGTGAACAGTTGGGAAGAAAGGCGACCGACATGACGACACAAACAAAAACAGAACACCGCTCCTTCCGCTTCCGCACGGGCAATGGCAAATGGCTGGCTGATGAAATTGCCCACATCGAGACCATGGCAACCGAACGTCTACGAGCTGGGGTCTCGTATCACAGTGTCCAGACCGGCGCACTGGTGTTGCTGAAGATGGCGTTAGAGAGGACCACTGGCGAGCTTGTTGAGGTGCCGGTCAATCCACCACGGATTCAAGCTTGCACGCCGGCCACTGATTCGCCACGATGCGCTCCGCCGAAGGGGACAACCAAATGAAGAAAGCACCGCCAGTTGCCGACCGTCTGTCGCGCCCACCGTTAGCGCGGATGCTCCGCATTCACGACCGGCTTAAAGGCGACCGGTTCCCGAATTGCTCGCAGTTGGCCTTGGACTTGGAGGTGTCAACCAAGACCGTCCAGCGGGATGTCGATTTCATGCGGGACCGAATGGATCTGCCGATTGAGTTCGATTTTCGACGCAACGGATTTCACTACACCTCGCCGGTGGAGAATTTCCCAACGGTTCAGGTGACGGAGCAGGAATTGATTGCACTGTTCATTGCCGAAAAAGCTCTGGCGCAATACAAGGGCACGCCGTTTGAAAAACCGCTGCACGCGGCGTTTCAGAAACTCACCGAGGGCCTGAACGACACCGTTTCGTTTCGGTGGGCAGACTTGGATTCCACGATCTCGTTCCGGTCAATTGGGACCACGGTTTCTGACTTGGAGTTGTTCGAGACGGTAAGCCAGGCGGTGTTACGCTCACAGGAGTTGGAGTTTCAGTATCACAAGCTGGGCAGTCGCGGTCACGATCCGCGCCGGGTGCAGCCCTACCATCTGGGATGCATTGATTACCAGTGGTATTTATTTGCGTTCGATCTTGATCGCCAGCAGATGCGGACGTTCGTGTTGGGGCGCATGAAGGAATTTCACTCCACCGGCAAACGGTTCACACGACCAGAAGATTTCTCGGTGACGCAACATTTGGGGGACAGTTTTGGGGTTTTCTCATCTGACGGCAAGCCGCAGGAGATTCGCATCCGGTTCGACTCGTTCGCAGCCCGGTTGGTGCGGGAACGAAAATGGCATGCGTCACAAAAGATCAAGGAACTGACGGACGGTGAGATTGAATTCAGCCTGAAACTCGGAAACTTGACCGAAATCCACCGGTGGGTGTTGAGCTGGGCTGAACACGCACGGGTGATTGCGCCCATGGAATTGCACAGTCGGGTTGCGAAAACGGTCAAAGCCATGAGCGCCACATACACGGAGTCCTGACACCACTTGGTTCGCGAAAAACCTGCCAGAAAATACCGACTATTGAAGATTGATGGCAGTGGGCAGGCGTGTCGGTGAACCATTCGAGCAATAAGCATAACGACGATTTTCATTGTGCAATGAAACCCACAATTTTTCAAAGTGGAGAGCCTTAAATTTTGCATTTCCTGTGCGCTCCCTCTTGACAAACCATGGGTTAGTGGCATTCTACGCCTGACTCTTCGCCGAGTCCTAGTCAGCCTGTTTAAGGCTGCGATCAGCCCACCATGGCGACAAAGCGGCCTGCGTTTGCAGTGGCACCTTTGGAGCGCAAATCACAGTGCTCACACCCTGAGAGGGTTGTGCATTGTCGTCGTGAGGTTGGTCATCGTGAAAAAATCGGAGTTGTCGGGAACGGTGCAGCGGCAGGCTGCATCAATTGTGCGTCCCAAACTTTCCGTGCAAAAGTGCCGGGAAATATTGGGACCTGATTGCAAGATGTCGGATGTTGAATTGGAGGCGATGCGGGACCAGATGTACGGGCTTGCGGCTGTGATCGTGGATGCGTTTATTGAAAAGCATGCTGTAAAAAAGTCGGCGGCAGTTGAAAAATTGCCGGTGTTGAGCGAGAATGTGAATCGTCCGGTTCAAGGAGCGGTGCCATGCGTGCAGTAATTTATTGTCGGGTGTCAACGGAAGAGCAGACGAAAAACCTCAGCCTGCCGACGCAGCAGAAGGCGTGTGCTGATTATTGCCAGCGTCAAGGATTCGAGGTGGATCGCGTTTTCGTTGAACAGGGCGAGTCGGCCAAGACGGTGAACCGGCCGCAATTCAAGGAGCTGATCAACTACTGCCGCGAGAATAAACACCGCGTGCAGTTTCTCGTCGTTTACAACCTGAGCCGATTTTCACGCAATACCCATGACCACTTGGCTGTCCGGGCGTTGTTGGCTGGTTACGGGATTTTGCTCCGGTCCGTCAATGAGCAGATTGATGAATCGTCAACGGGCCGTTTTCTGGAAAGTGTGCTGGCCGCCGTCGCTCAGTTGGATAATGATATGCGCTCCGACCGGACCGTGGCGGGCATGAAGGCGCAGTTGGAGGCGGGCCATTGGACATATCCGGCCCCGCTCGGCTACCTCAGCCAGACCGATGACAACGGCAAACCCACGCTCGTTCATGACGCTGACCGTGTGCCTCTCGTGCGCCAGGCTTTTGAACTGTACGCCACTGGGGTTTACACGAAAGAACAGGTACGAAAAACTATCAGCGCTGCTGGACTCCGAACTCGTTCCGGCGACAAACTGGCAACGCAAACGCTTGATCAAATCCTGCATAATCCGCTGTATGCCGGCTGGATGGTTGTGGACAAATGGAACATCCGGAAACGCGGCAAGTTTGAGCCCATCGTCACCGAAGACTTGTTCAACAATGTCCAAGAAGTGCTTTCCGGTCGAAAACCGACGATCACACCGATGGTCAAAAATCGGCCGGAGTTTCCGCTGCGAGGGCTGGTGCGGTGTGGAAATTGCGGCCTCCAGCTGACGGCGAGTTGGTCCAAAGGGCGGTCCAAGCATTATCCATATTACCATTGCACACATACTGGCTGCACCGGCACAACCGTCCGGCAAGAGGCCCTAGATGCCAAATTTATCGTCCTGCTTGAGCGCCTCCAGTTGCAGCCTGATCTTGCAAAAATGCTGACGCTGGCCGTTACCGAAACCTGGCATCAAAAAGAAGCTGAAATTCTTATTCAGACCACAGCGTTAACCGCCCGGCTGGAGGAGTTGCAGGCGCGCAAAGATCGGCTCATCGAGGCGTTCATTTACAAGCAGACCATTGATGAGCAGACCTACCAGCGCCAACTCGACAAACTCGAACAGGACATCACGCTGACGGAAATCGAACTGCACGATGCAAAATTAGACGAATTTGATGTTGCGATCGTTTTGAAGTTTTCCGAACATATTTTGGTTAATGCCGCGCGGCTGTGGGTTGAGCTCTCGCTGGATCAAAAACAGCGGTTGCAAAAGGTTTTGTTCCCCGACGGGGTTGTTTTCAAGGACGGGGAACTTGGAACCGCTGTAACCAGCGGGATCTTCAAGGTGTTGGAACTGGCAGGCGGGCAAAAAACAAAGTTGGCTCCCCGGGTAGGGCTCGAACCTACAACCTAGTGATTAACAGTCACTCGCTCCACCATTGAGCTACCGGGGAACTTGAAAGTAATGCGCTTTATATATTCGGTATTCCGAGTCTCGTCAACTCCCGGCGCGTCTTCTGGAAGCTTTTGTGCTGAATGGCCTGCAGCCCAGTTGCCCGCGCCGCGGCGACGTTGGCCGGCAGATCGTCAATGAAAACAGTCCGCTCGGCGACAAGGCCGAACCGCTGCACCGTCAATTCAAAAATCCGCCGATCGGGCTTCACCAGTCCGACTTCATAAGAAAGAATATGGCCGTCAAAATCCCGCAGCACCGGATATCTGGCAAAAACAAACTCGATGTGCTGAGGCAGCGTGTTTGATAACACAAATCGCCGGTAGGTGCCCTTAAGTATCTGCGTTAACTGCAGCATTTTGTCGTCGGTTGTGAAAATGTTTGACCAGATCTCGTCAAATTCCACGCGGTCACCGGGGAAACGCAGGTCGCGCGCGACCACGTCAAAAAACTGCGGCGCGGTCAGTTGCCCCACCTCCAACTGCGCCAGAAATGGCGTCGTGACAAAATAATCTTCCAACTCCCGCCGACTGCACCCGGTGCGCGCGCACATCCGTGTGCGGGCGATCCCCCAGTCGAACGGCAACAGCACATTGCCGAGGTCAAAGATGATGGTCTCGACCGGATTCATAAGCGCGCCAATACGGCCACCGCGGCGGCGTGCGCCGCGGGCATGGCCGGACCAACCGCCACGAAACCATGATCGCGCATTACAACAAAATTACCGGTGCCCAGCGCCTGCACGGTTTCGGTCGCCATGGCCGGCGTGCCGTACGGCACGGCGTGCGCCGTCATTGCCACGCCGGTCGCGTGCAAGGCCGGCGCGTAGTGACCGTGAAAAATAGCGTTCACATCCGGGCGCGCCGCATAAATCCCGGCGTGCATCCGACATTCGCTGGATGGTTCGCGCGGACCGGCCACGCGGACTTCTTTTTCGTCCACGCCAAGCACTTCGACAAAATCAGCAGCGGTCAGCGTTGTCGGGTCGGTACCGGTGGGCGTGATGATGAAACCGCCGGCCGTGCGAAAGCTCAGGTTGCCGGTTGCTTTGGCAATCCAACCGGCGTGCGCCCAATGCCGGCACCACGTGAGCAGTTCATGAGTGCGCGCGTCAGTCGGCGGCTGCCGGCGGATGAAGACGGTCGCGAATTTTGTGCCGACGTAGACTTCAGCCATTGCCGGCCTTGCGCATTTGCGCGGGACGGAAGATCCCGCGTTCGGTGATGATTCCGGTCAGATACCGGGCTGGCGTGACATCAAACGCCGGGTTGCCGGCGCGCACACCGGGCGCGGTGATCCGTTGCCGACCGAGCCACAGGACTTCGTTCTCGTCCCGTTCCTCGATGGGGATGTGGTCGCCGGTCGGACAACGCAGGTCAATCGTCGAACTTGGCGCGGCGACATAAAAGGGGATGCCGTTTTCTTTGGCGAGCACGGCTTTTTCGTAGGTGCCGATTTTGTTGGCCACATCGCCATTGGCCGCGATCCGGTCGGCGCCGACGATGCAGAGGTCCACCTCGCCACGCCGCATGTAAAAACCGGCGGCGTTGTCGGCAATGACTTTGTGCGGGACGCGTTCCTGGAGCAGTTCCCAACTCGTGAGGTGCGCGCCCTGGCAACGCGGCCGGGTTTCGTCCACCCAGACGAACACGTTCCGCTTTTTGCGGTGCGCGAGGTAGATCGGCGCGGTGGCACTGCCCCAGTCCACGATCGCGAGCCAGCCGGCATTGCAATGGGTCAGCACCCGCGTGCCCCGTTTGAACAGCGGCAACCCGACGGTGGCAAGCTGTTGCATGCGCGCGACGTATTCGTCGGCAATGCGCTTGGCTTCGGCGACGGCCGCACGCGCGGTGCCGGCGGCAACGAGCACGCGGTCGAGCGCGTGTTTCAAATCCACGGCGGTCGGGCGGGTGGTGACGAGCGTGGTGTAAGCCTGGGTAATGTAGTCGGCCGAAGAGTCTTCGAGAAACGCCTGCGCCATGCCGTACGCCGCGGTCGCGCCGATTGTGCCGGCGCCACGGATGGTCATGTTACGAATGGCTTCCGCCGTTTCCCGGTGATTGCGCAGGCGCAACAGTTTGAATTGATGCGGCAGTAACCGCTGGTCAATGACGACCACCTGCCGGCCTTCCAGCCAAACGGCCCGGTAATTCTTTCCATGAACTTTCATAGTTTTCGGCGTCCCTCCATGGCGTGGGCAAGTGTGACTTCGTCGGCGGCTGCAAGCGTGCTGCCGGCTGGCAAGCCCAGGCCGATACGTGTCACGGCCACCCCGAGCGCCTTGAGTTGCTCGGCCACATAGTGCGCGGTGGCGTCGCTTTCGACTTCCGCGCCGAGCGCGAGGACAACTTCGGTCGGTGGCTCCCGCCGGACCCGGTCAATGAGCGCGGCGATGCGGAGTTGGTCCGGACCGATGCCGTTGAGCGGTGAGATGCGGCCCATCAACGCGTGATAAACCCCGGAAAAACTGCCGGTGCGTTCGAGCGACAGGATGTCGTTTGGACCTTCGACGACGCAGATCAGGGATTGATCCCGGCGCGCGCCCGCGCAAATCTCACACAGATCAAGGTCGGTGTAGTTGCCGCACCGGGCGCAATTGTGGATCTGCGATTTGGTTTCGAGAATCGCCTGCGCCAGGTTCCGACTGGTCTCCGGGCTGGCTTTCAACAGATGCAACGCGACGCGCTCAGCGCTCCGCTTGCCGATGCCCGGCAGTTTCGCCACAAGCGTGATCAGGTTTTGAACGGAACGGGGATAATCCACAGCGTGCTTCTACCTGTTCCCGGCCCCGAAGGCAAGCGGGTGTTGGGCAGTGTCGTTGCGGAGTGGGGCAAGCGGCCAGGGTGCGCGGTGAAAACGCTGAACAACCAAGAGCGTTGCCCGACACTGCCCGAAGTATTTAAAAACATTCGTGGTCAGCGCCGGTCAGCGGTTGGGATAACGGGCGGGCCGGAATATGCCGGCACGACCAGCACCGGGATTGCCCGCACGACGGGGTCCGGTTCAGTCGGCCGTTGGCCGACGATGATTTTGACTTCCTGCGTGGCGCCGTCGCGGAGCACGGCAATCTGCAACGTTTCACCACCGCACTGGAAAAACATCGTATTGAGCACGTCGGCCGAGCGGTGGATTTCATTGGTGGCGATGCTAAGTAAAATGTCGTGCGCCTGGAACCCGGCGGTCGCGGCTGGTGTGTTTGAGAAAATTTCCCGGACAAACACTTGCCACTGGGGTGCGCCGGCCAGTGTGTTGGTGAACTGATGTTCGGAAACATCGAGGCCGACCCACGGATATTGCGGCGCGCCATGATTGACGATGTCGGTACAGATCTTTTTCATGGCGTTAGCCGGCAAGCTGAAGCATTGATCGTCGCCGTGCGCAGCCACAACGAGGCCGACCACTTCGCCGCGGGTGTTCAACAACGGCCCACCGCCCTGACCCGGACTGAGCCGACAACCAGCACGAATGTGATTGACCGGAAAAATCCGCCGGCCACAGCTGATGTCAAACCCGGCCACAAACCCAACCACCGGCGCGCTGGGCAGTTCGTACGGAAACCCGATCGCCACCACCATCGAGCCGACCCGTAAATCCGCGGAGTTGCCCAGCGGTAAGTGGGGTGTTGGCTGGCCGGCCTCAACTTGAAGCAGGGCGAGATTGGTCAGTGGATCCCGACCGAGCAACCGGGCGGACAAATGCCGACCGTGCCAGTCTGTCCAGATTTTGGAGGCATCCTCGACCAGCGTCCCGGCGGTGACGAAGCGGCCATCCGCATCAATAAAAAAACCGGAGCTGACACGATGTGATTGGCCAAACGGCGCGTGTGCCAACTCGGTTGTGCCTTCGGCGTGGACGCGGATGACGGCATCTTGGGAGCGTTCGTAGAGGCTCGCCACTTCGGCGTCCATCGTTTCGAGCGCGGAACCGGCGTGGCCGGCGCGTGGGGACATCACGAGCAGGCAGACAGCAACCGCGAGGCGGTGCCGGTTAGAAATGGATGCTGGCCACCTCATAGCTGGCGGGGGTCGCGGTGATGCGGTCGAGCATATAGCGCGGAGTACGGAAATCGGCTTGCGCCGCCGCCAGCAAAGCCGGCGCGGACGCCAACGACAGCGCCTGGTACGCAGTCAAGCTTGGCGGGCTGGGCTGTTCCACGCGGGCCGGCAAGATTGAGCCACGCAAAAGGAGCGCGACGACAAACGCCGCCCCAAGGGCCGGCATAAAGCTCGACCGCAGCACAACGATCGGGTCGAGGTGGAACCGGTCACTGAGCCGTTGCCAGAAGGTCCGACGCAGCGCAGTGGCTGTCGCTACGCGCTGATGGAATTCGCCGAGGAAATTATTGAAGTAGTTCGGGCCGGGGGTTTCGTGGCGTTTGACGGCAAGCAATTGCTGGAGTTGCCGGTCGCGGTGCTGAAACACCCGGCAATCGGAACATTCGGCGACATGGCGCTGCACGTCGCGCGCAACGGACTCGGTGAGCCGCCCATCGGCGCAGTCGTGCAACAATTGTTTTGTTTGTCGGCAATTCATTTCATTCACTTATAAATAATCCGCGAGCAATCCCTGCAACTGCTGGCGCGCGTAAAACAACCGCGAGCGCACCGTCCCTTCGGAGCAATGCAACGCCTTGCCGATGTCGGCATGCGTCAGTCCTTGCACGTCATGCATGACGACGACGGCTCTATGGTGTTCTGACAATTTTTGGAGCGCCGCGTTCAATTTATCTTGTAACTCGTTCAGGCTGACTTCCCGGCGGGGGGTGACGTGCGACATTAGTTCGACAAAATCTGGGTCGGATTGGATGTGGCTATCAATGTCGTCGAGGCTGAATTGTTGGCGGTTTTTTCCGCGTTTGAGGTGGTTGAGCGTGCGGTTGACGGCGATCCGGTAAATCCACGTGTAAAAACTCGACTCGCGCTTGAAACTGCAGATGCTGGTAAAGGCTTTGATGAAGGCGTCCTGCACGAGATCGTTGGCATCGGCGTGGTTGCCGGTCATGTGGTACACGGTGGCGTAGAGGCGTTCCTTGTAGCGCTCCACAAGGTAATCGAACGCGTCGACGTCACCATCCTGCACGCGGGCGACGAGTGTTTCGTCAGTCGCTTCCGCCATATCCACGACATGCTCGGCTTGCCGGGCGTCTGCGAGCGAGTCCGCATGGAACTTGAACTTGCCGGCCAGTTTGCGCAAGGCGGTCATGCCGGCACCTCGGTGCGCAAAAGTTTGCGCGTCTTGCCGGCAATGAGTTCGAGCAGCGCCGCCAAGGTTTTGGTGTAAATGTTGGGCGGTAAGTCCGCGAGTTGACTGTCGGCGCGGGCGATGTATTCCTCGACGGTTGCCAGCGATTCGCTCAACACACCGTTGCCGGCGGCCAACGCAAACAACTCGGCGCGCTCCGCCGCGTCGCCGTGAAAAATCATTTCCGTGATTTCCGCCCGGCGGTCGGCGCCGGTATGCTCCAACAACAAGAGCCACGGCAAGGTGAGCTTGCCGGTTCTCATGTCGGTGCCCAACGACTTACCGGCCTTGCCTTCGTGGCCGAAAATGTCCACGCAATCGTCATAAATCTGATACGCGATGCCGAATTGGCTGCCAAACTCCTGTAGCGCTTTGACAAGTGGAGCCGGCGTGGCGTTCAAATCGGCGCCGAGTTCCGCGCTGACGGCGAACAGTGCGCCCGTTTTCATGCCGATGATTTCGAGATAGCTGGCGATGGCGAGTTGCGGGTCGTACCGGCGCTGGGTTTGCAGAATTTCACCGGTGCACACAACTTTTGTGGCCAGTCCGATTTTCCGGCACACCGTTGGGGCCGGGTAACTGGCTGCCAAATAGAGCGCGTGGGCGAACAGGCCGTCGCCCAACAGCACGCTGATTTTATTGCCCCACCGGGCATTGGTCGTTGGCTGGCCGTGGCGCAAGCCGGCCTCGTCCAAAATATCGTCATGCACCAGCGTCCCGAGGTGGATTAGTTCAACGATGGCACCAAGGCGGACATGCTCCTCGGCGATCCGGCCGGTTGCGCCGCCCGCCAGCAACGCGAGTGCCGGGCGCAGCCGTTTGCCAGTCGCACCGAACATGTGTGATAAATATTCGCCCAGCGCGGGATCAAAGCTGCGCGCCTGATCGGTTAAGACCGTCGTCACCTGCGCCATTGGCTCGGCAATCGGCGCAAACACGCGCGGCCACCCACCGGTCTCGTTGGTTTGTACATTGTCAGTTCTCACGCTGATACGGCTAAGAATACGAGCGGCTTTGCAGAGTGTCAATCTTGAAGCCACAGCGCATGGTGCGAAGCCCCGGCCGGTTTGATGAATTACTGCGCAATCTCGCACTTACCGACCTGCCGTAAATCGGCGACAGTCCGACCCAAAATGGGCGCACAAATGCGGACAACCTGATTATGCCAGTGCAGCCGTCAGCCGGTTTGAATCAAATGAAAATATTTCTTAGGCGCACCGTTGGTACTTGGCTGTGCTTCGCGCCCGGGGCGTGGCACCACCGCCGTCTCCAACGCCGGTACCGGCGCATGGCCGGTATGGATATTGCGATCTTGAATGTGTTTCTGGTGGCGGTCACCTCCGCTGCTGGATTTATTCGTGCCGGGAAAAGACGCCGGCGTTGGACTCTTGGCAACTACAAACTGGTAATCGTTCCCACTGCCGTCCATGGTCGTGGTTGCATTTTTTGACAAGTATTTAAGCATGGCGCGGCAGTGACTGGAGCAGGGTAGGCTGTTGTATGCGTCATCAGGCAGCCTGACGAATTGCTTGCCAAGTCCGCCGGTTGTGGCGTAGTGTTACCGCAGGCTTTCCGGATGCCGATGTAGCTCAGCTGGTAGAGCAACGGTTTCGTAAACCGTAGGTCGTCGGTTCAATCCCGACCATCGGCTCCACTTTCTTTCATCTTGTGTTGCAAGATGTTAACTGGAGTCGGAGAGCCAACTGTCAGTGAAATTGTCAGTGAAATGACCGCTCCACCAGAGTTCGGCATTGCCCACTGACTGCTGACCGACTGCTCCCTAATGGTGAAAATTGGCCGCATGTATCCTCGCATCATGAGGAAAATTGTCATGCGTTATCGATTATTTCGCCGCGCCAGGGGAAGTTTTTACAGCGAAGATTCCACCACTGGCAAACAAACCAGCCTGCGCACAACTGATCGGGAACTGGCCCAGCGCTTGATCCACGTCAAGAATGAGGCCGAGCTTCAGCCCGTGGCCAACTTGCGCATCGCGCAAGCATATCTGATGGCCAGTGATCCTGAAATCCGCACACGGACCTGGCAGGTTGTGATGAATGCCATTGTGGATCTCAAGACGGGTTCCACCCAGATGCGTTGGTGTCGGGCCCGCAATGACAAGGCATTCAACCTGATTCGTAACGTTCCCGTTATCGAAACCCATGCGCAGTTGTTCTTGAAAGTGCTGACAACAGGAACAGTGGCCACAAACGTGTACCTGCGCCGCATCCACAACTTCGCCATGGACATGGGCTGGTTACCGTGTCCAATTATCGTTAAACGGCAATGGCCCCGTGTGGTGTATCAGGAAAAGCGAGCGATTACCTCCGATGAGCATCAACGCATCGTCGAACGGGAACGTAACCCTGAGCGTCGGGCATTCTACGAGTTGGCATGGCATTTAGGGGCCGCACAATCGGATCTGGCCAATATTCATGCTGAGGATATCGATTGGGATACACGGGTGATCAGCTTTGAACGCTTAAAAACCCACTGGCGTGGCACAACACCGCCACAGATCAGGTTTGGTGTGGAAGTCGAGCGGGTTTTGAGCGGACTGCCGAAGTTCGGCCCATTGTTTCCATACATGCAATCTGTCCGTGCTTGTGATCGGGCCACGGATTTCAAGAAACGGGGCAATGGTCTTGGGATCAGCGGAATCACCCTGCACTCGTATCGTTATGCTTGGGCTGAACGCGCCAAATCTTGTGGTTATCCTGAACGATTTGCTCAACAGGCGTTGGGGCACAGCAGCAAGGCGGTCCATCGGGCATACGCTCGGAAAGCAAAAGTTGTTGTGCCCACACTGGAAGAATACGAGCGGGCGTATCAGGACGGGAAGATCATTCCGATGAACCTGCAAACGGCGACAGCAGGAGAATCAGCCATGGTCGTCAACAAGACCGACTAGCACGATGATCAGCAACGAGCCAACAGGGGCGGGCGGGTAGTTGCGTTCAGCCTCAAGTCCATCGAAGCTGCCACATGAGAATGTTCATCACCATCACCTGTCCGCATTGCCAGGAAGATTTCGAGTGCCAGCTGGACAGTGATGAATCCTCGGAGTTTATTGTGGACTGCGAGATCTGCTGCCGTCCGATGACCGTCAAAGCGGGTTTGCAGAATGGTGAACTCGAAGATCTCCAGGTAACGCCAGCGTAGATTCCAGCATACTCAGATCGACACACCGCTCAATTGTCCAACGGCACAATA
>Ga0316217_10002693_pt1 | contig 21121 bp, 17 predicted proteins | sample 1anoAmetaG_FD_203633 | JGI IMG/M metagenome (GOLD analysis project Ga0316217, IMG submission 203633) | Freshwater microbial communities from Trout Bog Lake, Wisconsin, USA - 1anoA | ecosystem: Environmental > Aquatic > Freshwater > Lake > Hypolimnion/Profundal zone | place: USA: Wisconsin...
TTTGGCGAGATCCACTGCCGTCTCCCCGCTCTTATTCACATCACCGATCTTGGCTCCATGTTGTAATAAAAGCTGGATTGTTTCAACGTTGGCACCCCCGCCTACCGCGTGCAACAGTGCAGTGTTCCCTTCGTTGTTTTTTAGATTTAAGTCGGCACCATGCTGCAATAAAAGTAATGGCATTTTACTTTTACCAGTGAAGTCGCGATCTGCCGCGTACATCAATGCAGTATTCCCATCGTCATCTTTTCGATTTGGGTTGGCACCATGCTCTAACAGTAGCTTGGCGATTTCATAACTATGAGACGAATGCCGACAGCATACATCTATCAGCAGGGTGTCACCCTCGCGTTCAACCTGACGATTAGGGTCGGTTCCTTCTTCTAGGGCCTTCTGTACCCGTGTAACATCGTCAGCTTCCACCGCGAGCTTGAGTCGGCCATCTTTGCTAAAAGAAAGGCAGGCAACCGCTATTTTCATAAGCAGACCACCACGTCCCTTTTGGGCCTTAGCGACAATACGTTCGTAATGTACGAAAGACTCCAACGGGGCGCGCAACCAAATCACCATCAGCATGATTATAATTATCGTTATGATTAACTTCTTCATAATCACTTCATTCAGCGTCCAAAGTTACCGACCAAGCCAGCGGGGTTGTGGGTTACCGGTGGCATTCATTGCGTGGCGGATTTTAGGCTGTCGGGTTGCGGTTGGCAAGCCGGGGGCGCGGCCGGGGTGACCGGCCGCGCTTTGGGTTGATTGCAGTTCGCTCATCCGGCTTGGGTCTCGGTTTACTTGGCCGGGGTGGTGGTGGTGGCGGTGGCTGGTGCTGCCACGGCGGGGGTGTCGGGGGTGGTGTCGGACACATAGACCACGCCCCAGCGTGTGCACTTTTGCCGGCGGCTGCTGTCCTCGGGGTCTTTGCGATAGTAAAATTCCACCGTGTCGCAGATGTCCACGGCCAAGGCTTGCGCTTCCCCGTACAGCGCGCTGAGTTCTTCCTGTTGCTGGTCGGTGTTGACCTCGGCGGCTTGGACCTCGTTGATCAAGGTCCTAAATTCGGTGAGCAAGGTGCCCACTTCATCGGCGCTGGGCAGCGCCATCGGGATGTGGGTGCCGGCGGTGGCGGTGGCGGCGTCGGGGTAGCGGACGCCGGAGTCGTACCGCAACCCGCTGTCGTACCGGGGGACGCCGTTGGCTTCGGCGGCGGCGCGGGCGGCTTCGCCGGCAATGATCTTTTCGGCGACTTCGGCAACGGCGGCGTAGCTGGACAGGTCGGGAACGGTGGTGGCGGTGACGTCCCGGCCATAATAGCTCCGCGCGCCGGCCGGGAACACGCCCCGGCTGACGCCGAGATCGAACACTTGGTGGAAATGGGAGCAGTACATGGTCAGGCGGGCTGCGGTTTGGGAGAGCACGCCGGTCAAGGGCGCTTGGGCGGCCATCGCCAAGTCCACATCGCTGGCTTCCTTGAGGAGCCGGTTGAGGAAGCTGCCGGGTACGCTGTCGTCCAACTTGACCCATTGGTCGGCGGTGAGCGCCCGGTCGGCGGCCGGGGTGTTTTTATATGTATCGCGCGCGGTTTTCAGCGTGCGGATGACGGCGGGCATGGTATTCGGCAGACGGCGGTATGGCATGATCCTCTCCTATGGTTGGTTGTTTGACCGAAATTGCTACAAATCAGGGGTTTCCGTCTTAAAGACTGGCGGCCAGTGTGACCGAATGTCTCAATCCGGCTTGGCCGGAAGGCAAATTCGGGTCCGCCGGAGGCTGTCTGGCGTGGAAGTTGGGGCATTCGGGATTGAAAGTGGGCACCTGCGCTGGCGGTTGGGCAAATTCGGGTCCGCCGGTGGCCACCGGCCATGGAACTTGCCACATTCGGGACCGAATGTGGGTGGTTTGCCGGCCAGATCGAGGCCTTCGGGATTGCCGGCATCAGTCTGGCCGGCCAAAGACCCGCCGCCGGGTCCGGTAAGTTACCGGCTGGCTTTAAGGCCGGGGATGTCTGTCTGTCTGTCTGTCTGTCTGTCTGTCTGTCTGTCTGTCTGTCTGTCTGTCTGTCTGTCTGTCTGTCGCAACCGTCGTGCCAACTTCGCGCACGGTGCGATCTTTTTTCAGATTCTGAATCATTTCCATTGGCGGCATCAGTATCGTCTCCAGACGAAATGCGTTATGCGGCAAATCATTTTTCAGGTCAACGAAAAAATCATTCCAGAGCAAACTTATTGCTCAGCGACCGGGTTTGATGCGTTCCCGCGTTCCAGAAGCGGATTACTTACTGCCGTATTTTCGACCCGGTTTCTCATGCACGGAACCGACCGTTACTCCAGCCGCCGCGACTTCGACATGCGCCGCGTAGCCGAGTTGCCGGAGAAATTGCTCGCAATCATCCCACGTTAGCCCGAATGCGCGCACGTCGGCCAGTCCGAGCCGGGCGATCACGGCTGACAGCACGGTGGCGTCACGCGGGGCAAATGCGCCATCCAGCAGCGCGGTCTCGGCCCAGTCCACCAGTTGCGCCAGCGTGATTTCGTGGTGCAGATAGGCGGTGAGCTTGTTCGCCGCAGTTTGTTTTGTGATCGTCATGGCCATAAATTACGCTTTCTGGTGGCCTTTATCCACCGGAAATTTTTCGTGAACCTCAACCAATTTCCGGGTCTCGTCGTAAATCTCCTGCCAGAACCGGATCGTCGTTTCGTGGGCGTCCACTTCTTTGAAATACACAGCGCACCAGCCACCGCGACCGGCGACCATCAAATGGTACCGGCGTCCGCCACCCGGTAATGCCTCCCAACGCCCAAACTTCCGCTCGTTCTGTTGCCGGTTGCTCATCTAGATGCCGGCGGAGTGTAGGCAGGGAGAGAGTGGCCGTCAACAACAGATGGCCCGCTGCGGTTTCGCCAAGCTCAGAGTGACATCAGTACCGGCCGGGAGGCAGTCCTCCCGGCCGGCTGCGCGATTATTTATCGGTGCGGAATGGGATGGCGGGGAGGCCGTCTTTGTTGAAGAGGTTTGCCCAGCGCCGATTGTTCGACCAGGCGTAGCGGACATAGACCGGCTTCGGCACGGCGGGACAGGTCAGGATGACGGTGTCGCCGTCAATCACGGCGTCGGCCCAGTGGAATTGTTTGTCGTCACCGGCGATGGCGAAGCCTTGGGGTTTGTCGGCGGGCTTGAACGCGAGGCCTTGGCCGATGTGTGTAGCTGATGCGGACTTTGTCGCCGTCGATTTTGTGGGCGGCATACAGCGGGCCGTAGTATTCAATCTTCTGGCCGTAGACCAAGCCGAGCGCGACGTCGGCGGCGCGGTGGCCGTAGCCGGATTTGTTGACGGGATGCAGGCCGGAGCCGAGGTCGCTGCTGATGGCCATGGCGGTGTTGGGATAGGTCATGATCTTGGTAAACAGTTCGACAGTTTGGCCGTCATCAGGCACTTGGGCGGGCAATGGCGTGAATGCTTCAGCAAGCTTGGTGACCGGATTTTCTTTGTCCCATGCACAGCCGCCGCCACTCGGTTTCTGGATATAGATAAAGGGAAACTCGCCGACGCCCCACGCTTGTCGCCAGCCGCTGATAAACGCACCCATGGTTGTGTATTGGTCAATGCCTTGCAGGGCGGTATTGCTCTCGCCTTGATCCCAGAGCACACCGCGAATCGCATAGGGCTGGAACGGTTTGATAAATTGATCGTACAAGTGGCCGACTGCACCGGGGGCATCGCCGGTCCGGATAGGAGCAAACGGAACAGTCGGCTTCGTTGGCAGCTTCGCCTTAGCCGGTGCGGCCATGGGCTCGGTGGCTTGCTGGGCTTGGTTACTGGCAGCGGCAACCTCTTTCTCCCACGCGGCCAAGGCGACTTTGTACTTGGCGAGATCCTGTTCGTATTTCTCTTGTCGAGCGGCAAACGGTGACGCCGCCTCGGCTTTGGCGATGAGCGTTTGACAGGCGGGATCAGCCGCCAGCATTTCTTTGGTGACCCAATAACCCGAAGGTGTTCCGCCGACCGCACCGACGAGCAGCCCGACCGGCACGCCGAGTTCAGCCTGCAAACGCACGCCAAACGCAAACAGCAAGGCGGAGAAGTTGCTGGCGTTCGGCGCGGTGGCCTCCATCCACGGTTTGTTGGCGGAACCAAGGCGCAGTTTCGCATACGGCGCGTTCGTCATCATCAAAGCCAACCCGGGATCGCCCTTGATAAAATAACCGATGCCAATCTGCATGTTCGACTGGCCCGAGCCGACCCAGACTTCGCCGACCAGCACGTCCGCGATGGTCACAGTGTTCACAACCAGCGTGTCCGGCCCGCCCGCCACCAAGGGCTTGAGTTTGACCGACCATTTGCCGTCAGCGTCGGCGGTAACGGTTTCTTCCTGATTGCGGAATTTGACGGTCACCTTTTCACCCGGTGCGGCCGTTCCCCAAATCGGCACCGCCATGTCGCGTTGCAAGACCATGTGATCGCTGAACATGCTCGGGAGTTTCACCTCAGCGCCGGCCTGGGCGGTGAACCAAACTGTTGCCGACGCGACGAGCGTGCCGATTACTCGGCTGATTAAGTTATTTTTCATTGAATTACTCGGTGGTTGGTTGTGCGGGAGTTGGCACGGCGGATTTAACTGGCGAAGATGGTTTTGGCGGCAAGCCAGTTGGCACCAATGAATACATTTCCAGTGGGACTTTAATGGCGCCGGCTTCACGCAGGATTTGAATGCCTCGGTCAAAATCGCGGCGGTCAAAATACCGGCTGAAATAAAGATCCAAGTTCACAGTCGTATCAGCTCCTCCGGAAAGATGTTGGGTCCGGATGTTTTGATAACCATTTTCGGTCATTTGGCAGACCCGGTCGATTGTATCAATCTCAGTGGCCGTGTAGGAGACGATGAGCGGTACCGCCTGGGCAATCTTGATTCCGTGTTGCTTCGAAGCCTTGAGGATCTCCATTAACTCAGCGGAACGGTCGGCGCCAAGCTCGACCGCTTTATTCAGATCGCGGGTGCCACCGATGAAGAACTGGCTCATCCGGTTCATAGCTTCGACTGATTTGGCGCGGCGCGAGTTGTTATCGAGAATGCGCTGGCGGAGCGAACTAAGGGCGTTGCCAACATCCACACTGTTGCGGATTCGGCTGAGTCGGTCGCGGGATTTGGACGAAGAATCGGAAATGTTCTCCGGTTGTGGTTGGACAGGCTGTTGATTGTTCTGACCAGAATTATTGTCTTTCGCCTTGGCCTGATTATGGATACTCCTGCGGACACCGGCGAAGGAATTAGTGGCCGTGATGTTATCCAACAAATCGAGAATCTGGTCGAGTAGCTGTTGCGAAGCGACTGCATCATAACGGATCTGCATGTCAGGTTTCACGCCGCTGGCGGAGGCTGGTAACTGGGTGGCAAAAACCGGCGCAAACGGATCGGCGGATTCCGCTGTAGCAGAATTTGTATTGGCCGCTGCCGTCGCATCCAGAACAATGTGCACGGTGGTGGAAGCCGCATTCGTATCGGCCGCGGTCGGTTTGGGAGGCGCGGGCCGCAACAAGCCGGCATAGGCAATCATTGATTCCCGTTCAGCTTGCAACGCCAGTAGCAGTTCGGCGTAACCGCGGCGGGCGTAGTAGTTGCCAGTCTGCGGCTTGGCCGAAATTGCGCGGTCGAAATATGGCAACGCATCGAGGTAATTACCAAGCGCAACTTCAACCGAGCCGAATAGGTCATTATAGTCGGCTTCCTTTTCGAACTCTTTGCGGGCGCCAATGAGCAGCTGTGCCGCATTGTTAAAGTTGCCCTGACCAAACTCAATGCGCGCCAGTGAGAATTGGAGTTTGCCAACGATTGCTGGATCCAATTCGCTCTGCTCCGGTTCGAGATCAAGGTAGCCACGATAGAGCCGGAGCGCCTCGCGGAAATCGCCTTCATCCATCCGCCGCCGCCCGACACGGACGTAGAGTTTGAGCAATAGGTCACGGAATGCCGGGCGTGCATCGGGATTGTTCAGGCAAGCATCTTCAATCCGGGCCAGAGCATCGGCATCTTTACCGGCCGCCATTTGCTCAATGGCCAGCGTGCGATACTGGGCGGCTTGCGCTTTCTGAAAGAGCGCCGTGATCGCGTCGTGATTGGCAGTAACGTAATCGGTCTCAGTGTAACCACGTTGGAGCTGCTGGATAACATTGATAATATTGCGATAGTCGTTGGTGATTGATAAGTCGCGCACTTGGGCAAAAAGCTGTTCGGCAGTCTTTTCGCGAATGGATTTCTGGAGTGTGGATCGCAGTCCGGTGACGCGTTTAGCCCAATCGGTAGTGGAGTAGTTCTTTTCGATCTGGACATAGAGATCAAGCGCTTTTTCGGGTTTGCCGTCGCGTTCACATGTTTCCGCTTGTTCAAACAATGTCTTGGCTTCTTGATCCATTTTTTGAACCAAAGCGGTATCACGCTGGGTGAGTTCGTCAGTAACCGCAGAAATCTTTGAGTAGGTCGGGTATGCCTCGGCGATCTCCTTGAGCAGGGCGATGCCCAACTTGACATCACCGGCGGCAAACGCGCCGGTAGCTTTCTGGTATTTGCGCTGAGCCTGAGCTTCGATAATAAACGGGTCGACAGTTTTCTTGATCGCCGTCAGTTCTTGAGCGGCGCTGGTCGTCGCAAACTTCGCGGCGATCTCGTCGAGAATCTGCTGACACTGCTCATACTTACCATCTGCAGCAAGGCGTTTGGCATAAGCAACCGCTTCAGCGGCAATTCCGTCGTCGACCCCATCAAAGGCTGACTTGGAATCGCTAAGCACGGGCAATGCCGCGCTATTTTGAGCAAAGGACTTACCTTCGGCATCCTTGCCGCGCACCATACCGGACTGATCAATCGTGAATGTTCGCCGTCCGGTCTTGTTGTAGCGTTCGGGTTCGGCGACAGCCAGATAACCTGATTCACTGGAGTCACGGATATTCAAGCGATACCCTTGGATCTGACCAGAACCGAGATCACGACTGAAAAAACTCGTACCGGCTTCAGCCAGTTCCGGCAATGTCATGTACTGTCCATTGCCGGTCTGGCTGGGATCTTTGAGACGCATAACCTTTACAAGTTTTTCAGCACGAGCAATCCCCTTCAACGTGGTGATAGTGTTCGCCTCATTCTCGGCAATCTGCTTGTCAAAAATCACCCGTTGCTCAGCCAGCCGCTCGTCGCGATTGTGCTGGTAGAATCGCCAACCATAAAAACCGCCGATCCCCAATGCAATCAATGCCCAAGCGAATCCCAGGCTCAATCCCCAAATGGCCTGTTTGCGATCGGCTTCCATCCCACCGAGCCTGCGGATCTGCCCCAACGCCAGCAAACCAAGAATGATCGCAAACGGGAAAAAGATACCGGACAGTCCGCACAACAGCGCGAGCACCGGAAGCAACCCGACACTCATCCCGCCCGGCTGTTCTGTCGGGCGGACAAACCCGGCTGGTTGTTGTTGCTGCATTGGGAAACCCAACGCTGTCTGTTGCGTCAGATTGAAACCACAACGCGGACAGAAGTTGACAGCAAACGGCACAAACGTTCGACAGGCCGGACACTGTACACCCTGCGGCATCATCGCCGTATTGGGGACAACGGTCTGCATCGCCATGCCAGGGCCACCGGTTGTCCCGGCCGGCGAATCCGACATTGGCGACGGTTCTGGCTCGACAGTCAGCGTGACCACCGTCGGCTCATCTGGCGGACAGACAAAGCGTAACTGCACATTTTCGCCCAACCGGATAATATCGCCATCACGGAGTTGAGCTTCTGTGATCGGCAATCCATTGATGAATGTGCCGTTGGTGCTGTTCAAATCCAGCAGCCAGTATGTATCTCCGCGCAAATCAATGCGGGCGTGGTTATTACTGATTGAATCATTCAACAATTGCAGTTGATTGGCATCCGAACGACCAAGTGTGCAACTTGGCCCTGTCCAGCGATACTGGTACTCTTGCGGCGTACCCGGATAGATTTTCAGCACAGGCATGCAACGCGGACACTAGCCCATCCGCGCCGCGCTCGCAATACTAGAAAAATCGGACATTAACTCCCACGAGACAATTGCGGCTACAAGATTTCCAGCAATAAGGCCAGATAATGAGGAAGGCTATCAGATCCGTCCGACAACGAAACTTGGAGTGCCCGGCGGTGTTCAAGCTTGTAAATGAAACTGCGTGGAATATTGCTCACAAGCATCACGGTAGTGGTTACACTCGGATTACTCATAATTACTGGCTCGGCCAATGCTCAAGCCGTGCGATTACAGGTACTGTCGGTCGCCGATAATGCGGGACTCGAACATCATCAAAGTCCAATAAATAATGGGGAAGTAAGAGAGAGTGCGTTTAACCGGACTGTGACCTTTAAAGTCACTGTGACCAACATGCAGTCTGAGCCAACTGACTGTCTGGTGGAATGGCTGTTTCTGGCAAAAGATGTGGCGAAGAGGAAAAACTACATCTACGACCGCGGGACAAACCAAGTCTCATTAAATTGTGGCGCTTCCACAACCTTCGACGTGCAGTCCAAACCGCTGGCCGAAAGTGAAATCCAAAAGTATGACTACGACTGGGACGACAATGGCAATCGCATCGTGTATGAGGATGGAAACCGAGAAAAATCGGGAGCCAAGCCGGTTGGTTATGTTTTCCTGCTCAAGAGGCATGGCAAGCTGATTGCCGTTGAAACTTCCGATAGTGAACTGAAGGAACCATATCAAAAGGAAGTCAACGCCAACATCCTCCACCCCGCTCCGTAGCTGTTTGGTTGCGTCCGGCTAACGGCGCGGTATGATATCGGCACAATGAATACTCAATTCGACTTGCCGGGTATCTTGAAACTCGATTCTGGCCCTGACAATCTTACTCGCATCACCGTCACCGGCCCGCAAGCCAACGCCACCATTTACCAGCACGGCGCCCAAGTCGCGCTCTTCCAGCCCCTCGGCGAACGCCCGGTCTTGTTCATGAGCCAGCAAAGCCAGTACGCCACCGGCAAACCGATTCGCGGTGGCGTACCGATCATCTTTCCGTGGTTTGGTGCGCACCCGACTGATTCCACTGCCCCCGCGCACGGCACCGTCCGGCTCACGGACTGGAATTTAGTTTCGACTGAGCTACGCGCTGATGGCGTCGTGGAACTCGTCTTCGCATTTCCGCCGTTCTTGAAATACCGGGTCGCCATTGGCCGGCAACTGACAATGACGCTGGAAGTTCACAATCCCGGCCCGACGCTACTAAAGTTCGAGGAAGCATTGCACACCTACTTTGCCGTGAGTGACATCCGCCACTGCTCCGTGACCGGCCTGGAAAACGCCAGATACGACAGCAGTGTTGAAGGCGTTACCGATAAATCACAAGGCACCGCTCCGGTCTTGTTCACCGCCGAGACCGACCGGCTCTACCTCAACACCCGCTCCACTTGCGTCATTCACGATCCTGTCTGGCAACGCCACATCATCGTCGAGAAAAGCGGCTCGGACTCGACCGTGGTTTGGAATCCGTGGATTGCCAAGGCGAAAGCCATGCCGGATTTTGGCGACAATGAATGGCCCGACATGCTCTGCATTGAGACCGTCAACGCCCGTGTTAATGCCGTCACGCTCCCGCCCAGCCAAACGCACACCATGCGCGCCATCGTACGCGTCGGAAAAACCTAAGTGGGCAGGCCGGCCATTCGCTAAATTGCGCTTCAAAACAATTGAACTGAGGCTCAGGGGACTGAAACCTCAGCTCAGCGTTGGTGTTCACAGTATTATGCGGCTTTTTGGAGCCGCTTGGCGAACGACGGGACGTGTTCGACTTTAAGTCTCGCGCGCTGCCACTCGGCGAATCCGCCCTTCAGTTCCATAACCGGATAGCCATTTCTCGCGAAGAGTAAGGCGGCTTCAGCGGCTAGGTGACAGGTCTGCGTGTAGCAGCAAAGCACGTTGGGCTTGTCGCGAAACAGGCCGGCAAACGTGCCCCATTGTCCGCGCGGGAGGCTGATGGCGCCGGGGATGTGCCCCTTGGCGTAGTCCTCCGCGTCGCGCACATCCACAATGTTGATGTCGGCGTGCGTTTGGATGCGATGATCCAATTCAATGGGACCTGTGGTGAACTCCAGTACGTCCCGGAAAAATCCCCGGGCCCGAACTGGATCAGGCAGTGGTAACTCAGTTGTCATGTTCCACCTCCTGGTTAACTTTGTTTCACTTACCACCGGGAATATACGCCCGCGGGACGGGCCGGCAAGTTGTGGAACCGACTGAACTACGCCGCGTCTTTGGTCTGCTTCTTCTGGATCAGCGGCTCGGCTTTGCCTTCAACAACAGCACGGTTGATGGTGACTTCAGCGACGTCGTCGCGGCTGGGAATATCGTACATCAATTCCAGCATCAGCTTCTCCAGCAGCGAACGCAAGGCACGGGCGCCGGTCCCCTTTTTCAACGCGGACTCGGCGAGCGCATGCAACGCATCGGTCGTAAAATTTAGAGTCACACCTTCCATCGCGAAGAGCTTGCTGTACTGCTTGAGCATCGCGTTTTTGGTTTCGGTCAAAATCGCAATCAACTCCGTTTTGGTCAATTCGCTGAGCACTGGCACAATCGGCAGCCGCCCGATGAATTCCGGAATCAGGCCGAATTGCAGCAGGTCTTCCGGCTCGACGTATTCCAGCGCTGAGACGCGCTGTGATGGAGTAGTTGAAGCTTGTCCGCGGGCGAAACCGAGTGTGTGTTCGCCGATGCGCCGGGAAATAATTTTGTCGAGGCCAACAAAGGCTCCACCGCAGATGAACAAGATGTGCTGAGTGTTGACCCGGATGTATTCCTGTTGCGGATGTTTTCGACCACCTTGCGGCGGGACATTACAAATGGTGCCTTCGAGAATTTTTAGCAGGGCCTGTTGGACGCCCTCGCCGGACACATCGCGAGTGATGCTGGCCGAATCGCTCTTGCGGCCAATCTTGTCGATTTCATCAATGTAGATAATACCGAGCTCGGCGCGTTTGACATCGTAATCGCAGTTCTGAAGCAGCCGCAGGACAATGTTCTCCACATCTTCGCCGACGTAACCGGCTTCAGTGAGAGTGGTGGCATCGGCAATGCAAAACGGCACGTCGAGAACGCGTGCCAGCGTTCGGGCCAGCAGTGTCTTACCAGAGCCGGTCGGGCCGATCATGAGGATGTTGCTCTTCTCGATTTCGACATCCCCGTGATGCTCGACGATGTGCTGCTGTTCGTCCTGCTGAATCCGCTTGTAATGATTATGAACAGCGACGGCTATGGTTTTCTTGGCGCGTTCTTGTCCGATGACATACTGGTCGAGTCGCCGTTTGATTTCTGATGGTTTGGAGATGCTAAGACGGGCGCTGACTTTTTTAGCCGGGGCAGGACTTAGTTCTTTATCAATGATGCTTTTACAGACATTGATGCAGTTATCGCAAATACACACGCCCGGTCCGGCGATGAGTTTCCGCACTTCTCCGTGGGGTTTTCCACAGAAGCTGCACAATGTCAGGTTGGGCGCCTTGGCCATGCCTTAGTTTACACCTATTTCTTCTCGCCGTCGCGGCGTGATTTCACAACCTCGTCCACCAATCCATATTCTCGCGCTTCCGCAGCGGACATGAAGAAATCCCGGTCGGTATCCTTGGCAATGGCTTCCGTCGTCTTACCGGTGTGCAATGCCAGAATCTCATTGAGCCGGTCGCGCGTGTGCAGGATTTCCTTGGCTTGAATGCTGATATCGCTCGCCTGCCCTTGCACGCCGCCCCATGGTTGGTGAATCATGATCCGCGCGTTCGGCAACGCATAGCGTTTGCCTTTCGTGCCGGCCGCCATCAAGACCGCGCCCATGCTCGCCGCCTGGCCGATGCAATAGGTCGTCACGTCGCACTTCACAAACTGAATTGTGTCGTAGATCGCCAAGCCCGCCGTGACTGAGCCGCCGGGCGAGTTGATGTAGAGACTGATGTCCTTGCCGGCATCCTCGGATTGCAAAAAGAGCAACTGCGCGATGATGACGTTGGCCACGTTATCGTCAATCGGCGTGCCGATGAAGATGATCCGGTCTTTCAGCAGCCGCGAATAAATATCGTAACCGCGTTCGCCGCGACCGGTCTGTTCGACCACGTAGGGAATCAAGACTTGGGAATGTTCCATTTTGACCTCAAGCTTTCGCTACTTCGACCTTAGCATTGGCGATGAGGAAATCAAGTGTCTTGCCCACGAGCAACTGCTCCTCGACTTCGCCCAGCCCGCCGCGCTCGTCCAGTTGCGCTTTCAACTTCTCCACCGGCATCCGGTACCGGGCCGCCATGGCCGCAATGCGCTGTTCCATCTCCGCTTCTTCAACGGTGATCTTCTCCGCCTCGGCAATCGCGCCGAGAATGAATGACGACCGGAGCCGCTCCTTCGCGCTCTGCGCGGCGAACCCGAAAATCTCTTCCTTCTTGCTTTCCAACACGTCCTTGCCGACGCCGCGCTGGCTGTTCTCGCGCACGAGATCATAAACAATACTCTTCGTCTCCTGCGCCACCAACGACTCCGGCAACTCAAATTCCACCTTGCCCAGCAAATGATCCACCACCTGCTTGCGCATCTCCGAGTTCGTTTGCGCCTCGCGTTCGCCGGCCAAGCCCTTGCTGATTTCCGCCTTGAGCTTCTCCACCGAATCCACGCCGAGCTTCTTTGCAAACTCGTCGTTCACTTCCGGCAACTTCTTTTCCTTCAGGCCGGTGATCTCCACAAAATATGTCGCGGGCTTGCTGGCGAGCGGCTTCACCGCGAAATCCGCTGGGAACGTCACCAACACCTGCTTCTTCTCGCCCACTTGCGCGCCAATCAATTGTTCGCTAAACCCCGGCATGAATGAATCCGCCGAAATCAACAGCCAGAACTCCTTGTGCTCCCCGAGCGTCTTCGCTTCCGGTGCCAACTCGCCAATCGGCTTGCCCTCGACCACGCCGGTATAGTTCACAATCGCAAAATCACCGCTCTTCACCGGCTTCCCGATGATATCCACAAAGTCAGCCTGCTGATCGCGCAAGCCCGCAATCGTCTTGTCCACGTCCGCGTCCAACACCGGCGTCTCCGTCTTCTTCACCGCAATGCCCTTGTACTCCGGCAACTTAAATTCCGGGGCCGTATCCACGGTCGCCGTGAACACCAGCGCCTTACCAGTCTCATTCTCCACCGACTCCACGTTCGGCATCCCGACCACGTGCAACTTCTGTTCCTTGATCGTTTCGCGGTACGCGTCAGGGATCAAGCGTTGCTGGACTTCCTTGGTGATCTCGGCTGCATAACGTTTCTCGACCATCGGTTCCGGCGCTTTACCGGGACGGAAGCCGGGAATGGCGGCGCCTTTGCGGAATTCCTGAAGGATTTCGGCGCGCACGCCGGCGACGCGGGAAGCGGCGACTTCGATGCGCAATTTCTTACGACACGGAGCAATAGTTTCAATGGTAGCTGACATAGGGCGCACACCGTAAGTGATGCATCCCACCCCGTCAAGTCAAACAGCGTGCCCGCCCGAACTTATTGCAATCGCACACTTCCACTTTGTGTTCGGGCTTGGACGGCAAACGCGCAGGCTTGGAGCTTAGACGGCCAAATCATGACCGCAAACGCGCGCGTTTAAAGCACAAACATTGACGTTACCGCCCCAAACGTGCGCGTTCATGCCCCAAACATGAACATTTAAAGGGCAAGCGTGAACGTTTAAAGACCAAACGCGCATGTTTCCACGCCAACTTGGGGCGGATGTTACTTGGCTGGGAGGGCGATGGCGGCACATTGGTGCAGAGCGCGGCCATCGGTGTAGGTGGTGGTGCTGAGGACGTACACTTGCCGGCCGGCGGCGAGGAAAGCATTGCCAGTGGCAAGGCGCTCAGCCAAATTGTTCTCGTGCTCCAGAGCAGCGGTCCACTGCGGGTCGGTGGCGAGGACGAAATTGCCACGGCCGGGGACGATGATAATCGAGAAGGCCAGCGCAGTGACCACGCGTTCGCCGGGCGCGGCGGGGACGGGTGGGACGGCGACCACGGGCGCAGGTGCAGCTTGGGATTGTTTGATCTCCAAGCGGATCATGCGAGCGACTGCCTCTGGGCCGGCATCGCCAGCGACGGCGGCGACCCAATCAATCAGCAAATTACGGACGGCATTGAGGTCGGCAGCCTTGGCAATCGGTTCGATGCCGCCGAGCTTGCGCATGGCTTTGACGAGCGTGGAGACTTCCTTGAGGTAAACATTCTTCTGGGCGCCGGGAATGTAGTACATCACCACGAGGTGGACGCGGACGCCGTCGGTCGCGCCGTAATCCACGCCGGCCGCGGACCAGCCGATGGCGCAGTAAAGCTCGCCGTCTTCGCGTTGGGCGCGGAAGTGTGGAACCGCGATGCCCATGCCGATGCCAGTATTGCATTCCTGCTCGCGATGTTTGACTTCTTCAATGGCATCGGTGCCGACTTGGACATCAGGATTGGCATCGAGAATGCGCGCGAGGAATTCCAAGACACGCCCCTTGTCGCCGCCTTCGGGTAGTTCGAAGAGCCGGCCTTCTTGGAGGGCTGTTAAAATGCTACGCATGATCAGTCAGTCCCAAACTTTCGGGCGAACCACATTTTCACGGTGTGTGTCAGCACACTGTACGCCAACAGGTAGCCGATAATCCACAGGAAATATATTGGGGGCAGTGGGACGAAGCCCAGCCAGTGTGCGAGCGGCGAGAACGGCAGCCATGCGCCGATTGCCATGATCACGAGCGTGCTGCCGAGCAGCGCAGCGCTCGGCCGGCTTTGGATGAACGGAATCCGATGGGTGCGGATGATGTGGACGATGAGGGTCTGCGTCAGCAGCGATTCGACAAACCAACCCGTATGAAAGAGCGCGGCTTGCGTGGTGTTGTCGGGGTCGGCTGCGCCTTTGGCGAGGTGGCAGTTGAAGAAATAAAGCATCAAGAAAAACGTGGCGTAGTCAAAGATGGAACTGATCGGGCCGATGAAGATCATGAAGTTGCGGATGCTGGCGATGTTCCAGCGGCGCGGCTTGGCGATGTATTCCTCGTCCACGTTGTCGAGCGGGATGCCGACCTGTGAGAAGTCGTAGAGGAGGTTATTCACGAGGACTTGAATCGGGGCCATCGGGAGAAACGGCAGGAACGCCGCGCCACCGACCACGCTGAACATGTTGCCGAAGTTGGAGCTGGCGCCCATCTTGATGTATTTGACGATATTGCAAAATACTTTGCGCCCTTCGATGATGCCGTCTTCTAGTACCATCAGGCTCTTCTCCAGCAGAATGATGTCGGCCGATTCCTTCGCCACGTCCACCGCCGAGTCCACCGAAATACCCACGTCCGCCGCCTTCATCGCAAGCACATCATTGATGCCGTCGCCGAGAAAGCCGACAACGTGGCCTTGCGCGCGCAAGGCGCGGATGACTTTCTCTTTCTGGTCGGGCGTCAGGCGAGCGAAGACGTTGCCCGTGGCGACTTGCCGGGCAAATTCAGTCTCATTCATGGCGGCCAGTTGCGGCCCGGTAAAGATTTGGTTAACCGTCAGCCCGACATCGCGGCAAACCTTCTGGCTCACCAATTCGTTGTCGCCGGTCAGCACCTTGACGGTCACGCCCGATCGCGCCAGGGCTTCAATTGCCTGCCGGGAACTTTGTTTCGCGGGATCGAAGAACGCGATGTAGCCGAGCAGCGTCAGCTCCGACTCGTCGGCCACGCTGAATGTCTGCTTCGACCGGTCAAACTCACGGTAAGCAATCGCCAACACCCGGTAACCGTCCGTGCTCAGGTTCCGGTATTCGTCCATCAAGTCATCGCGGATCAATTGAATCAGCGGGTTGATGTCGTCGTCCACTTGGTAGTTGTCGCAGGCGCGCGTGACCTCTTCGACTGCGCCTTTGCAGATCAAAACATTCCGATCCTCGAAATCAATGACCACCGACATCCGGCGGCGCCCAAAGTCGAAAGGAATCTCGTCCACTTTCCGGCAGTTCCGTTCCACGTCGATGTCCGAGTGCGCCAGCACCGCGCGGTCAAGCAGGTTGCGCAGGCCCGTTTGGTAGAAACTGTTCATGTACGCGTACCGAAGCACATCGTCGCTCTGCCGATTGGTCACGTCCACGTAGCGCTCCAGCACCACGTGGTCCTGTGTGAGCGTGCCCGTCTTGTCGGTGCAGAGCACATCCATCGCGCCGAAGTTCTGAATGGCGTTGAGATGCTTGACGATGACTTTCTTCTTCGCCATCTGCAACGCGCCCTTGCCGAGGCAGACGGTGATGATCATCGGCAACATCTCCGGCGTCAGCCCCACCGCCACCGACAACGCAAACAGCAACGCCTCGACCCAATTGTGTTTCGTGATGCCGACAATCAGGAACGTCAAGCTCACCATTACGACCATGAACCTGATCATCAGCCACGTGAACGACTTGATCCCCTTCTCGAAACTTGTCAGCTCGCGCTTGGCCAGCATCTTCTGCGATAACGCGCCGAAGAACGTTTGCGCGCCGGTCGTCAGCACCACGGCGCGCGCGGAGCCGCTGAGCGCATTGCTGCCCATGAAGCAGGCGTTGGGCGACTCCAGCGGCGTCTTGCCGGCGGCTGGAATCTCTGCGCTCTTTTCCACCGGCATGGATTCGCCAGTCAGCGCCGATTGCGTCACGAAGAAGTCCTTGGCCGACAAGATCCGGACATCTGCTGGAATGAGGCTCCCTGCCGCCAGTACGACAATGTCGCCCGGCACGATCTCTTCCAACGGCAGCTCGACTTGTTTCCCATCGCGGATGACATCGGTGGTCGTCTTGACCAGTTTCTGTAATTGTTCCACCGCCCGCGTTGAGCGGGTCTCTTGGAAGTAGGCCAGCGACACACTCAGCACCAACATCCCACCCACCACGACCGCCGACCGCAGATCACCCATCAAATAGGAGACCAGCGCGATGACCAGTAATTGAATTGCCAGCGGGTTCCGACAGCGTTCGAGAATGTCGCCGAGAAATGTGTGATGCCGGCCCGCCGCGACTGTGTTCAGTCCGACTTCACGCAGCCGCTCCGCGGCAACATCCGTTGTCAGCCCGTCCCGTGAGCCGGCAAGGTCCGTGAATAGATCAGCTTCACTGCAAGAGTAGAGTTTCTCGTTGGCCATGATAACTTCGCCGCGTTGTTTTTAACTTTTTCGCCGCGCTCCGGCAACAGGAAGTTTCAATTTTGCGAAGATTTTTTCTCCGGAACTAGGACACAACGCGCAACACTCGGGTTTCGTAGCCGCCCAACTCGACCGGCATTGACGAATTGAAGGCGACCTGCGCATCACGATAGGGATCCACCAGCCACATCGCACCTTGGGCGGCAACCACAACCGTGAACCGCATCGGCTCACGGCCTTCATTGAACAGCAGATAATAATCAATGCCGTCTTTCACAACGTGCCGGTAACGGAGATTCGGTTGCGCCGGCGCAACTCGCAAATCCACCGGCACAAGCCGGTCAATCGCCGCAACCAAACCAGCGTCCGCTATCTCAATAAGCCGGCCTGTCCGGCGCAATTGTTCCGCCACCTGCAATGGCGGACGAATCCCATCCACCACCAACGCCCGGTAACACATGCCCGCAAGATGGATACCGTCGTCATCCACCTTGGCGGTTTCCCAGAGATCGCGCGCTTCGAGGTAATTGAAATCGCGCTGGTGTTCCTGACAAACTTTTGCGGCATGCCACGGCAGATGATTGCTCTCGCCGAGAATCGCAACGTGGCAGATGTGCCGGCAATCCGTGTTCAGCCAGCACAGCCAGCGGCAGTAGTCGGCAAACGGCTTGAACGTGTCCCACCACGGGCTGTGCGGACCAACGTCCGGTGGGCGCTCGTTCACGCGCGGGCCGCGCACCGAATAATAGAACGCATGGGGAATAAGCAGGTTCACGCCGCGAACCAGACACCAGTCGGCCAGCCATTTCATTTCCGCGAACGTCAGTTGCTGGCCGTACGCGCCGCAGAATTCGTTGCCGTTGCGGCGCCGCCCACCGTGAATCATGGCCGATGACGAGCACTTGGCCATCGTCGCGTGTTCGCCCTCCAGCGCGCTGGGCTTGTCCGGCTCGACGTAGCGCCAGACTAAATCCTGGCCCGGCATCTGAAAGTAACGGAGTCGGCCGATGGCCTCCGACCGGTCGGGATGTCCACACAGCGCCACGCCGTGGGCTTCGCACCAATCGTGGAGTGGGCGGTAATATGTCTCGTCCAGCCGCCGGTCAACCGCTTCCATATAATCTGCGCGGTAACGTTCGGCCTCCGGCTCGTCGTCGAACCACAACGCCGGCAGGTGCGGCGTGAAATCGTAGCCGAGCAGCCGGTTGATGTGCGCCAAGATACCGGTCGTCCCCGGCTTAACTCCCCTCGTTGCTCCCCGGCCAAGCAGGTTTGGTTCATCAGTGAAAATGGCGCGGATCGTCTTGCCGAAGTGCGCGCTGAACTCGTCATAGAATCGCTGATAAACCAACCGGATAAAACACGCCACGGCGTCCGGATTGAGCAGGTCGGCTGCCGGCGGACAATCCTCGCCTTTCCCGTCGTCAGCTAGGTAATGCAGCCCGCGGATGTGGCTGGACAGGCTCGGCGCGTCCACAATCCGCAATGATTCGCCGTTCTGCCGAGTGACGACGGCGACGAGGTGCTGGTCTGCCGGTAACTCCGCATTGCCGGCCAACGTCAGCCCGCGACAGCGAAAGGTCGGATTGGCCGCCACCACCTGCCCGCACGATGAGCCGGACGGATACATCCCTTCGTCGTACAGAAACACAACCATCTGCCGCCTTGCCGCTTCCTCAATCACCACGCGCATGAAATGCAGCATCCGCTCCGACATCCAACAGATGGAGCGCGGCAAGCCGACGCGCATGTGGATCACGAACCCATGCACGCCATGCGCTTCAAAGTCGGCGATCTGCCGCAACAGATCGGCCTCATTCAGCTCGTCGTTCCAAAACCAGAACGGAACCAGCGTGAACTCGCGGGGCGCGTCGTTAATCATTGTTGCACTTGTCCTAATGGCGTCCTCTGCTATCATCCGCAAAAATCTTGGACAAGGATAATTATCACCATGGCAAAAATCTCAATTCAGAATGGCAAGCTCAACGTCCCCAATAATCCCACCCTGCCCTTCATTCGCGGCGACGGCACCGGCCCTGATATCTGGGCCGCCAGCGTCCGCGTGCTCGACGCCGCCGTCGCGAAAGCCTACGCCGGCAAGCGCAAGATCGACTGGCTCGAAGTCTATGCCGGCGAAACCGCGTTCAAGAAATTCAACAACTGGTTGCCGGATGACACCGTCAAAGCGTTTCAAGATTACCTTGTCGGCATCAAGGGGCCGTTGACCACGCCCGTCGGCAAAGGCATCCGCTCGCTTAACGTCGCCCTGCGCCAGATGCTCGACCTTTACGTCTGTCTCCGCCCCGTCCGCTGGTTCAGCGGCGTCCCCTCGCCCGTCAAACATCCCGAAAAAGTGGAAATGGTCATCTTCCGCGAGAACACCGAGGACATCTACGCCGGTATCGAGTGGGAAGCCGGTTCGCCTGAAGCCAAGAAACTCATCGCGTTCCTCCAGAACGAAATGGGCGTGAAGAAGATCCGGTTCCCGTTGACCAGCGGCATCGGCATCAAGCCGGTCTCATCCGAAGGCACCGAACGCCTCATCCGCGCCGCGATCAAGTACGCCATCGACAACAACTGCAAGAGCGTCACAATCGTCCACAAGGGCAACATCATGAAGTTCACCGAAGGCGCCTTCCGTGATTGGGGCTACGCCCTCGCGAAACGCGAATTCGGCGCCGTCGAGATTGACGGCGGCCCGTGGTGCAAACTGCCCAACGGCATCGTCATCAAAGACGCCATTGCCGACATCACCTTGCAGCAAGTGTTGACCCGCCCCACCGACTTCGACGTCATCGCCACGCTGAATTTGAATGGCGACTATCTCAGTGACGCCCTCGCCGCGCAAGTCGGCGGCATCGGCATCGCGCCCGGCGGCAACATCAACTACATCACCGGCCACGCCATCTTCGAAGCCACGCACGGCACCGCGCCCAAGTACGCCGGCAAAGATGTCGTCAACCCCGGCAGCGTCATCCTCTCCGGCGAGATGATGTTGCGCTACATGGGCTGGACGGAAGCCGCCGACCTCATCCTCAAAGGCATGGACGGCGCGATCAACGCCAAGACCGTCACCTACGACTTCGCCCGCCAAATGGAAGGCGCGAAAGAAGTGAAGTGCAGTCAGTTCGGCGATGCCGTGATCGCGAAGATGTGATTACCGAGCGGCGCGGTGGCGAAAGCACGTCACGAGATGGTCGTTGACCATACCGGCGGCTTGCATGAAGGCGTAGCAGATCGTCGTGCCGACAAACTTGAAGCCGCGCCGGCGTAAATCCTTGCTCATCGCGTCGGACTCTGGCGTGTGCGCCGGCAATTCGCTGAGTTGGCGGAACCGGTTGACTCGCGTTTTGGCACCGGTAAATTGCCAGATGTACCGGTCAAACGAGCCGAATTCTTCCTGTACGGCGAGGAAACACCGGGCGTTGACGATGGCCGATTGCACTTTGAGCCGGTTACGAATGATGCCGGCATCGGCAAGCAGCCGGGCGATGTCGCGGTCGCCGTACTGGGCAATCTTGGCGGCATCGAAGTTGTCGAATGCGCGCCGGTAATTCTCGCGCTTCAGCAGCACCGTCTGCCAACTCAGTCCCGCCTGCGCCGCATCTAGCACCAGGAACTCGTAAAGCTTCCGGTCGTCATGGAGTGGCACGCCCCATTCCGTGTCGTGATACGCCGTCATCAAGGGATGCGACAGACACCAAGGGCAACGCGTGGGTTCTTTCATTCTCGGACAAAGATAGCACATGCCCCCCTGCTGCTAGAGGCATTTTTGCCATATTTCCTTGCAAATTCAGCACTTTTCGATACTGCGCCACTGATTTTAGGCGGTCTTTCGGTCATCGAAGCAGGTCTTTCGGTCATCGAAGCAGGTCTTTCGGTCATCGAAGCAGGTCTTTCGGTCATCGAAGCAGGTCTTTCGGTCATCGAAGCAGGTCTTTCGGTCATCGAAGCAGGTCTTTCGGTCATCGAAGCAG
>Ga0316217_10002694_pt1 | contig 21121 bp, 16 predicted proteins | sample 1anoAmetaG_FD_203633 | JGI IMG/M metagenome (GOLD analysis project Ga0316217, IMG submission 203633) | Freshwater microbial communities from Trout Bog Lake, Wisconsin, USA - 1anoA | ecosystem: Environmental > Aquatic > Freshwater > Lake > Hypolimnion/Profundal zone | place: USA: Wisconsin...
ATTCCACACCATGACTTGATGAAGAGTGTGGCGCGTCGCGTCAGCGATGGAGCCATGCTTGCGCTCATCAAGGCATGGTTGCAAACGCCGGTGGAGGAAGACGACCAACGAGGCGGCAGACGCCGTAGTGTCCAAATATTCAGATTTGGCTGCATTTGCGGCGGTTTTTGGCGGGTTGGACCATGGCGATATACGCTGGCGAATCGCAGGTGGCGTTGCCATTCTGTGGCGATGAATCCGTTTGCCTTTTTGGTGGTCTGCGTCGCTGGCTGGATGAATCGCAACCAGCAGGGCGTGATCGAATATTTGCAGGAAGAGATTCGTGTGCTCAAAGAACTGTTGGGCAAGAAACCGCGGTTCAATGATGGCCAACGCCGGCGTCTGGCCACCAAAGGCAAACGACTGGGCCGCAAGACGCTGGATCGGTTTGCCAGCCTGGTGACCCCAAACACGTTGCTGGCTTGGCACCGGCGGCTGGTCGCCCAGAAATACGACGGGAGTGTCGTCCGAACAGCGGGGCGTCCGACCACCGCGTGTGAGGTGAAAGAACTGATCTTGAAACTGGCGCGGGAAAACCGCTCCTGGGGGTATACTCGGATTCAGGGTGCGCTGGCCAATCTCCGCCATGAAGTGGGCCGGGGAACCATCGCCAACGTGTTGAAGGCGGCGGGCATAGAGCCGGCACCAGAGCGGCGGCAAGGCCTGACGTGGAAGGAGTTCTTGAAAACGCACTGGGACGTGTTGGCGGCCACGGACTTTTTCACGGTGGAACTGTGGACGGCGAAAGGTTTGATTCGCTATCACGTGCTGTTCGTCATCAAACTAGCGACGCGCGAAGTGCACCTTGCCGGGCTGGTGCCCGAACCCAATGAAGCGTGGCTGAAGCAAATTGCGCGCAATTTGATTGATCCTTTGGCGGGCTTTTTGCGTGGCACGCGTCTCCTGATTCACGATCGTGCCAGTTTGTTTAGTGATCCCTTCCGTCAACTGTTAGCGAGTGCTCAGGTGGAGGGGCTGCGCCTGCCGGCTCGGTCGCCGAACTTGAACGCGTACGCCGAACGGTTCGTGCGGACAATTCGGGAGGAATGCCTGGACCGAATGGTTTTCTTCGGGGAGACAGCCCTGCGGCGGGCGGTGGATGAGTTTGTGATCCACTACAATCAGGAACGAAACCACCAAGGTCTGGCCAACCAACTCATCCGGCCAGAGGCAACCGCTTTTCCAGTCGGGGGAAACCTCTCCCGCCGGAAACGCCTTGGAGGGTTGCTCAATTACTATTATTTGGAGGCTGTTGGATGAACGTATTCGAATATTTGGACACAACGGGGTGCAAATGAATTTCCGGAATTTGCGGATGTCTGGCATCGCCGGGATGAATCCCAGGGCGGACGGAGCAGGTGCAGGAAAAGTATGTTGGCAAAAGCACTACCAGATCATCAATCGGTGCCAGAAGCCCTCCCGTTGGGAAAACGGGCGTGGGCTGGGGAGCTATTTGCTTTGTTTGGTGTTTTTTTGAGGCTGGGGCTGACTTCGTTTGGCGGCCCAGTGGCTCACGTTGGCTATTTCCGGGAAGAGTTTGTGCGGCGCAGACAATGGCTGGACGACCAGGCGTTTAGCGATTTGGTGGCGCTGTGCCAGTTTTTGCCGGGTCCTTCGAGCAGCCAGTTGGTCTTCGCTTTGGGGATGCGCCGGGCGAAACTCGCCGGCGGTTTGCTGGCTTCGGTTGCGTTCACTTTGCCGTCGGCAGTACTCATGATTATCTTTGGGATTGCGGTGACGTCGCTCGGAAATTTGGAAGGGTCAGGGTGGTTGCAAGGCGTGAAATTGGCGGCGGTGGCCGTGGTGGCACAGGCGGTATGGGGGATGGGGAAAAGCTTGTGCACCAATCAGTTTGATATTTCCGTCGCCCTGGGAGCGGCTGCGGTCTTGTTGTGTGTCGAGCAGGTTTTTGCGCAAGTCGCGGTCATCTTGCTGGGCGGTCTGCTGGGTTGGTGGCGCTATGGGCGGATTGCGTCCGGGAACGAACGGCGGGTGACGGCGGGTTGGCGGGGGCATCGCATCGCGGCGATGATGTTGGGTGCCTATCTTGTTCTGCTCATTTTGATGCCGGTTTTGGCGACGCTGACGGGTAACCGACAGATCGCGGTTTTCGACAGTTTCTATCGCTCCGGGGCTTTGGTCTTTGGCGGCGGGCATGTGGTGCTGCCGCTGTTGCGTCTGGAAATGCTGGCGCACCACTGGGTTTCCAACCCGGTTTTTCTGGCAGGTTATGGCGCGGCGCAGGCGTTGCCAGGGCCGCTGTTCACTATCGCCGCCTTTTTGGGCACCGTGATCCAGCCGGGACCGGGGGCGGCATGGCGGGGGGTGGTGAGCTTGGTGGCCATTTTTCTTCCGGGCCTGCTGCTGGTTGGCGGCATGATGCCATTTTGGAACTACCTGCGGACCAAGGCGTGGGCTCGTGCGGCGTTGCGCGGGGCCAACGCGTCGGTGGTGGGCATGTTACTGGCCGCCCTGTACAACCCCCTGTGGACTGAATCGGTAAGCCGCCCCATGGATTTGGCGGCAGTCTTGATTGCCTTTGGCATGCTGCAATGGTGGAAGGCGCCGCCCTGGTTGCTGGTCATTCTTTTCGCAGGGTGGGGGGCCTTGAGGTTGGGATAAGTCCCTTTGTCTGCCGGCGCCAATCGCCGCTAATGCGGCTTTATTAATTTTAACGAGCTACCTTTCCGAAGGCGCAAAACATAACTGTCAGGTTGATGGGACCGTCACGCTTCCGAGCCTTTGGTCCCTCGAGAAAATTTTGCTATGAAAAGCATTGCCCCGCGTTGCGGCGCCGGTGGCCGCGGCCGGCGCGATCTGAACTGGCATCAGGAAGTTGCGTTGGCCTTCACGCTGATTGAACTCTTGGTGGTGATCGCCATCATTGCGATTCTCGCGGTCATGTTGTTGCCCGCCCTGGCGGCCGCCAAGGAAAAAGGTCGGAGCGCCCAATGCAGCTCAAACTTGCGCCAGTTGGTCACAGGCTGGCACTTGTACGCCGGAGATTTCAACGATATTGCCGTGCCCGCGCGGGATTATAGCAATCCGCTTTATTACAAGTTCTGGTCCGGCCAGCAAACCAAGAACATTCCTGCCAATGATTTGAGCGGCTATGATGCGACCCAGGGGTTTATCTGGCCGTATGTGCCCGACAGCCAGTTGAATGCCTGCCCTTCTTGGAAGGGGCTGCCCAACAACGGCCAGCTCGGTTACGGCTATAACTGGATGTATTTTTCATACTCGACCGGACCGACGACTGGCGGCACCTGGAGCTTTACTTGGACGAAGATCGCGCAGATCCCGCATCCGACGGACAAGGTGGCTTTCGCCGATTGCGCGCGAAATGTAAAAACCGACCAAAGCACTTTGGAAACCACGCCCTTTCTCAATGCGCCTTCGTACCAATATCCCAGTTTTCATGCCCGGCATAACAATCGGGGGAATGTGGTGTGGGCCGATGCACACATCTGCGTAGAGAAGCCCGTGTGGTTGCTGGACAGCTATAATTGCGGCGGACAGACCGCGCTGCCCAGGGGTCTGGCCCAAGGCCTGAACGTGGGCGATTTGGATCGTGATGGCAATGCGGCTACCGACGAGTTGTTCAACTTCCAGTGATTCATGAATACCCGCTTTGGATTTTTTGACACGGATTGTCGCGAATTGGATGAGCCGGGCGAGGGACTGGCTTATCGCCCCCGCGTTCGGCCGCTCATCGTCAAATTGGAGCGGCTCTACGCCTTGGCGGAGCGGCGGGGTTATCCGCTCGTGTTCACCACGTGTTGTTCCGGGCGCATGCCGGCGGCGGCCAGTTGGCCGCAGGTTTGCCAGGTGCCGCTGGACGCGACGGACGCAGGGTGGCGGGAGTCCGTGGGCCGATTCCGCCAATTTTATCTAGCCAAGCGCACTTGCGGCCGGCCGGAGGGGAACCTGGCGTGCCGTTACTTCGACATGTTTCTCCACAATGCCAACGCCGCCGCCTTGCTCAGGAAATTGGCGGTGGGCACGTGGGTGGTCTTTGGCAACGGTTTCGACCTCTGCGTGGGGGCGGCCGCCCGGGGCATTTTGGATGCGGGGCAAGACCTGATCCTGCTGGAAGATGTCCGGGTGGCCAGTGCCCGGGCGACGCCGGCGAGCGAACAGGCCACGTTGGATGAACTGGCGGCGCGGGGCGGCCGCCGGATGACGCTGGACGATTTTCTGGCGTTGGAGGCCGGCGCATGAAACGGTTTTTCCAAGGTCTGGCGATGGAGTCAATCCCTCCCGAGTGCCGCGAGACCTACAGGCGGCACCGGCTGTTTGCGGTTTGTGACGCGTTGGCGGCCGGAATACTGGTCAATACGCCGGTGATGGCCCTCAAGAGCCTGGCCAGCCAGGATTGGCAACTGGCAATTCAACTGCCCATTTCCAGTTTGGGCATGTTTTTGGTGCTCCATCTCGGCGGAATCATGGCCCGGCGGAATCCCATGCCGTTTGCCGTGGTGCCGGGGTTGGTCTATGGCGTGACTTCGCTGGCCATGGCGTTCACCGGCAATCCGTTGTGGTTCTTGATTCTCGGAGGAGTGGGCACTCTGCTGGAAACCGTCAGTCGTCCGGCGGTAAGCGCCATTATCCGGCTGAACTATCCGGCCGCGCAGCGCGGAGCCATCACGGGCCGCATCCGGCAATGGCATCTGTGAACCTCTTTGGCGGCGAGCTCCGGGGCCGCCTGGCTGCTCGACCAATTCAAGGGGGCGCAGCTGGCGATGATCCAATGGCAGTTGGTGCTGGCGGGAGTCGCTTCCCTGGTTTCCTTTCTCTGCTTCCGAACCATCCAAATTCAGTCCGGAACGTCGCCGTCCAATGCTGAAGCTGCTGGCGAGTCCGCCGTGCCGATCGGGCAGGCCTGGCAGATTCTTCGGCGTGACCTGCGGTTCCGCGCATATTTGATGGTGGGTTTTTTGTATGCCTTGGGCGGACTAATATATGTGTCCTATATCCCGGTCATTTTTCACCGGTTGCAACTCGGATATTTTGCCTCCGCTTTGATGTTGAACACCTTGCCCACAATTCTCAGTGTGCTGACCACCAGCCGTCTGGGCGCCTGGATGGATCGCGTCAATTCCTGGCGGGCCTGGGCCGTGATCCGACTCGGCTGGGGCTTGGACGCGTTGCTGCTGGCGGCGGCCATTCCGCTGGCGGCCGTCAGTTTTCCGCTCGCCTTGGGCCTGATTATTCTGGGGCGTTTCTGCCGCGGTACGGTGATGGGCAGTTCGTGGATCCTGTGGTGGCAGGTGGGGGTGAATCACTTTGCGCCACCGCCGGAGACCACGCGCTATCTGGGCCTGATCTTGTTTGTAAACGGCCTGGCCCGGCTAGCCGGGCCGGCGCTGGGCGCGGTGCTGCTGCAGGGACATTGCCCGCTGGAAATCATCTTTGGCCTGGGCGGTCTGCTGGTGATTCTCTCGGCTTGGCTGAGCCGCACCCGGGAATTGGCGGAGCGCGGGCACTCGCATTTGCAAACCGTGGCCATCTTTGAAACAAGCCAACCCGTCGCCGACTTCGTCCCGGCCATCGCGAAATAGTTTTTAAACCTCCCCGCCCAAATTGAATTATGAACCCGACCACAAAAACCGAACCGGTGGAACTCATCTGCAAACTCTGCACCATTCGTCTGGAAGCCCTGTGTTATCAGCGCAGTTGGTGGTTTCGAAGCTTTCGCCAGGTTTTGGCGGGGGGCGTGTGGGCCTTTGCCTTTATCTCGCGCATTCAGCCGCAGCACTATCTCACCCGCTCGCCGGGCTGCCATCATTGCCTGCGGTTCCAAAAAAACGCGCTCAAAGAGCAATCCGCTCTCTTTCGCTGGCTGGATTCGTACCTCAATCCCTTGTTCAACCGCATGCGGGACCGGTTGCTGACGCCGGAGGAGCTCGCCCAAGCCCGATGTCTTGCCGCGGAAGCCAACAACGTGCGGGCGGTTACCCCGAGTCGATGGCTGGATGATCGGCTGCCCACCTGAGCCAGAATTAACTGCAAAAAAACTTGAGTATAACTCAAATAAACGTTTGACAACTGTCTTAACAACGACAATAGTTGTCGTGTATTGTTGCACACGTGCAACACATCCGGTCTTGGATCAGACAGCGGAGGCTACCTCACCAGAGGCGCGCGAAATAACTAGTTAAACCCAGGCGGGAGCCTGGTGTTTCCAGACCGAACCGACAGCGCGCCATGAAAACCTTACATCAGCACATCGTATCACCGGTTTCGCCGGTTTGGACCTCATTCCTTCCTGGCATTCGACATTTAACACTCACCCTGGCTGTTCTTGCAACCTCCAGTCTGGCGGCCCAGGCCATTGAATCGGGAGCCGAGAAGGAGGCCGCCCGGATCATCGCCGCCACGGGGGTGCAGGGCGGCTTGGTGGTTCATCTGGGGGCCGGCGACGGCCAGTTGACCGAGGCATTGCATCGCAATTCCAGCTATCAGGTGCAGGGCCTGGAGCGGGACGCCGGCAAAGTGCAGGCTGCGCGCGAGCGGTTGCTGGCGGACAAGCTGCTGGGGCCGGTCTCATTCGATGTCTGGCGCGACGGGCCGCTGCCCTACGTGGACAATCTTGTCAATTTGCTCGTGGCCGAGGATTTGGGCAACGTGTCGCGCGACGAAGTGTTGCGGGTGCTGGTGCCCAACGGCGTGGCGTATCTCAAGCAGGGCAAAATGTGGGAGAAGGTGGTCAAGCCACGGCCGGCGGATTTGGATGATTGGACGCATTATTATTATGACGCGCGCGGCAACGCGGTGTCGGAGGATTTGGAAGTGGGGCCGCCGGAGGGCTACCAATGGATCGGCAGTCCGCGGTGGTCGCGGCACCACGACCGGATGTCGAGCCTGAGCGCGGAAGTGTCGTCGGGCGGGCGGCTGTTCTACATCATGGATCAGGGCTCGCGCGTTTCCATTCTCATGCCGGCGCACTGGGTGCTGACGGCGCGGGACGCCTTCAACGGGACGATCTTGTGGACGAATGTGATTCCGCACTGGCAGACGCACCTGTGGCCGTTGAAGTCGGGGCCCACGCAACTGGCGCGGCGGTTGGTGGGGGATGGAGATCACGTTTATGTGACGCTTTCCATCGATGCGCCAGTAACCAAACTGGACGGGGCGACAGGCAAGCTGCTGAAGACCTACGAAACAACCAAGGGCGCGGAGGAGATTTTGAATGTGAACGGGATTCTGTATGTGCTGGTAAACCACAAAGCATGGGCGCTGGAGGATTTCGCGCCGAAGTTCAACACGGGCGACCAGCAGCGGGTGGAGACGGAATTTGATTGGGACGAACAGCCGCGGGATTTGCAAGCCATTGACGCGGCCACGGGCAAGGTGCTGTGGACGCGCAACGGCACCTACGCGCCGTTATCCATCGCGGTGGACGGGCAGAAGGTGGCCTTCCATGACGGCGAGAAGATTGTGACTCTGGACGCGGTGACGGGCAAGCAGTTGTGGGCCTCGGTGCCGGCGGCGCGGCGGCAATTATTTGAATACAATTTTGGTCCGCGGCTGATGCTGCACAGCAACCTCGTGTTGTATGCCGGCGGCGACGGGGCGATGAAGAGCTTTGACTCGAGCACCGGCAAGGAATTATGGGAAGCGGCCCATGCGAAGTCGGGTTATCGCTCACCCGAGGACCTGATCCTGACCGGCGGCCTGCTGTGGAACGCGCCGGACATCTCGGGGAACATGAGCGGCGAGTTTACCGGGCGCGATCCGGCCACGGGAGAGGTCAAGAGCCGGTTTTTGCCGGACGTGGACACGTACTGGTTCCATCACCGGTGCTACATCGCCAAGGCGACTGAGAAGTTCATCATTCCCTCGCGCACGGGGATCGAGTTTGTGGACTTCAACAAGCAGCATTGGAACATCAATCACTGGGTGCGGGCCGCGTGTTTGTACGGGACACTGCCGGCGAACGGGTTGATTTATGCCGGGCCGCACAATTGCGCGTGCTATACGGAGGCGAAGCTGGATGGCTTGAACGCGCTGGCGCCACATCGGCCCAGCCAGGCGCCCAAGCTGTTGCCCGACGAAGCGCGGTTGGAGAAGGGGCCGTCGTATGACGCGCCGCTGGGAGCGGTGCCCGGGGCGTTGGACTGGCCTGCGTTCAGGCATGACAACGAGCGGAGCGGCTTTAGCGACCAGGGATTGAACGACGACTTGTCGGAGGCGTGGGATATCCCAATTGGCGGGCAGTTGAGCGCGCTGACGGTGGCGGACGGGAAGGCGTTTGTGGCGCAGGTGGACAGCGGGACGGTGTACGCGCTGGACCTGAAGAATGGCAAGCCGTTGTGGCATTACATCACCGGTGCGCGGGTGGATTCGCCGCCGACGTATTGGAAGGGGCGCATTTTCTTTGGGAGTCATGACGGCAGCGTGTACGCGCTGCGGTCGAGCGACGGGTCGCTGGTGTGGCGCTATCAGGCTTACAACGGCCAGCAGATGTGCGCGTTCGAACAGGTGGAAAGCGTGTGGCCGGTGCCGGGGAGCGTGCTGGTGGAAAACGACAAGGTGAGCTTTCTGACGGGCCGGTCGGTGTTTCTGGACGGCGGCTTGCATTTCTTCACGCTGGACGCGCAGACGGGCAAGAAGCTGATCGAGCAGACCTTTGATCGGGTGGATCCGGAGACGGGCGGAGATTTTCAGACGCGGTTGAAGAACCTGCAAATGCCGGTGGGGTTGAATGACATTCTGGTCAGCGACGGCAAGTGGACGTACCTGCGCAGCCAGAGGATCCGCAAGCAAGACGGGGTACGGGTGGACATTGGGCCGGTATCCGGCAACGAGCGCGTTCAAGGCGCGGCGCAAACCGGCGAAGGCCGGCACTTGTTTTCGCCGATCGGCTTCCTGGATGAGGCGCAGTTTCATCGCAGTTATTGGGTTTACGGCAAAAACTTTGCCGGCGGCTTCGGCGGTTATTATCAAGCGGGCAAGTACACGCCGGCGGGGCGCATGTTGGTGTTCGACGACAAGGAGGTTTTTGGGTATGGCCGCGAACCGCAGTATTTGAAGTGGACCACGACGATGCAGAACCAGTTGTTCTCGGCCACCAAAGAGGCGCCGGATGCGCCGGTGCCGCAGCAATTCGGATTAGGGGGCGCTGGCCGAGGGGGTACGAATGGGCTGCAGGGCGGATTTGGCGGCGGCCGATTTGGCCTTAACAGCGGGCCGCAGTTTCCCGGCGTGCGTTTTCCAGCAGACCCGCGGCTGACGCCGAATGGCAAGGGACTGACGATCGAGGCGTGGGTGTTGCCGGACAAACCCAACGGCGCCATTGTCGCTCATGGCAATGGCCAATACGGCTATGCGCTGGTCTTGCGGGACGGTTTCCCGGTTTTCCACGTTCGCAATGCCGGCAACTTGGTTTCGGTTTCGGATATTCGCCCTCTCGATTCTGGATGGCATTATCTGGCTGCCGTTTTGGATACCGACCGTTCCATTCGGTTCTACGTGGACGGCCACTTTGTGAACTCGGGCACCACCACGGCGCTGCTGGATTCGCAGCCGCCAACGCCGCTGGAATTCGGGGTGAATGCCGGCCGCGGCTTTGGGCGTGGCGGCCGGTTGGAAGGCGGTGCCGCCGCCATGAATCAGGGCCAAGGCGTCGGCGATTATGATTTGGGCAATCCTTATTCGGGCCTGCTGGACGAGGTGGCCATTTATCACCGCGCGTTGAGCACGGAGGAAATCCAACAGCGTTCGGTGGAGGCGGACGCGCATTCGGCTCAGGGCGCGGTCCTGGCGTGCAGTTTCAACAACAACGACGCGCGGGATGACACGACCAACGCCATCAATGGCGTGCTCACCGGCGTGGACGTGGCCAAAGGTAAAAACGGCGCAGCACTGTGGTTCCATAACTTGACCCCCGAGGTGGCGGGTGGTTCAACCAATGAATCGCAGGCGGTGGCCTCCAAGACGCCGCTGCCGGCAGAGCAAGGTGATCTGAACCGAAACGGCGCGCTGACTGCACAGGCGGTTGCGGGAACCAATCAAACGGCCGGCCCCGGTGTGGCGTCCGGCACCGGCAATTCGAATGGCGCAACCGGCAGCACAACCCTCAGCACAACCCTCAGCACAACTGGTGGCGCGACGGGTGGGGCAACCAGTTCGACGGTTGCGGGCAATACCCAGTCCGGCGGCGCGATGGTCGCCCGCGGCACCACGCAAGGCAGTGATCCCGACGGTTACACCCAAGGCGTGCGCTCGCTGGCCCGGCGGAACGGGGCGGGGGCGACCAATACCGACCAGAGCGCGTTTGGCGGTCCCGGCCCTCAACGTGGGCCCGATACGTATGTGAAATACGACTGGAACACTTATGTGCCGGTCTCAACCAAGGCCCTTTCGATGTCGGGCACCAATCTGATTGTGGCCGGGCCGCCGGACTTGGCGAATGAAGAGAACCTCTTTGAGCGCCTCACAAAAAAGGATCCCACGGTGGAGAAGGACATCGAAGAGCAGGAGGCCAGCTTGAATGGCAAGCGCGGTGCCTTGGTGAAGATCATCAACAAGAGCAGCGGCGAAGTGGCGCGCGACTTTTCGCTCGATAGTCCGCCGGTATGGGATGGTGTGTCGGTGGCCCAAGGGCGCATTTTTATCGTGACGGCGGATGGCAAAATTCGCTGCTACGGCCAGCCGCCGAAGCCGCCGGTGCTGCCGTGAGCAACATCACCCCGATGCGTCTTATGCGACCCATTCTTCATCAACCAATCGATTGGCAGAATTCTCCAATCGGGGTTGGCATGCTAGTCGTGGTGTTGTCGCTGGCCATGGCAGCCCCGGCCGTGCTGGGCTGCGATGTGCCGGTGTTTCGCTACGCGCTCGATCGCTGGCCGGCGGACGTCTTTCGTCTGGAAACCTCTACCGCCGTTTTGCAGGCCGACCCGTTGGCCAAGGAGTTTCGCAACCTGGGCAGCGATGGCGGGTTGAACCTGGAAACGGCGGTTTCGACCAACGGCACCAAGCTGTTCTTTCCCTCACATGTTCGCGGGGCCGAAGTCCCCGAATGGCAGGGCCAGCTGACGCCCGAGATTTATCACGCCCTCACCGATTCACCGGTGCGGCGGGACGTGATCAAACATCTCCTGAACGGCGATTCAGCCGTGTGGATTCTGGTGGAAAGCGGCCGTCCCGAGTTGGATGAACCGGCGGCCAAGCTGCTCCAGGACCGGCTGAAATTTCTCGAGGTGGCCACGGGATTGCCGCATCTCGATCCCACCGATCCCGACAGCCAGCTTGGTCCAGGACCGGACTTGAAGGTGCAGTTCTCGTTGCTCCGCGTCAAACGCAACAACCCGCAGGAAAAAGAGTTCCTTTCCCTGCTGGCCGGCCCGGGCGGGCTGAAACGCTTTCCGGATAATGTGCCTTTCTTTGCCGCGGTTTTCGGCCGCGGCCGCGTGCTGGGCGCGTGGGGAAATGAACGGTTGAACGAGGATTTTGTCCGGGAGACCGCCCAGTTTTTGCTGGGTTCGTGCTCGTGCGAAGTGAAATCGCTCAATCCCGGCTGGGATTTACTCTTGCGGGTGGATTGGGACGACGAGTTGCTTAAGATCGGACGCGCCCGCGCCGCCGCCGCCGCCGGCAAAAGTCCCGACGGCCAGTCGCTTCAGCCTCAAACCGTCATCATTCGGCCAGATGAAAACTGATTTCCTGAAATGAAAAAAACATTAATCCCCCTTTTGGTGGGTATGCTGTGGGCCGGCTCGCTGCTGGCGGCGGACCCGGAAACACTCATCGTTTACTGTGCCGCCGGCTTGAAAAAGCCGGTTGAAGCCGTCGCGCAGCAATATCGCACCGAGACCGGTACGGAAGTGCAACTGCAATACGGCGGCACGGGTACGCTGTTGGCCAACCTGCGCGTAGCTCAGAAAGGCGACTTGTTCATTGCGGCCGACGACGGCACGCTGGCGGATGCGCGCAAGCTTGGCCTGACTCGCGAGGTTATTCCGCTTGCGCGGCAGCATCCGGTCATCGCCGTGGCCGCCGGCAATCCCAAGGGCATCAAGACGCTCGCCGATTTGCTGCGTCCGGATGTCCGCGTGGCTTTGGCCAATCCCGAAGCCGCCAGCGTGGGCCGGGCGCTCAAAGCTGCGCTGGGCACGAACTACGCGGCGCTGGCGGACCATGCCACGGTGACCAAGCTGACGGTGATGGATTTGGCCACTGACTTGAAGCTGGGGGCCGTGGATGCGGCGGTGGTTTGGGATTCCACGGTCAAGGTGGTGCCGCCGCTGGAGGCCGTCGAGGTGCCAGAGCTTTCCGCGCACGTCGACAATGCCAGCGTGGCGGTGCTAAGTTTTGCCGCCAAGCCGGCCGCCGCGTTGCGGTTTGCGCGTTATCTGGCGGCGCCGGAAAAGGGCGCGGGAATTTTCCAGCGCGACGGCTATACGCCGGTACCCGGCGACAAGTGGGCCGCCAAGCCGGAGTTGATCCTATACAGCGGCGGCGTGAATCGGCCGGCGGTGGAAAGCCTGTTGCACGAGTTCGCCGAGCGGGAGGGCGCCGACATCACCACGGTTTTCAACGGCTGCGGAATTTTGTGCGCCTCGATGAAGGCCATGGCCCAAACGGCCAATCCGAAATTCCCCGACGCCTACTATGCCTGCGACCTCTGCTTCGTGCCGCCGGTGGCCAAATATTTTCCCGAGGCCGTGGTGCTGACGGAAACCGACATCGGCTTGGTAGTGCAAAAGGGCAATCCGCACGGCATCCATGCGCTGGCGGATTTGGCCCAACCCAACCTGCGTGTGGGCATCTGCAACGCGCAGCAGAGCACGCTCGGTTTCATCACGCGCGGTCTGCTGCGCAGCGTGAATGTGGAAACCAATGTGCGCAAGAATGTCGTCGTGGAAGTGCCGACGGCGGATTTTCTCATCAACCAACTTCGCGCGGGCGGCCTGGATGCGGCGATTGTCTATAAGGTGAACGCCGCGCCGCAGAGCGCGCATCTGGATTACTTGCCGCTGGATCATCCGGGGGCCAAGGCCCTGCAGCCTTTTAGTGTGCGGGCGGATTCGCCCCAGCACGAACTGGCCACCCGCTTGCTCGACTTTCTGCGCTCCAAACAAGCGCACTTTCAGGATGCCGGCTTCCGCTGGCGCGACGACAAGCCGATAAAGAGTTCCGACATCAAGGTGCCGGCGTGGCTTATCGCGGATGACACCGGACAATGAACCTTTGCGAACTTCAGGATGCGGCGCCGCAGCCGGTGGCCGCGAGTGACCGTCCGGTTGGCGCCGACACGGCGCAAACCGAGCCGGTTCCCCGCCGGAGGTTCGATCCGTTCTGGCTGGTGCTGGGAGCGATTACGGGCAGTTACCTGATCTTCTGGCTGGGCTTGCTGGGATCCATGGCGGTGCATAGCACGCCGCATGACCTGTGGCAAGCGCTGCAATCCCGCGAAATCCGCTACTCGATTGCGCTGAGCTTGTTTAGTTGCACGTTGACGGCCGTGCTCTCCGTGTTCCTGGCTGTGCCCGTGGGGTATCTGCTGTCGCGCGGGCGTTTTCCGGGGCGGGCCTGGTTGGATGCGGCACTCGATGTGCCGATCGTGCTGCCGCCGATGGTGGTGGGGCTTTGCCTGCTGATTTTTTTCCAAACTTGGGCGGGACACCTGATCGAGCGGGTTTTGCCGTTCACCTACACCATTGCCGGGGTGGTGCTGGCGCAATTCGTCATCGGGGCGGCCTTTGCGGTGCGGACCATGCGCGGCACGTTTGATCATCTTTCATCACGTCCGGAAGACGTGGCGTTGACGCTTGGTTGTTCCCGGACGCGGGCAGTGTGGCTCGTGACGTTGCCGGCAGCGCGGCGCGGCATGTTTGCGGCCGCGAGCATCGCCTGGGCGCGCAGCTTGGGCGAGTTCGGACCGATTCTGGTTTTTGCCGGCGCCACGCGCATGAAGACCGAAGTGCTGCCGACGAGCGTCTGGCTGGAGTTGAGCGTTGGGAACCTGGAAGCCGCCATCGCCGTAAGTCTGGTGATGGTGGTGCTGGCCACCGTGGTGCTGGCCGCGGTTCGATTAATGGGGGAACGGCTATGATCCGCCTGGACCACGTGGCCTGGCGCGTCGGCGCGTTTGCGCTGGAGAATATATCGTTCACCGTGCCCACGGGCAGTTATGGTGTGCTGATGGGGCGCACCGGCGGGGGCAAGACCACGGTGCTGGAGATCATATGCGGCCTGCGTCGGCCCACCACCGGCCGCGTCTGGCTGGGCCGCCGGGAGGTGACGCAACTGGCGCCGGGGGAACGCGGCCTGGGTTATGTGCCCCAGGACGGGGCGCTGTTTCCGACGATGACCGTGCGCGAGCATCTGGGATTTGCCTTGCGTGTGCGGCGGCGTCCGGCCGGCGAAATTGTCCGGCGTGTCGAAGAACTGGCAGAGCCGCTGGGGATTGCGGCTTTGCTGGATCGCCACCCGCCCGGACTTTCAGGTGGCGAACGCCAGCGCGTGGCCTTGGGGCGCGCTTTGGCAGCGCGGCCGCAAGTTTTATTGCTGGATGAGCCGCTCTCGGCCCTCGATGATGACACGCGGGAACCCCTGGCGGATTTGCTCCACCGCGTGCAGCGGGAGACGGCCGTCACCGTCCTTCACGTCACTCATCAACGCAACGAAGCGGCCCGGCTGGCCGACGTGCTGTTTCGACTCGATGCCGGGCAAGTGGTTGAAAGTCCGCTGAACGATCCCCTTTATGTTTGAAGCACTGCCTGAACTGACTGCCGAAGAACACGCCCTTTACGAATGGCAGATGTGGCTGCCGGGCTTTGGTGAATCGGCGCAACGTAAATTGAAGCAGGCCAGCGTGCTCATTTCCCGCGTGGGCGGCGTCGGCGGCTTGGTGGCCTATGAACTCGCGGCTGCCGGGGTCGGTCGGCTGATTCTTGCCCATGGCGGCGTGTTGCGCCCCAGCGATCTGAATCGGCAATTGCTCCAGACGCACGATCACCTCGGCAAGCCCAGAATTGAAAGCATTGTCCGCCGGCTTCGCGATTTGAATCCCCACATTGAAATCATTGGCGTCGGCGAAAACGTGTCCGAGGCCAACGCCATTGATTTGGTGAATCAAGCTGACGTCATTGTGGATGCCGCACCGCGGTTCGAGGAGCGCTTTGCCTTGAACCGGGCGACCGTGGCCCTGAACCGTCCGATGGTGGAGTGCGCCATGTATGCCCTTGAGGCGCACCTGACGACCTTCCTTCCCGGGGTCACCGGATGTTTGGGCTGCCTGTGTTCGGAAGTGCCGGCCAGTTGGCGGCGACAGTTTCCCGTGCTGGGCGCGGTTTCTGGCACCGTTGCCTGTCTCGGCGCCGTGGAAGTGGTGAAAGTCCTTACCGGCTTGGGCGCGCCGCTGGCGGGGGTCTTGCTGGCCATGGATCTAGGCACCATGCAATTTCGCCGTCTCAAAATCCGGCAGAATCCCCAATGTTCCGTATGTGCCGCGCGCGTGGCGCCGCTCGATCTTCATCCGCTTCCAGTCTGACGCGAACGCATTTAAAGATAAAACAGTTTACAAATGAATTCAAAAGCGACATTGGCAATCGTTAATCACATATGAGCCAGATTCCACCAAATGTGCCGGTCTCTGGTTTGGAATGGGTGGACCTTGTTGCCCAGCAGGTGAAGTCACTGCGCTACGGTGTCGTGAAAATCGTGGTGCAGGATTCTCGCGTGGTTCAGATCGAGAAGACCATGCGGCTGCGATTGGACAAGCTGGAAGCTGGCCCGAAAGAAAGCTGACAAAATATCGAAACACAAAATCAAACAACAAAACTAAAACTGCACAAAACTATGAAAAAACATCAATGGTATGCTGGACTTATCACCTCCACCATGGCCTTGGGTGTCGCAACCGGTCTGGCGCAGCAGCAGGACGCAGCCCAAATCGAGACGGACACAAACAGCACCAAGGTGACGTCAACTCCGCTCATCATCACCGCCATCCTTGACCAGGGCGGCACGTTTAACGGCAAATACTACTCCGCAAGCGGCACCACATATGTGGCTGCGGATGCGACCGGGTCATTGCTGATCTATGGCGCGCAGCCAAACGGCTTTACTCCCGCAGTGGGGGATTCAATCAATGTTGCGGGCACCTTCACCCCTCTGCATACGGTTCCGCAGATCGGTACGCTCACTTCCATTACTTTGAACTCCACCGGAAATGCGGCGCCGTTGGCGCCCGTAACCACCACCATTTCCGCAATCGACGTTGCCTCCATTCCCGAATCGTTGGCGGGCCAGTTGATCACCCTGGACAACGTCACGATTTCCGACAGCGCCAGCGGCGACAGCACCCTTCCCGCCAACGGAGAATTTGGAACCGGTGCTTTGACCTTGACGGCCACCGACGCCTCCGGCACGGAGATTCTTGCCTACTCTCCCGGAGATTATTCCGTCGCCAACGTGAACCTGTATGGCGACACGATTTTAGGAACTTATGACATAACTGGAATCGCTTCTGAGACCGCAACCAGCGGTGGCACACCGGAATTTATTCCGATTTCCATCAGCCCCGTCCCCGAGCCGGCGAGCCTCGCTCTTTGCGGCGTGGCCTCCGTCCTCGGTCTGGCGGGTTATCGCCGGCGCCAGAAGGGCTGATATAGCATGGTTCAACAAGCTTTTGAATGAGCAGCTATCATCTGGGCCATTTGCAGTTTTTGGAAACCGAGGCGATTCACGTCATGCGTGAGGTCGCCGCCGAGTTTGAGCGTCCCGCCCTGCTGTTTTCAGGCGGCAAGGATTCCATCTGCCTGCTGCGCCTGGCCGAAAAAGCGTTTCGGCCGTCGGACATTCCCATGCCGTTCCTGAACATCGAGACCGGCCACGAGTTTCCGGAGCTGATTCAATTCCGAGATTTCCGGGCCCGGGAGCTGGGCGCCAAGCTGATCGTGCGCACGGTGGAGGCGGCCATCGCCAGGGGGTTGGCCCAGCCCACGCCCGGCGAGGTCAGCCGCAACAAGCTGCAGACGCCCGCGTTGCTGGGCGCCATCGAGGAATTCCAGTTCGACTGCTGTATCGGCGGCGCGCGGCGTGACGAGGAAAAGGCCCGTGCCAAGGAGCGGTTTTTCAGCTTCCGCGATGCTTTCGGCCAATGGGATCCGAAGAATCAACGCCCGGAAATCTGGAATCTTTACAACGCGCGGGTGAATCCCGGCGAAAACATGCGCGTGTTTCCGTTGTCCAACTGGACGGAGATGGACGTGTGGGAATATATCCGCAAGGAACGGCTGGCCGTGCCCACGATTTATTTCAGCCACGAGCGCGACTGTTTCCGACGTGGCGGACAATGGCTGCCGGTGCCCACGCCGCACTTGGAGGCGAGCAAGCCCGATCCTTACGCCGGCGCGCGGCCCAAACCCAACGAGCCGGTCCGGAAAATGGTGGTGCGCGTGCGCACCATCGCCGACATGATCAGCACCGGCATGATCGAGTCGCCCGCCGACAGCGTGGATGACATCATTGCCGAGGTCAGCGCGGCGCGCGTGACCGAGCGTGGCACCCGTGCCGATGACAAGGCCAGCGAGGCGGCGATGGAAGATCGGAAAAAGGCGGGCTATTTTTGATTTTCCATGTCAACTCAATCAGGTCCCATCGAAATCCTCCGCTTCAACACCTGCGGCAGTGTTGATGACGGCAAGTCCACACTCATCGGTCGTCTGCTGTATGATTCCAAGTCGTTGATGGAGGACCAGGTCGAGGCGCTGGAACGCTCCGCCGACATCACCGGCGGCGGCCAGATCAATCTCGCCAACCTCACCGACGGTCTTCGCGCCGAGCGCGAGCAAGGGATTACGATTGATGTGGCGTATCGCTATTTTGCCACGCCGCGGCGCAAGTTCATCGTCGCCGACACGCCTGGCCACGTACAGTACACCCGCAACATGGTTACTGGCGCTTCCACCGCCAATCTGGCTATCGTGTTGGTGGACGCCCGTCTGGGGGTGATTGAGCAGACGCGCCGGCACGCCTACCTGGCCGCGCTGCTCGGCATCCCGCATCTGGTTGTCGCGATCAACAAAATGGATCTCGTGGAATGGAACCAAAACCGCTTTCAGGAAATCCGCGCCGAGATTGAGGGTTTTCTGCCAAAGCTGGGCGGGTTTCGCGACGTGAAGTTCATTCCCATCAGCGCGCTCAATGGCGACAATGTGGTGGACCCGTCCGGGCACACTCCGTGGTATGAAGGCCCCACCTTGCTCGGCCACTTGGAGAATGTTCACATTGCGAGTGATTGGAACCTGACGAGCTTCCGTTTTCCAGTGCAGTGGGTCAACCGTCCAAAGCATCTTGCGGACCCTCCATTGCAGGGCTCTTATGGCTTGAGCGGCCAGGTGGCCAGCGGCATTGTCCGCAAAGGCCAGCCAGTTATCGTGCTGCCCAGCGGCATCAAGACGAAGGTGACAGAAATTTGGACGTATGATGGCCCGCTTGCCGAAGCGTTCTGTCCGCAATCCGTGACGCTTCGCCTGGAACATGACCTGGAAGTGGATCGGGGCGGCATGCTCGTCGGCCTTGAAGGTCTGCCGGGGCGCAGTGCGGAATTGCGGGCACACGTTTGCTGGATGCACCAAAGGCCGTTGTTGCCAGGTAGAAAATACTTTCTTAAGCATACCACGCAGACCGTGCAAGCGGTCATCACACACATCGAATGCCAGATTAATATTATTACCTACGAGCCGGAGCCGAATCCGGCAGCGCTGGCGTTGAATGACATCGGCGTGGTCAGAATTCGCACCGATCATCCCTTGGTCTTCGACGGCTACCGCCAAAACCGGCTGACGGGTTCCTTTATTTTGGTGGAGCAGGGGACCAACGCCACCGTTGCCGCCGGCATGTTGTACCCGCCGTCCGAGTCGGCAAAACCCGAATATAATGACTTTGCGATTTAACAAGCGGTCGCGGAGGCTGGACCATTTCCACTCCGAAGCAACCTTTTGGGCTCACTCAGGTGAGGCAATTGAGGTAAGAAAATCGCCAATAAAGGGAGAGAGGCAAAGTGGAAAATAGACGACTAGTGTGGTCGTTTCTAGATGTTAGATATGCCAGCCATACTGCCAATCCGTCAGCCGGGTGAATCCTGGACCTTCCGAGTTTCTGACCGTATCCAAGCCGAGTTGGATGAGTTCCAAAACGTGGTGGAACGATTCAAGTCCGGTGCCATCAACGAAGGTCAGTTCCGCGTCATCCGCGTGCCGGCGGGTGTTTATGAGCAGCGGGAGAACGGCACTTACATGCTCCGCGTGCGTTTTCCCGCCGGCGGCGTGACCCCCTCCCGTCTGCGACGGTTGGGTGAAGTTTCGGCGCAATTTGGCAACGGGGTTTTGCATCTCACCACCCGGCAGGAATTTCAAATCCACCGGGTGCCATTGGATTCAATCCTTCCCGCGCTCCGTTCGTTGGCCGGGGCCGGCCTGTCCACGAAAGGCGGGGGTGGCAACACTGTTCGCAATATCACCGCCTGCGTGGATTCCGGGGTCTGTCGTGACGGGATATTTGACGTGGCGCCTTATGCGGTGGCGACCACGGAGCGGTTGCTGGCCGACCCGCTTTCGCTCCAGTTGCCGCGCAAATACAAAATCGCCTTCGCCGCCTGCGCCAAGGATTGTTCTGGCGCCACGGTTCACGATCTCGGCTTCATCGCGCGCCAGCAAAACGGCCTGGAAGGTTTTGCCGTTTATGTCGCGGGCGGCATGGGCGGCAAAAGCCGGATCGCCAGCCTGCTGCACGAATTTATCCCGGCCTCCGACACGTCGGTCGTGGCCGAGGCCGTCAAGCGCGTGTTTGACAAGAACGGCGACCGCAAAAACAAGCACCTTGCGCGGCTGCGCTTTCTGGTGGAGAAAATCGGACTGGATGCGTTCCGTAAATTGTACGAAACGGAATTGGCCGGCTTGCTCGCCAGCCCTCCCGAGCCGCTGGAGTTCCGGCCCTTGCCACAACCTGCCGCCGCGCCGGCGAACGGCGAGACCATCACTCCTGCCGCCGGGTTCGACCGCTGGTTGGCGCACAATGTTGCGCCGCAAAAGCAGCCGGGTTATTCCCTCGTGCAAATTCCGCTGGCACTCGGCGACCTTCCAGCCCGCAAAGCCGCCGCCTTGGCTGATATTTTGACGGCCCACGGCGACCATATTCTGTGGGCGACACAATCGCAAAACGCCGGGCTGCGCTGGATCACGGCGGCGGAATTGCCGGTGGTGCATCAGCAACTCACCGCGCTTGGCCTGGCCGAACCCGAAGCGCCGATCCTGCGCAATCTGGTCGCCTGCGCCGGCGCTTCAACCTGCCGCCTGGGCATCTGCCTTTCGCGCGGACTTGCCAAGGCGGTGCGAACCGAATTAAGCGCCAGCGATCTGGACCTGCACAGCCTGGGCGAATTCTCAATCCACATCAGCGGCTGCCCGAATTCCTGCGGGCGTCATCCGATTGGCAACCTTGGCTTTTCCGGAGCGGCGCGCCGCGTGGGCGAAAATCTCGTCCCTTTTTACGCCGTGCAATTGGGCGGACGCGTCGCCGAAGGCCAGTCGCGTTTCGGCACGAATGTTGGCGCTGTGCCGGCGAAGAATGCCCCGGCGTTTGTCCGCGATTTACTGGGCGCCTGGAAAAAATCCCCCGAGGCCGGCGATTTCCACCGCTTCTTGGATAATGATGGCCGGAAAATTGCCGGTGAAGTCCTGGCGCGTTATCAGGACGTTCCGCCCCTGGCCGGCCGGAAAGAGTTTTATCAGGACTGGGACGCCAACGAATTGTTTTCGCTGGCCGGCCGCGGTCAGGGTGAATGCAGCGCCGGCGTGTTTGATTTGATCGAAGTGGACCTCGCCAATGCGCGCGAAGCGCAAGAAGCCGGACAACTTTACGCGGCGGCGTTGGCAGCGGCGCGTGCGTTGCTCGTCGTCCAGCGGGCGCAGCCGAAAAGCGATGTCGAAACCTTTGCCCTGTTCCAGAAACATTTCATTGAAGCCGGCCTGGTGGATGGCGCGTTGACTGAGGTCATCGCCGCAGGCGCCTGCGCCGCCGCCACGGCGGATCCAACTCGGACCTTCGACGGTTCGCCTGTGGATGT
>Ga0316217_10002695_pt1 | contig 21114 bp, 15 predicted proteins | sample 1anoAmetaG_FD_203633 | JGI IMG/M metagenome (GOLD analysis project Ga0316217, IMG submission 203633) | Freshwater microbial communities from Trout Bog Lake, Wisconsin, USA - 1anoA | ecosystem: Environmental > Aquatic > Freshwater > Lake > Hypolimnion/Profundal zone | place: USA: Wisconsin...
CAGCGCCATCCCGAACATGCGCGAGGACTGGCTTCGCAGGTTGATGACCGCCTTTGACGGAATCGTTCGCGAGCATGCGGTGTTTCGCGAGGCCTTCGGGGTCCTATGAAACGGGGGGATCCCTCAGAGCACACACTCCAGACCGACGACCCTGACTGTCCGGAGATGTGCCACATGGCACAAGGCGCCCGCCGTGATTCCGGCAGCTTACGGGGCTTTTGACCTTGGCGCCGTCCATGCATTGACGGTGTCCCGTGTCCGCCAGCGGTCGGCGGCTGGGCCAGAGAGGCCCACCTGTGAATCGCGAGACACTCAAGGAGAGTCCCATGCGCAACCTTCGCTTCAGCCGCCACCGCGTCCCCCTCACGGCCCTGCTCCTCGCAGTGTCCCCTGCCCTGTTCGCCGCGTGCAGCAGCGGAGCGAGCTCGACCACCCACACCACGACCACCACGCCGGACAAGCCGGGGCAGACGAGCTTCGTCTCGGCCCCGCCGGGCGGGCAGTCGACCGGGACCGCGAAGGGGACCGGGGCGGGGACGAGCGCAGGGGTTGCGGCGCCGTCCGCCGCGGCCGATGCCGGCGCCGCCACGAACACGGCCGGCACGGGGACCGCCACGCGCACGGTCCAGGAGACTGACCTCTACCGGCTCGACGGGACGACCCTCTACTACCTGAACTCCTACCGCGGCCTGATGGTCTTCGACGTCTCGGACGTCGACCACCCGAAGTTCCTCGGGCGGTCGGCGATCTTCGGGACGCCCATCGACATGGTCGTCAACAACGGCATCGCGACGGTCATCGTGTCCGACTGGTACGGCAAGCTCGACGACGGGACGCCCTTCCACGGGTCGATCGTCCGCGGGCTCGACGCGACCGACCCGACCAACATCAAGGTCATCGGCGACGCCAAGCTCGGCGGCGACATCCAGGACAGCCGCGTGGTCGGCAACGTCCTCTACGCCGTCAGCGAGGACTACGGCTGGGATTATGGCTGGGGCGGCATCGACTACGTCGGCGCGGGCGTGGGCGTGGCGAGCAGCAGCAGCGGCGGCAACAGCAGCAACGGCCCCGACGTGATCGTCTCCTCGGTCGACTTCTCGAACGGCCAGGTGAAGCAGATCTCGTCCAAGCGCTACGCGGGCTACGGCGGCGTCTTCAACGTCACGCCGAACGCCATCATGCTCGCCCATCAGGCGCCGGTGGACGCAGACGCCGGGACGACGGGGAGCACGGACGGCGGAGACGCGGGCGCGGACGGCGGCGTGCCGACGGCGGCGACCATCCTCCAGTACCTCGACATCACCGACCCGGGCGGCAACATCGTCGAGCGCGGGGCGCTCACCGTCAGCGGGAGCCTCCAGGCCTGGGGGGCCGACAACGGCCGCTGGACGCTCGACTTCGCGGACGGCAAGACGGCGCACGTCATCGCCTGCGCCGGCAACGACTACGGGTGCAGCGGCGACGGCTACGTCCTGTCGGTCGCCGACTTCTCGAACCCGGCGGCCCCCGTCCTCGACTCGACGCTCAACATCTCCGACCCGGGGTGGTCCATCACGGCGCGCTTCGACAGCGGCCGCATGTACCTGTCGCCGTCGGACTACTACTACAGCACCTCGAGCACGACGACGCCGCTCGACGTCTACGACCTCTCGAACCCGATGCAGCCGAAGCTCGCCGGCGAGGCGCAGATCCCGGGGCAGGCGTGGATCATCATCCCCTCGGGCAACCAGCTCTTCGAGCTCGGACAGACGGACGGCGAGAACTCCTCGCAGGTCTCGCTGACCTACCTCGACGTCACCAACGCGGCGTCGCCGACCGTCATCGGGACCTCGACCTTCGGCAACGGCTGGGCGTGGACCCCGGCGGCCGACACCTTCAAGGCGTTCACGATGAACCCGACGAAGGGGCTCGTCGTCCTCCCGTTCAGCGGCTGGGACGCGTCGAACGACCAGTACAACAACGGCGTCCAGCTCATCGAGTACACGCCGACGTCCATCAAGACGGCCGGCGCCGCGCACACGCACGGGTGGGTCGAGCGCGGCATCTTCGTCGGCAACCGCATCGTGTCGCTGAGCGACCTGGCCCTCAGCGTCGTCGACTACTCGAACCCGATGATCCCGACGGTGAAGGCCGAGCTGACCCTGGCCCGCAACGTCATCGCCGCCCAGCCGGGCGCCTCGACGATCGCCGAGGTGTCGAGCGACTGGTGGGGCAACGACACGACCACGTCGCAGGTTCGCGTCCTGCCGCTCAGCGACCCCGGCGAGCAGCTCGACGAGTCGAGCGCGCCCCAGGTCAACATCGACGGCGTCAACGCCAACGTCTTCACCAACGGCGACCTCACGTACATCGTGACGACGGTCCAGGTGCCGGGCCCCTGCGGCTCCTACTACGGCTCGCCGAGCCCCTCGGGCTGCACCGTCCCCCAGGAGCAGATCCAGGTCGTCGACCTGTCGAACGGCGCCGCCAAGCTCCGCGGCAAGGTCGCGCTGCCCGTCGACCCGAACAGCTACTTCTACTGGGGCGGCCTCGGCTGGTACGGCGGCTACTACTGGTACGACTGGTACGACGGCGCCGAGGCGGTGCAGGTCGAGGGGGACGCGCTCGCCTTCCGCCGCTGGGCACCGAACTACAACGCGCAGGGCGACTGGGTCGACGCCTCGAGCGACCTCTTCATCGTCGACCTCTCGAACCCGGACGCGCCGACGGTCTCCTCGACCATCATCTCCCACGACCAGACGACCTGGTGGGGCGACATGCAGGTCGTCGGCTCGACGCTCTACACGATGCACTACGACTGGGAGGACGAGAACAACCAGTACCAGACCGTGCGCTACTACCTCGACCGCATCGATCTCAGCGACCGCGCGCACCCGCAGATCGAGGCGAAGATCAACGTCCCCGGCATGCTGGTCGGCGGCTCCTCCACCGACCCGTCGATCCTCTACACGAGCGACTACCAGTGGACGGGCACGACCTCGATCAACACCTTCAACGTCGTGCAGGTCAGCGGCAACACGGCGACCCTCCGGGGCTCGCTCACGCTCGACGGCTGGGCCGGCAACATCTTCGTCCGCGGCAACACGGCGTACACCTCGGTGCAGGTCTACGACGAGACCTCCAGCGACTACAGCTCCTGGGTCGAGCTTCACCAGATCGACCTGAGCGACCCGTCGAACCCCGTCGACTACGCGTCGACCGGCAAGAAGGGGTGGGGCTGGCTCCTCGACGTGCAGGGGGACCGCGCGCTCGTGACGTCCGGCTGGGGCGACTCGGGGATCGACGTCTACCGCCTGTCGGCGGCCGCCGCTCCGGCGTACGACCAGTTCCTCCGTACCAACGGCTGGGCCGTCAACGCCTCCTCGCGCCAGGGGAACACGCTCTTCCTGTCGAGCGGCTACTGGGGGGTCGAGTCCTTCACGCTCCACTGACCACGCACACGTGACCGACCCGGAGGGCGGCGCCTGGCTTCGGCCGGGTAGCCGCCCTTCGTGCGTCGGCGTACAAGAGGCGCCGAGGCCCCACGATGCTCGACGCGCTCCCGGAGAAGACCCGCCCCCTCGCCGCCCGCCTGCAGGCGTTCATGGATGCGCACATCTACCCGAATGAGCGCGTCTTCGCCGAGCAGCTCGAGGCGCAGCCGAGCCGCTGGCAGGTCCCGCCCATCGTCGAGGAGCTGAAGGCACGCGCCCGCGCCGCAGGGCTCTGGAACCTGTTCCTCCCCGAGAGCGAGCACGGCGCCGGGCTGACGAACGAGGAGTACGCGCCGCTCTGCGAGATCATGGGGCGCTCGTACCTCGCCCCCGAGGCCTGCAACTGCAACGCGCCGGACACCGGCAACATGGAGGTGCTCGTCCGCTACGGGACAGAGGCGCAGAAGGCGCGCTGGCTCGTACCGCTCCTCGCCGGCGAGATCCGCTCCTGCTTCGCGATGACCGAGCGCGACGTCGCCTCGTCCGACGCGACGAACATCACCTGCCGCATCGCCACGGACGGCGACTCGTACGTCATCGACGGGCGCAAGTGGTGGACGAGCGGCGCCCTCGACCCGCGCTGCCGCATCGCCATCGTCATGGGGAAGACCGACCCGAGCGGGCCACGCCACCTGCAGCAGTCGATGGTGCTCGTGCCGATGGACACGCCGGGTGTGACGGTCGTCCGGCCCCTCCTGGTCTTCGGCTACGACGACGCGCCGCAGGGGCACGGCGAGGTGCTCTTCGAGGGGGTGCGGGTCCCGCGCGAGAACGTGCTGCTCGGCGAGGGGCGAGGCTTCGAGATCGCGCAGGGGCGGCTCGGCCCGGGCCGGATTCACCACTGCATGCGGCTCATCGGCGTCGCCGAGCGCGCGCTCGAGGCGACGTGCGCGCGGGTGAAGGAGCGGGTCGCGTTCGGCAAGCCGCTGGCCGAGCAGGGGACGGTCCGCGACGGCATCGCGCGGTCGCGCATCGCCATCGACCAGGCGCGCCTCCTGACCATGCACGCCGCGCGGGCGATGGACACCGTCGGCAACAAGGCGGCCCGGGACGTCATCGCCATGATCAAGGTGGTCGCCCCGAGCGTCGCGCTCGAGGTCGTCGACCGGGCGATCCAGGCGCACGGGGGGGCGGGCGTCTCGCAGGACTTCTTCCTCGCCTACGCCTACGCCATGTCGCGGACGCTCCGCATCGCGGACGGGCCCGACGAGGTCCACCTCGAGTCGATCGCGAAGCTCGAGCTACGGCGGCGCTGACGCCGGAGCCCGCGTCACTCCTCCGCGTCGGCGACGATCGGGAGGTGCACGCGGCCGTTCGTCGCCCCCTTCGCGCGCCTGACCGTCCCGGCGAGCGCCGGCGTGACGCCCGAGTCGGCGTGCCGGAAGGCCTCCTCCACGTCGTATGCGAAGCGGTCGAGCGCCTCCTCGTCCATGGCGTCGCCGTTGAAGCCGAGCGACACGTACGGGACCTTCACCTGCTCGGCCGCCTCGCCGTACTTCGCCTCGGCGACCTTGCAGGGCATGCACTCGTGCGGGCCGACGACGACGACGCCGTGGATGAGCCCGTGGCGGAGCTCGTGGAGCGGGCCGCCGAGGGTCAGCGCGGCCTCGCCGATCAGCTCCTCGTGGAGGTACGGCTTCGACGCCGCGAGCGTCTCGGGGATGGTCGTGCGCGGGCCCCAGCCCATCGGCCGGGCGCAGACTGCGTAGAGCAGCTCGTAGGTGCTCCGCTGCACGAGGCCGCTCACGGCGATCGAGATGGGGACGTCGTCGCGCCGCGCGGCGCCGTCGATGACCCGCTGCTCGGCGACGTGGGCCGTGTACTCGAGCCACTCGACGAACGGCGCCAGGCGCGCCCGCACGCCGCGCGACTCGAGCCGCCGCACGACGAAGTCGTTCGCGAAGGGGTCGAGGCGGACGTAGATCTCGCCGACCACCGCGACGGTCGGGACGGTCTTGCCGGGGTCTCGCGCCGCCGCGAACTCCTTCGCCGCGCGCGCGAGGATGTCGCGGGTCCCCCAGAGCCCGCCGAAGAGCTCGCGGACGACCGACGTCACCTTGAAGGCCGGGGCGCGCTCCATGCTCTCGACGAGGTCGGCGAAGGCGCCGGCGTAGATCCGGTCGACGGCCCCCGGGACGCGCTCGACGGGGCGCGCGTCGAGCTGCATGGCCTCGAGAAGGTCGGCCGCGACGAAGCCGACCCAGATCCGGAGCGAGAAGTCGCCCGACATCTCGCGGAAGTAGTCGCCGTCGTCGGGCGACACGACCTCCACGCGATCGGCCCAGCCGGCCTCCTCGAGGATGATCTTGTGGAGCGACCCGTAGACTCCGAAGCGGCACGGCCCCTTCGCGGTCGGCATGAAGAAGACGAAGCGCTCGCCGCTCTCCTTGCCGCGCTCGAGCCGCGACAGGAGCGTGCCGGCGGTGAGCATCATCGGCAGGCACTCCTTGCCGGAGGTGTGGCGGCGCCCGACGCGGACGTCGTCGCGCGTCGAGATGGGGAGGCACTCGGCGGTGAACCCTTCGCCGCGCAGCGCCGCGGCCGCGACCTCCGCGCTCGGCCCCATGCGCGGGATGAGCAGGGTCGCCCCGGACTGCTTCGCCGAGGCCATCGACCCGCGGCGCCGCTCGAGCCGCTGGAAGTCGGGGAGCTCGCCGACCTCGGAGGCGTGCGACTCGCGATCGCTGTCGACGCAGAAGAGGAACGCCTCCATGCGCGTGCGGGTGCCGGCGTCCCCCGAGTGACCGTCGGTCTCGATGACCGCCATCGGCTTCCCCTGCATGACGTACGAGTAGAAGCGGAGGGTGAAGCTGTCCGGGCCGCACGCGTAGTTGCTGCAGAAGACGGAGTAGAGGCCGGGGGTGCGGCGGACGAGCTCGGCGGCGCGGAGGTTTCGCTGCGAGTAGCCCCAGAACTGGTCGTCGTAGACCGGCAGGTCGGCCGGCTCGGGGAGGCAGTCGACCGGGATGGCGAGGGCGCCGAGGCTCCGGAGGATGCTCGGGACGTTGGAGTTCAGCACGTCGTTGTAGATGGTGTACGGGCGCCCGAGGACGGCGACCGGGACGACCCCCTCGCGGCGGCAGAACTCGAGCGCGCGCTCGCCGAGCCGCTCGCAGTCGCGCTCGAAGTCGCGCTGCGCCTGGACGGCGAGGGTGATCGCCTCCTCGTAGCGGTCGCTCACGCCGAGCTCCGCGGCGAGGTCGCGCATCGAGGCGCGGAACCGCTCGCCGTCGTACCCCTGCTCGTCGAACTTCACCGTCGGCCGGAGGAGCTTCGTCCCGCCGCGCTCGGCCATGACGAGCCCGCCGACGAGGTCCGGGCTAGCCTGCACGATGGGGCAGAGGACCGCGTGCTCCTCGCCCGCGACGCGCGGCAGCTCCTGCATCATCGGGAGCAGCGCGTAGTCGGGGCGCGCCTCGGCGATCTCGAGGAAGACGCCGTGGTACATCTGCATCGGCGCGCAGTACGGGACGCGCGCCCCCTCGATCCCCTTGCGGAGCGAGGCGGCGCCGGCCCCGCGGGTGACCTGGCACTTCATCCCGAGGCGGCGGATGAAGGTGGCGAAGAGCGGCAGGTGCCCCTTCAGGGCGAACTCGTCGGTCATCGCGACGACGCGCGCCCCCTCGGGCTCGGGCCCCTTGGCGAGGATCGCGTCGATGAGCGCCTCGCGCTCGCGGAAGACGTCCGGCGCGCCGTCGGGGAGCTTCGCGCGCCCGGCCCCCTTGTCGTAGAGCGAGCAGTTGCCCCCCCAGAGGAACTTCTGGGAGCGCCCGGCCACGTCGGTCGTCAGCCGGTCGATGCGGCAGCGGTTGCCCGGCTCGCCGCACCCCTTGGTCGAGTGGCAGACGATCGTCTCCTTCTTTTCCACGCGCGCGCCCAGGAACCGGCCCGTGTCGAGCGGCGCGGAGCCCGCCTCGAGCGTGCGGAGCTGGTCCTTCGCGAGGAGCGCGATGCCGAGCGCGCCGATCGTCCCCGGGTTCGGCGGGACGACGACCTCGCGCCCCGTCTGCCGGGCCACGGCCGCCGCGAGCGCGTCGCTGCTGAACGGCATCCCCTGGCAGAAGACGCGACGACCGACGCTCCGCGGCCCCTTCACGCGGTTCAGGTAGTTCTGGATGATCGAGTCGTAGAGCCCGGCGACGATGGCGTCGCGCGGCAGCCCCTGCGTGATCGCCTCGTCGATGACCTCGGCCATGAAGACCGAGCAGTGCTGGCCGAGCGAGACGCCCGAGTCGGCGGAGAGCGCGATGCGCCCGAGCGCCGCCACGTCGTGCCCGACGCCGTCGAACTTCGTCCCCTGCTCCGCGATGAACGAGCCCGTCCCGGCGCTGCACGCCTCGTTCATGGCGGCGTCGACGACGCGGCCGCCGTCGAGGCGGATGTACTTCGCGTCCTGGCCGCCGATCTCGAAGATGGTGTCGACCTCGGGGTCGATGGAGGTCGCCCCGCGGGCGTGCGCGGCGATCTCGTTCAGGATGAAGACGCGGGCGTCGCCGTAGCACGTACGGAGGAGCGAGCCGACCACCTCCCGGCCAGAGCCGGTGACGCCGAAGCCGAGTACGTCGCACGTCTTGCCGAGCGTCGCGACCCAGCGCTCGACGAGCCGCTGCGAGGCGTTGACCGGGGCGCCGTCGGTGTTCAGGTAGGTCTCCCAGATCGCGACGCCGTGCTCCACGTCGACCGCCACGGCCTTCGAGCCGGTCGAGCCGATGTCGAACCCGAGGAAGACGCGCGCGTGGCCGACGTCCGATACGGGCTCGGGCTTCGGGATGCGCCGCACGTTGCGGAGCGCGTCGCGCAGCGGGGGGACGCGCTCGAGCCCGGAGGCCTCGGGGCGCGCGAGGAGTTCGTCGATCGAGCGGACCTCGTGGGGGTGCTCTACGGCGTGGGTCGCCGCGCCGAGCGCCTCGAGGTACTCGTCGTGCGGGCCGGCCGGCAGGAGCCGCATGCTCCTATCGCCGAGCCAGCGGGCGATGGTGCGCCGGACACGGGCGGCCCGGGAGACGCCCCCCACGAGGACGACGTCGCGCGGCGCGAGGCGCGTCCGGACCAGCGTGAGGACGTTGTCGCAGACGGCGTCGTAGAGCCCGGCGACGATGCGACCGCGGTCCTCCCCCTTGTTGGCGAGGTGGGTCATATCGGTCTTGAGGATGACGGGGCAGCGGCCCGAGAGGTGCGCCGGCTCGGTCACGCCGTCGGCGAGCGTCGCGGCCTCCGCGACCGTCAGCCCGAAGCGCTCGACGAGCTGCGTGAGGAAGTTCCCGGTCCCCTGCGAGCAGCGGGAGTTCTGCTGGAACCACTCCTCGCCGCTCTGCCCGACCTCGAGCACCGAGAAGCCGTGGGCGCCGATGGAGAGGAGCGTCACGGCCGGGTGCTCGCCGTGCAGGAGCCGCACGCCCCGGCGCATCGAGGCCTTCGTCGGCACGGTCTCGGCGTGGACCACCCCGGCGAGGCGCCCGGTCACGGCGAGGCCTCGAAGCGAGCGCAGGTCGATCCGCGAGAGGAGCGCGACGATGGCCGCGTGCGGGTCCTTCCGGTGCTCGATGGCGTCGGTGTGCTCGACCTCGAGCCCGGCGTCCCCGGCGCGGACCACCGCGAGCTTCACCCACTCCGCCCCGACGTCCAGCCCTGCATGGATGAGTCGCATGCCCGCTTCGTAGCGCGAGGTGACACGCGTGTCAGGGGAGTCCGGCGACACGGTGAGTGGATTTCTTGATGCCTGCCCGGGAGGGCGCTCCAGTCGAGAAGGGTTCCAGGTTCATGGACCTCCTCTCGACCGACTCCGCCGGTCTCGGTCATCCTCCACCATGTCGTCCCGAACGGAGTGAGGGCCCCCGTCCGCATCGCCCGCGGTCGTCGGGGGCTCCTTCCGCCTTCGGCGTCAGGATGACATCGCCTCTCTGGAGTCTGTCGGGGCCGTGAGGCCTCCGTGGTCGTCACTGGACTCCGCTCCGCGCTGTCCTGTTCCGGTCAAATCCGCGCCTTCGACCCGAGCCGCCCTTGTGCTAGACCCTCTCCGTTCCTTCGGGGAGTCGCACAGCCCGGTAGTGCACGAGCTTTGGGTGCTCGTCGTCGCGGGTTCAAATCCCGCCTCCCCGACCAAGTGCACACGGCGAAGCCTTTTCGCCGTGGTTTCGTCTGCTGGGGGTTCTTCTGGCTACGCCGCGGCTACAAGTCCGGGGGATTCTGGACGCGCAGAGACGGCCCTGGCCGATCGGCGACACGGTCGGGCGGCTACAACTCGCGCGCCGACATCGGCGCTCGGCCCAGCCCGCCAGACCCGCCAGTTACGCCGTCAGGTCGGTCGCGCCGTCGACGCTCGACCTGGCGGCATTTCGAGGCGCAAGGGACGCGACCTGGCGCTCCTTCAGGGTCGCACGGAGGTAGCAGTAGCTCTGCGGGGGCGGAACCATGGCCAGCGCTCGCGCAGTTGCGAAAGCGTCGGCGGCTGCTCGAAGGCGGCGACCGAGCCGAGCCAGATCGCGGAGGCCGTGTCGACGCCGTCGAAGTACTCGCCGCGATCGCGCAGAAGCGGATCGCGCGCGGTAGTGCTGGCGCCTCCGCAGGGTCGGGGCCATCTTCTGCCCCAGTGTCCGGAGCACGCGGAGAACTCGACTCGCTGCCTGTCTCCGATGGTCCCCCAGTGTCGGGGCTGCCCGCTCCGACGAACTTGGTTTGGCGGGGCCCCATTCAAGGAGCACCTGCGTCGGACGTCGGGCGGGATACATCTGGGCTACAAGCCCCGGTCGCCAGGCGTCCCGTGGCGTCGCGCGACAACCCCGCTTAAGGCTCGACAAAGCCACGTCGAACGGCGGCCCGCCGTCTTCGTCACTTCACGCCGCGCACCGCCAACTCCCGCGCCGCCTCGATGAACAGGCGAAGCGGGGCCGACCGCCGCGCGACGCTGGGGAAATAGAGGAAGAACCCCGGGACGGTGGGAGCGAAGCGCTCGAGGACCCGCTGGAGCCGCCCGGCGCGGAGAGGCTCCAGCACCATCGGCTCGAAGGCGTACGCGAGCCCGACCCCTTGCTCCGCCAGCGAGATGGCAAGTCGGGTGTCGTTGCAGATGACTCCGCCGCGAACCGGTATGCGCCAGCTCCTCCGGCCGCGCTCGAGCTCCCACGCGTACAGCGCCCCAGTGGTGCGCATGCGGAGGGCGATGCACTCGTGGCGCAGAAGATCCTCCGGCCGTTCGGGCGTGCCGCGGCGTGCGAGGTACGAAGTCGAGCCGACCACGACGAAGCGAAACGCGTCAGTGAGCCGCACCTGCACCATGTCGCGCTCGATCGACTCGCTGAGCCGCACGCCTGCGTCGTACCCCTCCGCCACGATGTCCACGAAGCGCTCCTCGATGACGACCTCGACCTCGACGCGCGGGTGACGCTCTCGAAACGTGGCGAGCACGGGCTCGATCACGAACGGCACCGCCGCACGAGGGACCGACAGGCGCACGCGCCCCACCGTCTCGCCTGGCTGCGCGCCAACCTCGGCCAGCGCGGCGACTACCTGCCCCAGGGACGGTCCCGCGCCGTCCACGAGCCGCCGGCCGGCCTCTGTGAGCGACACGCTGCGCGTCGTTCGCGCGAGCAGGACCACGCCGAGCTGCTCCTCGAGCTGCCGCACGGCCTGGCTGACGGCGGACCTCGAGACGCCGAGCTCGCGCGCAGCGCTGCTGAAGCTCTGGTGTCGGGCCACAGCGAGAAACGCCTGGAGCTGAGAGAAGGGGGCGATGGCCATGGTCGAGCGGGCCGGGCGGGCCCGATTGTTCAGACTACCTAAACAGCCCGTCGCCCGGATAGGCACTACTGCGCGACGCGCGGCGGGTGCATCTTCTTGGCGTCGACCCGACCCCAGAGGACTGGAGCACCTTCGATGGAACTCAAGCGCAACGGTTCCCAGCCGTCCCAAAAGCCGCCCGCCGAGCACTTCACCGGCACGGTGCGCCTCGATCCGCTCTTCCAGGCGGTCCCGCCGGGGCGCGCCTCCGGCGCCTACGTGACCTTCGAGCCTTGTGCCCGCAGCGACTGGCACACGCACCCGCTCGGACAGACGCTCATCGTCACGTTCGGGTGCGGCCTCCACCAGCGCTGGGGCGGACCGATCGAGGAGCTTCGCCCAGGCGACGTCGTGACCGTCGGGTCAAACGAGAAGCATTGGCACGGCGCGTCGCCGACGACCGCGATGACCCACATTGCAATCCAGGAGGCGCTCGACGGCAAGGCTGTCGAGTGGCTCGAGAAGGTCTGCGACGAGCAGTACCAGGGCAGGCGTATCGAGTCTTCGAACGAAGGGACTGCGCCATGAAGAGCGTCATCGCCGTCATCGGGCCTGGATCCATCGGCCAAGCGATCGCCCGCCGCGTCGGCGCGGGCAAGCACGTCTTGCTCGCCGATCTGCGTGCGGAGAATGCCAAGGCCGCGGCCGACGTGATGAGCAACGCGGGCTTCGAGGTGAGCACCACGACGGTCGACATCTCGTCACGCGACTCGATTCACGAGGTCGTCGCTGCAGCGGCGAAGCTCGGAGAAGTCACGGGCCTCATCCACGCCGCGGGCGTCTCACCCTCGCAGGCCTCGCCCGCGACCATCCTGAAGGTGGATCTGTTCGGCACGGCGGTGCTGCTCGAGGAGTTCGGAAACGTCATCGCGGGCGGCGGCAGCGGCGTCGTCATCGCGTCGCAGTCGGGCCATCGCCTCGGCGCGCTCACCGCCGAGCAAGACAAGGCGCTGGCGACGACGCCCCCCGAGCAGCTCCTCTCCCTCCCGTTTCTAGCGGCCGACCAGGTCACGGACTCGCTCCACGCCTACCAGATTGCCAAGCGCGGCAACTCGCTGCGCGTGATGGCCGAGGCGGTGCGATGGGGAAGGCGCGGCGCGCGGGTGAACACGATCAGCCCCGGTATCATCATCACGCCGCTCGCGAAGGACGAGCTCACGGGCCCGCGCGGCGAAGGGTATCGGCGGATGGTCGAGGGTTGTCCGGTCGGACGCGCAGGCACACCCGACGAGGTCGGAAGCGTCGGAGCGCTCCTCATGGGGCCTGACGGCGCGTTCATCACGGGGAGCGACTTCCTCATGGATGGCGGCGTAACCGCCTCGTACTTCTTCGGCGAGCTCGCCCCCCAACCAGCCAAGTGAGGAGGATACGACCATGAAAGGAGCAGTCATCCACGGGGCGCGCGACGTACGGTACGAAGAGCGCGCCGATCCGAAGATCGTCGAGCCGACGGACGCGATCCTGAGACTGTCGGCGACGTGCATCTGCGGCTCGGACCTCTGGCCCTATCGCGGCATCAACCCGACGACGGAGCCGACGCCGATCGGACACGAGTACTGCGGCATCGTCGAAGAGGTCGGCCGCGCGGTCACGTCCGTCAAGCCAGGGCAGTTCGTCATCGGGTCGTTCTTCGCATCGGACAACACCTGTCCGCACTGCAAGGCTGGCTACCAGACGTCATGCCAGCACCGGCAGCTCGTCGGCGGCGCGCAGGCACCCATGCTGCGCGTGCCGCTCGCCGACGGGACGTTGGTCGCGACGCGCGAAGCTCCGCCGGCCGAGCTCGTCCCCAGCATGCTCGCGGCGTCCGACGTGCTCGGCACGGGATGGTTCGCCGCCGACGCCGCCAACGTCGGTCCCGGCAAGACGGTCGTCGTGGTCGGTGACGGCGCGGTCGGCCTCCTCGCCGTCCTCTCGGCCAAGCAGATGGGGGCCGAGCGGATCATCGCGATGAGCCGCCACGAGGCCCGACAGAACCTCGCGCGCGACTTCGGCGCGACCGACATCGTGACCGAGCGCGGAGACGAGGGCAGCGCGCGCATCAAGGAGCTGACGAAGGGGATCGGCGCGGACTCCGTCCTCGAGTGCGTGGGCACCGCGGAGTCGATGCGGCAGGCGATCGGCGCGGCCCGCCCGGGCGGCTACCTGAGCTACGTCGGCGTCCCGCACGGCGTGCAGCTCGACGGCCAGGAGCTCTTCTTCACGCACGTGCACCTGCACGGCGGCCCGGCGCCGGTGCGCCGCTACCTGCCGCGACTCATCGAGCTGATCGAGAGCAGGACGATCGACCCCGGCAAGGTCTTCGACCTCACGCTGCCGCTCGCGCAGGTGGCGGAGGGGTACCGCGCGATGGACGAGCGCCGCGCGATCAAGACGCTGCTGCGGCCCTGACGATGCGCGACCGGATGAAGACTTGTGAACGGAGGGTGAGACGATGAAGACGCGAACGTTGGGAAGGAGCGGTCTCAAGGTCTCGGCCGTCGGCTTCGGCTGCATGGGGATCAGCTTCGGGTACGGGCAACCGATGCAGAGGGACGCGGCAATCGCGCTCATTCGCGACGCGTTCGAGCGCGGCGTCACGTTCTTCGACACCGCCGAGGCCTACGGCCCGTTCGCGAACGAGGAGCTCGTCGGCGAGGCGCTCGCGCCCATCCGCGACAGGGTCGTCATTGCGACCAAGTTCGGCTTCAAGAACGGCGACTCGAAGGCCGGCGTGGACAGCCGGCCCGAGCGCATCCGCGAGGTCGCGGAGGCCTCGCTCAAGCGGCTCCGGACCGACCGTATTGATCTCTTCTACCAACACCGCGTCGATCCGAGCGTGCCGATGGAAGACGTCGCCGGCACCGTTCGCGACTTGATTCGCGAGGGGAAGGTCAAGCACTTCGGCATGTCGGAGGCGGGGGTGCAGTCCATCCGCCGCGCGCACGCGGTGCAGCCCGTAGCGGCGCTGCAGAGCGAGTACTCGATGTGGTGGCGCGAGCCGGAGAAGGAGATCTTGAAGGCGTGCGAGGAGCTCGGGATCGGCTTCGTGCCGTTCAGCCCGCTCGGCAAGGGCTTCCTGACCGGGAAGATCGACGCGACCACAACCTTCGACAAGGACGACTTTCGGAACATCGTGCCGCGCTTTGCGAGGGAGGCGCGCGAGGCGAACCAGGCGCTCGTCGATCGCCTCGGCGCAATCGCTACCCACCTGAAGGCGACCCCGGCGCAGGTCGCGCTCGCGTGGCTCCTCGCACAAAAGCCGTGGATCGCGCCGATCCCGGGCACGACGAAGGTGAGTCGCATGAAGGAGAACGCCGCGGCAGCGGACGTCGCGCTCGGCGCCGAGGGCCTTCGTCAGATCGGCGAGGCGCTCGCGCAGATCATCGTCGTCGGCGATCGCTACCCCGCACACCTCGCCGCGCGCGTCGGAAAGTGAGCTCGCCATGGCCATCCGACAGGACGCGCAGCGACACCACGACGAGCTCTTCCCGAACCACGCGTCGACGCTGAAGAACACTGATCCCGAGCTCGTCGAGGTCTTCGACAACTGGGCCTTCGGCGACGTGCTCGAAGACGAGAGGCTCGACACGCGAACGCGCCTCCTGGTGCAGCTCGCGGCGCTCGTCGCCAGTCAGGCGCTCGGCGAGTTCCGCGTCATGATCGGCGCCGCGCTGAACGTCGGCGTGACGCCGGTCGAGATCAAGGAGCTCGTCTACCAGGCCGTCGCCTACGTCGGGATGGGGAAGGTCATCGACTTCCTACACGTGACGAACGAGGTGCTGGTGAGCCGCGCCGTCGAGCTTCCGCTCCCCCCTCAGTCGACGACAGATCAAGCAACGCGCTTCGAGAAGGGACTCGCGGCGCAGAGGCAGATCTTCGGCGACGCGATCGACAAGATGCGCGAGAACGCCCCGAAGGATCAGCGCCACATCCAGGACTTCCTCGCGGCCAACTGCTTCGGCGACTACTACACGCGGGGCGGGCTCGATCTGAAGCTCCGCGAGCTCCTGACGTTCGCGATGCTCGCGGCGATGGGCGGCTGCGAGCCTCAGCTCGCCGCGCACGTCGTCGGCAACGTGGCCGTGGGCAACGTTCGAGCGGTTCTGGTGAGCACGATCACGCACCTCCTGCCGTTCATCGGCTACCCGCGCACGCTGAACGCGCTGCGGATCGTCAACGAAGGGACGAGCGCATGAACCGCGTCCTCATCCTCGGCGCGAACGGGCAGCTCGCGCGCAACACGACGCGCATCTTTCTGCGCGACACGGAAGCGACGCTGACGCTCTACCTTCGCAGGGCGAGCCGATTGAAGAACCCTGACTCGAGCCGCGTGAAGATCGTCGAGGGCGACGTCCTCGACCCGGAGACGCTCGAGGCCGCGATGAAGGGGCAGGACGTGGTCTACGCGAACCTCGCGGGGGCCATGAAGGCGCAGGCCGAGCACATCATCACGGCGATGCACGCGACGGGCGCCAAGCGGCTCATCTTCATCAGCTCGATGGGCATCTACGGGGAGGTCCCCGGCGAGCGTTATCGCAGCGTGCTGGACCCGTACCGGGACTCGGCGGCCGTCGTCGAGGCCTCCGACCTAGATTACACGATCGTGCGACCCGGATGGTTCACCCACGACGACGCGGTCGACTACCAGATCACACAGAAGGGGGAGCCCTTCCGAGGCCACGACGTCTCCTTGAACAGCGTATCCGACCTGATCGTGAAGCTGGCCCTGACCTCGGGGATGGAGAGCCGCCGCAGCCTCGGCGTGAGCCAGGTTTGACGGCTGGCGACCTGTCCCGGCGGAGCATCCACGCCGGCGACCCGCTGGCTACGTCGTGGCTACAGGTCGAGCGTCACCAAACGGCTTCTTTCGCCGCGGATGGTCCGGCTTGGTCAAATCTCCGTCCCCGACCATGACGGCGCCCGCGCGGTTCTGCGCGTGGCCCGACCCCCTTCCCGGGGCGGGGGTTCACATATTCCGTGGAGCCTGCCTCCCCGACCAAGGCTACTGATCAGCCGACGAGCAGCAGGACGGTGGGACGACGGGCCGTCGCCCCGGCGCGCCGGCGTGGTCGGTCCGGGCGCCTCTCGGCGTTCGAAGAGACGCTGTCGGCACGCCGGGAGCGCCGGTAGAGGGCGTTCGACGCGCGGTCGCACCCGCACGCCCCGGAGCAGACCTCGACCGACCCGGAGTCGAACCCGGTCGACGCGGAGTCGAGTGAATCGGCCCCGATCACGAGCTCGCTGCAGCCGGGACGCGCTCCGACCGACCCCGGGTCGATGGAATCGGCCCGAGAGTCGCGCCCGCCCGGTCCGGAGTCGACCGAGAGGGGCTCCCCGCCGGGCGCGACGGCGTCCTGCGGCGTCGAGACCGGCCAGAAGGCGGCGGAGACCGACCCGGAGTCGAATCGATTCGACCCTGAGTTGAGCGGAGCCGAGCCGAGGTCGCGAGGTCGCGGCGCTGCTCAGGACGGCCCGCAGCGCGCGCCGCCAGAGCCGTGGAACCGGAGACACGCGCAGCGAAGGGGGGCCGTCACCACTCCGTCGCCTTGTAGTCCTTCAAGAACTTCCCCCACACGTGGGTCCCCGTGAGGAGGCCCGAGAAGATCGGATCGCAGACGCGCGCCGCGCCGTCGACGATGTCGAGCGGCGGCTGGAAGTCGTGGGCGTCTTGCTTGCGAAGCGCGAGGTGCGCCGGGTCCTCGTCGGTCACCCAGCCCGTGTCGACCGCGTTCATGAAGATGCCCGCGCTCGCGTAGTCGGGCGCCGAGGTGAGGGTCATCATGTTGAGCGCGGCCTTCGCCATGTTCGTGTGCGGGTGTCGGTCCGTCTTCGTGTGGCGCGAGAACTGCCCCTCCACCGCGCTCACGTTCACGATGTGCTTCTCGTCCGTTCGGTCGCGCATCATGAGCGGCTTCAGCTTGCTGCAGAGGATGAACGGCGCGATCGCGTTGACGAGCTGCACCTCGAGGAGCTCCGGCGTCGGCACGTCGGCGAGGGTCATCCGCCAGCTGTTCACGGCCCGGAGGTCGACCTGCTGCAGGTCGGCGTCGAGGGCTCCGGCGGGGAAGATGCTCCCCGCGTCGAGGGACTCGTCGAACGCGCACGGGATCTGCGACAGCGCCGCGGGCGCCAGGATCCCGATCCCGGGGGAGCTCGCCGGCCAGGCCTGCAGGCCCATGTTCGCCTCGAGGCCTCCGCTCGCCACGGGGGCGGAGTCGCCGACCGAGAGCGCGCGCTTGCACGCCTCGTAGCCGCGGAGGAGCGGCCGGGCGCGCTCGGACAGGTCGCGCGCCGCGAGGGTCTCTTGCTCGATGAGGTGGGCGTAGAAGTTCGGCGGACGGCGGACGGTCTGCGCGGCGTTGTTGATGAGGATGTCGAGGCGCCGCTCCGTCGAGAGGATGAAGCGGGCGAAGATCTCGACGCTCGGCGAGTGGCGGAGGTCGAGGCCGTGCACGCTGAGGCGATCGCGCCAGGCGTCGTAGTCGTCCTCGCGCGCGTACCGCGCCGCCGCGTCGTTCGGGAAGCGCGTGGTGGCGATGACGCGCGCGCCTGCGCGGAGCATCATGAGCGAGGCCTGGTAACCGATCTTGAGGCGGGCGCCGGTGATGAGGGCGACCCTGCCGCGGAGCGGAGCGGTCTGGAAGCGCTTGGCGTAGTTGAGGCTCGCGCAGGCCTCGCACATGGCGTCGTAGAAGAAGTGGACGCGCCGGAACTTGACCTTGCACACGTAGCAGTTGCGCGGGTTCGTCAGCTCGCGCACCTCACCTTCCTCCGCGGGCGCGTCGGACACGCCCACGAGACGCGGCGGCGCCGTGAACACCGCCGCCCGCCTGGCCGTCCGGATCTCGGTCGCCGCGCGTGCCTCGCGATCGGCGTCGCGCCGCCCCTTCCGCTCGATGCGCCGGAAGGCCTTCGCGGCGCGCACCTGCTCGCAGCGCATCGGCCGGGACACGCGCCCGGCCGCGCGGAGGAGCGCGAGGCGCAGCTCCTCGGGCAGCTCGGACAGGCGCACGCGGTCGGCGACCAGGGCCTCGAGGATCTCCACGCACCGCCCCAGCTCCTCCGGCGTCGCGACGGGCGGGCACGGGGACGGGAGCTGTCGAAGACTTGCGACCATGCGCGTCTATAGCCCGCCACCGAGGGCGCCCGCGCGAAGATCGACACGCCGCCGGGAGTTCTCGGGGCTCCTCGTCGCCACGGGTGCCAGTGGCTCTCGCGGTGGGGCGTCGGGGTCCTGCGGGGACCCGGAGAGGACCTGACCATCGGTCCGTCCTCCGAGCCGGCACGCCACGGATGAACGGGCGGACCGGGTCCGGGGGGGACCGCGTCGAGTCCGGCTGCGCTGGCCTTCGCCGTCCCGCCGGAGCAGACTGCCCGCGAGGCGACGGGACCAGATGCAGGTGAAGGCGCAGGGGCTCCTGAACGCCGCGAGGCACATCGAGGCACTCTATGGGCGGGATGCCCTCGGCCTCGTCCTCCGCGCGGCGAGCCCGGCGCTCCGCGAGACCTATACGTCCGCCATCGCCATCAACTGGCACCCGCTCGCCGAGCTCTGCGAGTTCGTCGACCTCGCGGAGGCGCAGCTCGGCGACGGGACCGGCAAGCTCGCCGAGGAGATCGGCGCCGCCGGCTCGCGCGCGAACCTGAAGGGCGTGGTGGTGCGGCTGGCCGTGTACCTCACCAAGCCGACCTTCCTCATGACGCGCATCGCCGGGCTCTGGCGGCAGTTCAACGACGAGGGGGAGATGATCCTCGTCGAGATGTCGGCGACGCGCGCCGTCCTCGAGGTCCGCGGCCTCGCCGAGCCGCGCGCCACGTTCTGTCACGTCCTCACGGGCTGGGTGGGCGAGGTCTCCCGCACGCTCGGCGCGGAGATTTCCACCGTCCGGCACACGCAGTGTCGCGCACGCGGCGCGTCGCGGTGCCTGTGGGAAGTGACCGGCCGCGTCCCGGTGTAGGCGCGTCGCTGGCGCTCGTGGTGCGCTGGCGCAGCGTCGCAGGCGCCGGCGCGGCGCGGACGGAGCGCGCCGCCAGGTCGCGCGGCGGATGATAGGGTCACCGTATCACCGCCATCGAGCGAATCGATTGGCGGGCCCCCCGGGGGCGGCCATAGCTTCTCCTCACGGCCGCAACGACCGACGGCCAGAGGAGACACGTTCATGCATATCAACCAGCGCATCGCCCCCTTCAAGGCCCAGGCCTTCCACCAGGAGGCCTTCAAGACGGTCACGCACGAGGACCTCCTCGGCAAGTGGTCCGTCCTCTTCTTCTACCCGGCGGACTTCACCTTCGTGTGCCCGACCGAGCTCGCCGATCTGGGCGAGAAGTACGGGGAGCTGAAGGCGATGGGCGTCGAGGTCTACTCGGTGAGCACCGACACGCACTTCACGCACAAGGCCTGGCACGACAGCTCCGAGACCATTAAGAAGATCGACTTCCCGATGCTGGCGGACCCGACCGGGGCCCTCACGCGCGCGTTCGGCGTCCACATCGAGGAGGAGGGGCTGGCCCAGCGCGGCACGTTCGTCATCAACCCCGAAGGGCTCATCAAGATCGCCGAGCTCCACGACAACGGCATCGGCCGCGACGCCTCGGAGCTCCTCCGCAAGGTCCAGGCCGCGCAGTTCGTCGCCTCGCACCCTGGCGAGGTCTGCCCGGCGAAGTGGCGGCCGGGCGCCGCGACGCTCAAGCCCGGGATCGCGCTCGTCGGGAAGATCTGAGGCGAGGCGCGAGGGTCGCGCTCACGCCAGCGGTCGCCCCCTGATCCGGGGCGCCGCGGCGTGCTCGACCGGACCGGCTAGAGCGAGCGACCCAGCTCGGCCGCGCGTCCGATGGCGGACTCCAGGGCTGCCGCGGCGACCTCAGGGCCAGCCAGCGCCATCGGCTCGGCGATGACCTCGTGGAAGGGGCCGAGGCCCATCATGCCGAGGATGGTCTTCAGGTAGGGCACGTGGAAGTCCATCGCGGCGTAGGGCGTCCCGGGGGAGTACGCGCCGTCGCGCGTCGTGAGGATCACCGCAGGCCGGCCCGTGAGCAGGCCATGAAAGGCGCCGTCGCGGTACTCGAACGTGAGCCGCGCCTGGACGACGCAGTCGAGCCAGCGCTTCAGGTGCCACGGGATTCCGAAGTTCCACATGGGCGCGGAGACCACGACGAGCGTCGAGGTGTGGAGCTTGTCGGTCAGCGCCGAGAGCGAGTTCCACCGCTCGGCCTGCGACTCATCGAGGTGCCCGTCGCCATAGAGCATCTCGAACTTCGCCGAGATGTCCCACTCGTCGAACGCCGGGAGCTCTGCGTAACAGTCGGCGAGGTTGACCTCGATCCGCTGGGCGTCCGGGTGCGCGCGCAGGTACGCCTGCATGAAGGCGTCGCGGAGGCGGCGGGTGCGAGACGCGTCCGTGCGGGGCAGGACGTTGACGTCGAGGACGACGGGCATCGGGGCTCTCTTTCAGGCGGCGCGGGGCTGGGACAGGGGGATCCAGAAGTCGATCTGCGTGCCCGCGCCGTCCGCGCGGGCGTCGAGGCCATCCGAGAGGCCCGTGACACCGACGAGCCAGGTCGGCGTGGACCCCGCCTCGAGCGAGACGGCGCCGAGCCCGCGGTTGGTCCGGATCTCGAACGTGATGCGGTCACCCGCCTTCGCCTCGGTCTCGATCTGGCCCCCCCCGTGCGCCGACAGGAAACGCGCGACGTCCGAGACGGCCGACTGCACCTGCATGCCGAGGCTCCAGGGCATCCCGACCGCGGTGCAGAGCTGGGCGACGTGGTTACGGATCGCGATGAGGGAGATGGCGTCCTTGATGATCACGACCCGCTTCGACGTGGGGGCCGCCCCGAGCGCGTCGACCAGATCGTGCTCGACGCGGACCGAGTCGGCGACGCC
>Ga0316217_10002696_pt1 | contig 21113 bp, 15 predicted proteins | sample 1anoAmetaG_FD_203633 | JGI IMG/M metagenome (GOLD analysis project Ga0316217, IMG submission 203633) | Freshwater microbial communities from Trout Bog Lake, Wisconsin, USA - 1anoA | ecosystem: Environmental > Aquatic > Freshwater > Lake > Hypolimnion/Profundal zone | place: USA: Wisconsin...
CGATGATGCGGCAATTGGTCTTGTAACTGACGGTGTCGCCCACCGGCCGCACCTCCTGGTCCTGCAGCACCCGGAGCAGCTTGCTCTGGGTTTCGATGGGCATCTCGGAAATCTCATCCAAAAACAGTGTGCCGCCCTCGGCTTGGCGAAACAGGCCTTGGCGGTCGGAGTTGGAACCAGTGAACGCGCCTTTTTTCGAGCCGAACAACTCGCTTTCAATGAGTTCTCGCGGCAGGGCGGCGCAGTTGATTTTGATGATGCGGTTCTTGGCGCGGACGCTCAAGGAATGAATGAGATCGGCGATGACTTCCTTGCCGGAACCGCTTTCGCCCGTGATGAGAATGGTCACATCGCTGGGCGCCACGCGCTCAATGGTGCGCACCACCGACTGTAGGGCCGCGCTCTGAAAGATCGGGGCCGCGCCACCGCTCATGGTCGAGAGCGCACGGCGCAGGGAATTGTTTTCCTCCCGCTGCTGCCGGTTTTCAATCGCCCGATCTATCGTCACCTGCAACGCCTGGGTGTCGAAGGGCTTGTTGATGAAATGATACGCGCCGCGTTTGGTCGCCTGCACGGCCGCCTCGAACGTGGCTTCGCCCGTCAAAACGATGACTTCGGTTTCCGGCCAAGCTTTCTTGATGTGCGGGAGCAGATCCAGCCCATTGGCGTCAGGCAGTTTGAGATCCAGCAACACCACGTCGGGCGGGTCTTGAGCGTAGCACTTTTGCAAGGCCGCGCCATCTTCCGCGAGCGACACGATGTAGTCGTCCTCGAGAATGGACTTGAGCATGGTGCGCAGGTCCGCCTCGTCATCCACGATGAGTATCTTGCCTTTCATTGTTTTCCTTTTGTTGCACAGGCCGCCACGAATGTCTCAAAAATCGCCCGATAACGCGCGTGTTTCTCGACCAGCCGTTCCGGATGAAATTGCACGCTCAATAAAAACGGCAGCATCTCCGAGCATTCTGACTTCAATTCCATCACTTCCACAATGCCATCCACCGACCGGCCGGTGGCGGCAAACAGTTCCGCCGGCTCCAGTACCGCTTGGTGATGCGTACTATTGACACCCAAAACAGGTGTTTTACAGATTTTGGACACGAATGAGCCGGGTGTCAACGCCGCTTCATGCACCAATTCCAGCGGCTGGTCCGTCCGGCGATGGTTCAGTGCGCCGGGCAGTTGTTGCGGGATATCGGCCAGCAACCGGCCGCCAAAGGCCACATTCAACAATTGATGCCCCCGACAAATGGCGAGCACCGGCTTGCGTTGACGAAATATTTCCTCGATCAAGATCAGTTCTCGCAGATCCCGCGCCCCGCCATCCGGCGTTTGTTCGATGGTCTTGAGGATTTTGGACGGCAGCTTTTGCTGGTAGAGCTTCGGATTGAGGTCATCCCCCCCGGTCAACAACACCCCGTCAGTGCGGCGCACCGCTTCGGCCAGCGTGGCCGGGGAGGTGGTCGTGGGCGCCGCCACCGGAATGCCGCCGGCCTGCAACACCGCGGTGTTATAACGCAGTGACAAACTCACGGACAAATCACCAAATTCCACCCCGCGCCGCTCGATGCTCGGTGTGACTAAAATCAGAGGTTGACTGCCCATGCTCCAAATATAGGGGAATTCTACCGAATTGTCATTAACAACCCATCCGCCATTTTCACCGGTTGGGATTCGATTTGGACCACGGCCGGCTCCCAGCCGGCCCGGCTGGCGGTCAATAGGATCTTCCCGGCAGTCAGGGTGGACCGGATGGCCACACGGTTGACACCGCACTCGGTGTCCAGCCAGAGATTGTTTACCGAATTTATCTTGCCGCTATTATAACCGCCGCGCCAAAGGGCGGGCCCCTCCAACTTGAAATCCACGCGAGCCTCGTCCGTGGGACAACGGCGCCCCTGGGCATCCGTCACCTCCACGTCAAAGAACGCCACGTCCGAACCGTCCGCCCGCAGCCCGGCGGGCGCCACGTGCGGCGTCAGTTTCAACCGCGCCGGCACGCCGGCCGTTTCAATTTCATCCTGCGCCACCACCTGGCCGGAGGCCCGGCCCAGGGCGGTGATTTGGCCGGGCTGAAAGTGCACGTTGGCAAAAGCATAAATGTACCCATTGGTCGGCGTGCGGGACTCGCCGAGAGATTGGCCGTTTACCAACAATTCCACGCGGTCGCAATGGTTGGCCGCGACATAGACGGTCTTCACCGTGTTCGTGGGATAGCTCCAATGGCCGATGATGTGAATATCCGGCGCCGGATTCTGCATCACGCGATAGACGTAATAGGCCTGCTTGGGCAACCGCACCGAGTCCACCTTGCCGCTGACGCGGCAGACTTCGCTGCTGTCCTGCCGCCCGTCGGCGTTTGAGTCCGACCAGTAGATCGAGGCGTAGCCGGACCACTTGGAGTGCGCCGGGTCCGGATTGGCAATCTCATTGCGCACATAGGCCCAATAGCGCTCGGCGGCGGCCAGACAAAACGTCTCGGAATTCCAGTGGTAGGTGTCCCCGGGGCCGGGTTTGAAGCCGAAATGCGGCGGCGAAAAATCATCCCAGAACCGCCGCGCCGCTTCGTCGCGGAAATCCTCGGTCTCCAGCAAGGGCGCGCGATCGCGCCGCTCCATGCTGTAGGCTCGAAACAGTTCGGTGCGGTTGGTCAGTGCATCCGTGCGCCGGTCCTGTCCGATCATCACTCCGAAATACTCGGCCACGCTCGTGGCGGCCGGGTCGTTCAGCGTGCGGCAGCCCGCCGCCCGCCCGCCATGGGGGTCCCATTGCTTGCGCAAATCCACCATTTGTTGCATGTGCTCGGCGGTTACACCGTTGTTGCCGGCTTCCCAAAACAGGATGCTGGGCGAGTTCCGGAAATATATCATCGTATCGCGCATCACCTCCAACCGCTGTTCCCACTGGCGGCCGGTGGCGTCCTTCTCCTTGTCGCCCGCCGGGCATACTTCCACGATGCCGGCGCGATCGCAGGCGCGCACATCCGCCGCCTGCGGCGCAATGTGCATCCAGCGGACATAATTCGCATGGGTGCTGCGAAGCAGTTGCGCATTGTAGTCATGCATCCAATCGGGATAGGCCTCGCCAAGACCGGCCCAATCGTCGCTGGACCGTTGGGCGTAGCCGGTGAGCCAGACAAACTGGCCGTTCAAATACACCCCGCCGGTGCCCGCGCCGCCTTTGAACTCCGCCTGGCGAAAACCCGTGGTGACTTTTTGCGCGTCCACCACCTGGTCATTGACCGTCAGCAGGCAATAAACTGCGTAGAGATTGGGCTGGCGGTCGCTCCAGAATTTCGCGTTCGGCAATTGGCCCGCCGCCTTGAACACCTCGGTCTCCCCGCTGACCAGATCCGAGGCCTCACTCTGCGATTTTGCGCAGATGTTTCCGTCCCCATCCACCACCACGGCCGTGAGGGTGATGGATTGCTGGTCGCCGGATTCATTGCGCACCTGCGATTCCACATTCACCGTGCAGGCCTTGTGGGCCAGGTCGTAATCCGAGCCGTAAACATAGATGCCCGTGGTCCGGAGGTTTTCGTAGAGCGGCAGCGTTTGATAAACCTTGCCGGTCAGGTGCAGCCAAAGGTCGTGATTCAGGCCGCCATAATTGGGATTGAACGCCCGCCCCATCCACTCGAATTCGGTGCCGGTGGCCTCCTCCTTGTAATCATTGCTGTTATCCACTTTCACGGCGATGACGTTGTCGGAATCGCCAAAATTCACTAGCTCCGTCAAATCCAGCCCCAGCGGCGTCACGCCGTTCTCATATTTGCCGGCGGGTTTGCCGTTGACCCAGAACCGGCCGGCCTGCTTGAGCCCCTCGGATTCGAGGAACACCTTGCCGGCCTTGGCGCCCGCCGGCAGCTTGAAATGCTTGCGATACCAGACAATGCCCGTCCAGGCATGCCGGTCCCCGCCGCTGTGGCTGATGAGTTGAGTATAGGAATCGGTGTCGTTATAGGTATGCGGCGCACTGACCTCGCTCCAGTGCGAGTCGTCAAAACCCGCCGCTTCGGCGTTAGTCACGTCTTCGCGGATGAATTTCCAACCGGGATTGAAATTGTAAATCGTGTGCGGGGACGCGGGCACGGCAAAAGTCTCCGCGAACACGGCCTCCACTGGCCAGGCCAGCAGGGCCAAAAGGAAAAGGATTTGCATGGTTAAACGTTAACAGAATAGCCGCCCCGGCGCGCCATCGCCAATTTTTGCCGTTTGCTTTTCTCAATGGCCGTCATAATTTTATCAATTCACCGCCCTCCGAGCTTGACCCGAATCCCTGGGAGCGGGACGGGTTGACCAAACCGGACTTGGGCGTGCCGGCGGCGGCCTTCGCGCGCCCGGCGAAGGGCGTAAGCCAGAATTCCGGAAGACGCAGAAAAAGCCAATGAAAACGCGGTATATATGGCTGCATATATTGAGCCGAATCTGGGCGAACCGTGACGCCGGAGCGCGGCTGAAAGCCAGCCGCAGCAACGTCCTCCATTCAATGCGCTTGAACCGCTCGACCAACCATCTGGCTGGTCATGCTGCTGCGGCTGGTCTCTCGACACAGCCGCGCTCCGCCAAATGTGTCGCCTATTCCAGCTTTGTATCGGGCAGAAGAATTTTGTCGTGCGCCCCCCGGCAAAAATGTTTGCAAACGTGAATTGACACTTTTGCGACATTTTCCTAGGTTCTTCCGGCAAAGACCCCGTCGCTTTGCCCCGGATTATCGTCCGGGGATTTTTATTGTGAATGCGCGCCGGTCGGTTTCAGCGATATTTTATGGCAAATACAATTCTCGTGGGCGCCCAATGGGGCGATGAAGGCAAAGGCAAAATCATTGACGTGCTCACCGAGCAGGCGGACGTGGTGGTGCGTTACGCGGGCGGCAACAACGCCGGCCACACGGTCATCGTCAATGGCCGGAAATCCGTCCTGCATCTCGTTCCGTCCGGGATCTTGCGCAAGAACAAGCTGTGTGTCATCGGCAACGGGGTGGTGTGCGACCCGCTGGGACTGGTCACCGAAATCACGGAATTGGAGCGCAACGGCGTCAAAGTCACCCCCAAGAATTTCGTGCTCAGCGAGACGGCGCACGTGGTCTTCCCCTACCACCGCGAACTGGACGGCGCCCGGGAATTGCTCAAGGGCAAACACAAGATCGGCACCACCAAGCGCGGCATCGGCCCGGCCTACGGCGACAAAGCCGCGCGCGTGGGCCTGCGGGTCAGCGACCTCGTGGATCCCGCCAGACTCGCCGCCAAGCTGGCGCTGCGCATCAAGGAAAACAACGCCGTCTTGAAATCCCTGGGCGCCAAGCCGATGTCCTTTAAGAAGGTGTTCACCGATTACAACCAGGCGGGCCAGCAGCTCAAGCCCTTTGTGCAAAACACCGTGGTGCTCCTGCACGACCAGATGCGCGCCGGGGCGGATATTTTATTCGAGGGCGCTCAAGGCACGTTCCTGGACCTTGACCACGGCACCTATCCCTTTGTGACCTCGTCGAACACCACGGCGGGCGGCGCCTGCACCGGCTCGGGCGTGCCGCCGCATCGCATGGACCGCGTCGTGGGCGTCATGAAAGCCTACACCACGCGGGTGGGCGAGGGGCCGCTGCCCACGGAAAACCAGGAGATCTCCGATTTACTGCACGGCATGGGCCGCGAATTCGGCGCCACCACCGGGCGGCCGCGCCGGTGCGGCTGGTTCGACTCCGTGGCCACGCGCCATGCCTCCATGGTCAACGGCATTGACGACCTGGCCATCACCAACCTGGACGGCCTCGATACCGTCGAAAACATCAAAGTCTGTGTGGCCTATCGCCACGGCAAACAACAATACGATTGCGTGCCCAACGACGCCGAGGTGCTGGCCGCATGCCAGCCAATCTACGTGGAGTTCGAGGGCTGGCGCACCCCGACGGTCAAGTGCCGGACGTTCAAGCAACTGCCGGTCAAGGCGCGCGCCTATGCCAAGGCGATCGCGGAGCTGAGCAATGCCCGCCTGTTTATCGCCTCCGTCGGCCCGGACCGCGATCAGACGATCTTCGTGTGACGATCAAAACTTATACGCCACGCCGGTGATGAGCTTCAAATCGTTCTTCACGTGATCGGCCGCTGGGCGGTTGTCGAAGTTGTCGTCCAGACAGGCTTTCAGGCTGAAGGACTTGGTGAACGAGGTCTCGGCGCCGATCTCGAAGTTCACCACGTAGTTGTCAAACTGGTCCACTTGCGGGAAAATTTCCAAGCTTTCCCAGAGGCGGGCGTGCGCATTGACTTTGTGTTCGAACTTGTCCGCCAGGCGCACCGTGGCAAAGGAAGTATTCCGGCTTCCCCCCAGGTTTTCCGCTTCGTAGTTCACGCCGCCTTCCACCGCCAGGGTCGTATTGGTCGCCTTGAGCAAATAGTAACCCAGCCCGGGACCGCCCGTGACCCGGTAATCAACGTCGGCAATATAGTCCCGCAAACCGTCCCCGCGCAGATAATCGTAAAAGCGCGGCGTAAACAAATGGTTCCATTGGAGTGACCCTTTGTAATTATCCACGTTCTGCTTGGTGTTCTGCTCGCCGAACGCGGCCCCGAGAGCCACGGAATACTCGTTGTTGGTCGTTTTCTTGGCCGCCTGATAATCGCCGGAAACCAGGGTGATATCCGTGTTGCCGCGGGCCAGCGTCAGGCCGGCGGAAATAGAGTGGTTCCACTGGTTGGTCTTGTTTGGCGCCAGCACCACCGGCGCGGTGGCGGAAATGGCCGGCAGGGCTGAACTGGCCGCCGGCAGCGCCGCATTGGTCGCTGGTTTAGTCACGGTGACGTAATTGGTGATGGTGACCGTGACGTAGTTGGTGACGGTCACATAATTGGTCTGGGCGTCGGCGCGGCCGCCCAAGGCGGCCAGCAGACCGGCGGCGGCAATTTGGCGGATACAATTCATTTAATGAGCGTGCGCATGAAATCAAATTCCCGCGCACCGGGCAAGCGGCAATTGACAACGCACACCGCTTGGTTTGGGAGCGCCAAACCCGCTCCATTCCGCGACCGCAACGGAGAACATGCCATGGGAACCAGAACGAGGCGAAAAGCACTTGTCTATATCATAGTGCCTATGATACACTATGACAATGAAAGCTAAAACCTCAAAAAAAGCCGCTGTGGCGGCTCCCAAGGCTTCAGAAATCACCGCATCTTTCAGCCACGACCCCGATGAGCTGATGGACATGGAGCAGGCCATTGCCATCCTCCGCACTACGCGCGCGACCTTTTATCGCTGGTTGCGGGCAGGCAGACTCAAGGGGTCCAAACTCGGCCGCCAATGGCGTTTCCGGCGCGAAGATATTGAGCGCTTGTTCAAGGGGGCGGAACCCCGGATTGACCTGCCGGCCGACATCACGCCATTGTTGGAGACGCTGCGTCGGCGCCTGCAAGAAACTTGCGGCTCGATCACGATCCGTGAAGACCAGGGCAGCGAATTGGCTCAAGCCGTTGACTTGATCATTCAACTGGCCGCGAAAATGAAAGCGAGCGAGATCCATATTGAGCCGCAGCCCGACCTGACCGCCTGGCTTCGTTTTCGACTCGACGGAGGGTTGCATACCGTGACCGGGATTGATCTCCGCCTTCTGCCGGCGATCATCCAGCACTGGAAAACTCTGGCCGCCTGCAATGTTCGTGAGGTGACGCGGCCTCAAGACGGACGCATCCGGGCGGAGGTTTTGACCGGGGGACAGCTCGAACTGCGGGTGACGTTTATACCAGTGATGCTAGGCGAATCGCTGGCGGCCACGCTATTGGATGCAAGCGCTGCCAGGCTTGAGATAAAAAACTTGGGCTATTCCCAAGTGGTTGCCGACAAACTGCAACGCTGGCTCGCCGTGCCTTGGGGCACGATTGTCTTCACCGGACCGGCCGGTTGCGGGAAGACTTCTTCCCTCTACGCCAGCTTGATTCACATTACCAACAGCCTGCCCAAGCCAAAAGTGATGACCGTGGAAGCCGAGCCGGAGTATCTCCTGCCGGGAACCACGCAAGTTCCAGTTCATCCGGAGTCGGGCTTAGGTTTTGCGGAGGCATTGCGGGCGGTTTTGAAGTCGGGATCTGACGTCATCATGGTTGGTGAAATCCGGGATGCGGAGACCCTTGCGCTTTCATTACAGGCGGCCCTGACGGGACATCGGGTCTTGCTCTCCCTGCACACCAGCGAAGCCGCTTCGGCACTGCAACGGATGGTGGATGTCGGGACCAATCCGCTCGTGGTGACTGAAGCCGCCAAACTCATCATTGGCCAGCGATTAATTCGCTCGCTATGCCCGAAATGTTCCATTCCTGCCAAGCCCAGCGACACCCATTGGAATCTGGTTCAAAAGCTCGCCCGTTTGGGCCGCATCACTTTGGATTCGGTTCCCGACGGATACCGCGGGCCGGCGGGATGCAATCACTGCAACCAAACGGGATATCGCGGGCGAATGGTCATTGGCGAGGCGTTTGAAGTCACGCCCAGGATTGCATCCGCCGTCACTCGGGGAGCCGCCGCGGCGGATTTGCGCGCAATCGCCGTCAGCGAAGGCATGGTCACCATGGCTGCCGAAGGGATTCGCCTTGCCAGCGAGGGCAAAACTTCACTGACGGAAGTGTTAAACAGCATTGGCTCTGTGTACAGCGCGGAGCCGCCCATGACACATTCTACCAGTTAACCGGGCGCGGAGACCAACATCCAAACCCCGTCCGGTGGGGCGAGGACGACCGCCTGTATGTGGGCTATTGCCCGGATTTATCTCGTTGGAGCGGGGTCTGCCGCAGCCAGACCGAGGAGGCGGCTTATGCCGAGTCGTGTATTTGCACGCCTTGAGATTTTCCCGTTGTGTCGTAGATTGATGTTGTTCATGAAGGCACTTCGATCCGTTTGCATCGCGCTGTTTTTGGCGGCGGCGGCAGCAGCAGGAACTTTGCCGCCGGTGCAAACCGTCTTCGTCATTCTGCTGGAAAACCACAACTGGGCCGATTTCGCAGACAGCGCCGCCGCGCCGTTCATTAACGAGACGCTGCTCCCGTTGGGGTCGCATTGCGAACAGTACTGCAATCCGCCCGGCTTGCATCCCAGCGAGCCGAATTATCTCTGGCTGGAGGCCGGTACCAATTTTGGCATTCTTGACGACAATGATCCCGCCATCAACCACCAGAACACCCCGGGTGATACCTTTCCGTCCGGGTTGAGGGCCTAGCGGATCGAATTCGACACCCAGGCTGGCCAAGGCCTGGCTGCAAGGGCAGTCAAGCTTGCGCAGACTGCGCGCATTAGACACACAATTGGCTGTACCAGATATAGACCTTGGCAACAATAAGGATGTAGTGTGGTGAGGTTGAGGTGAATTGTCTTTTTCAGACGAGTTGATGGATTAGTCTGGGATGCGACGAAAGGACCCGGCGATGAAAGGCAGACAACATACGACAGAAAACAAGATTCGCCTCCCGCGGGCGGCGGATCGAACAGCCAAGAACCCTGCCGCGAGGAGACCTTGTCTATGTCTAGAGTAACTCTCCACCGGTGGTTGGCGCTGCAGTTGGCGATCTATCTCAGCACCTCAGGCGCGGGTGCGACAGTTTACTTTGTCGCCTCAGGCGGCTCGGACGCAAATCCGGGCACCAACCTCGCCGCCCCATTTCAAACAATACAACACGCCGCAGCGACCGCGCTGGCCGGTGACACCTGTTTCATTCGCGCCGGCGTTTATCATGAGACGCTCGCGCCGGCGAATTCCGGCACCAGCACCGCCGCGATCACCTTCACCGCTTATTCGAACGAGATCGTCACGCTTGATGGAGCGGATGCCGTTACTGGCTGGACGGTTTTGTCCAATGGCATCCATCAGGCAACAGTCAATTGGGATTTGGGACAAGGTTACAATCAAATCTTCGTGGACGGCGTAATGATACACCAGGCACAATCGCCGGATTATGGCATCGGGGATGTGCTCCATCCCGCCACAGCCAGCGTGACGATTGACAGCGTCAATTCCAGCGTCATCACCAGCACGGCTTGGGGTGGCAAGCCGGACAACTATTGGACGGGCGCGTGGTTCCTCGGCGGAGTGGGATACTCCTGGGCCTGGCAGAGTGCTCGCGTGCTCAGTTCCACGGGCAACACCATCACGGTGGATCCGACGACAGAAACGCCCAATTGGTGGTTCACGGGCAGCGGCCGTGGATTTCTTTGGGGAAATCTTAATTTTCTCGACACCGACAATGAGTGGTATTTGCAGACCAGTTCCGGCGGCAACACGCTTTATGTGCGGATTCCCGGCGGCGCCGATCCTTCCATACACAGCGTTGAAATGAAGCATCGCAATTGGTGTATCGATCTTAACGGGCTGAATTACATCACGGTGAACGGCCTGAACTTGTGGGCCGGAGCGGTGAGGCTCAAGGGCAACGGCAACGTCCTGCAGAACTGTCAAGGACAATTTCTCAGTCATTTCATGATCATCAGCCAGGGATACTTTGAAAACGACAACACCGATCAGGGCAGTGGCGTGACAATCAATGGCAACCACAACCTCGTGCGCGGCTGCACGCTGTTCAACACCGCCGGTACCGGCGTGTATAGCAGCGGCACCAGCAACGTCATCACTCGCAATTGGATTTACAACACCGATTACTCAGGCACCTACGCCTGCGGAATCGCCCTGCATAGCAGTGGCGACACCGTCACTTTCAACACCGTCTACAGTTCTGGCCGTGACATCATCCGGCCGGAAGGTACCCGATCCGACATTCGCTTCAACGACCTTTCCTTCCCGGGATTGCTGTGTAAAGACCTTGGCGTAACTTACCAGTGGGGCATCAATGGCGGGGGCACGCGCATCGCCTTCAACTGGGTGCACGACAACACCTCGACCAACAATCCCTATAGTCCGGGAGTTTACATTGACAACTGGTGCCGGAATTTCATCGTGGACCATAATGTCATCTGGAATTGCCACAGTTTCGACGGCATCCTGATCAATGGTCCATCCACAAACCATCTCATTTACAACAACACGCTCTTCAATTGCGAAAACATCGGCACTCACCCTTATGATCAGTGGCCCAGCCCCAACCCGGATCCGGCGTATTGGACTTCCGATGTCTACACCTACTGCGCCTCGAACAATCTCTACCTCGCCGCGGCGCCGCAGGCGCAGCTCCATAACTGGACAAACAATGATTTCCGGTTGATCACCAATGCGCCCGCCATCAACGCCGGTACCGTTATTCCCGGTTTCACCGACGGTTACATGGGCAGCGCCCCTGATTTGGGCGCCTATGAATCGGGAGTTCTGCCGTGGGGTGCCGGCGTGGGTTCCAAGCCGACCATCTCCATCACAAATGCCGGCGGTGGCAATCTGACACTGACAGCTTCGCCCGACGCGGTTTATTACCAGCTTTATGCGGCCACGAATCTGACACAGCCGGCCGTTTGGAAACCAGTCACCAACCGGCCGTATGCCTCGGGCACCGAATGGTTCATGACGCTGCCCGCACCAGCTGCTGCCGCCGCCAGCTTCTACCGGTTGCAAGATAGTGATTAAAATATTTTTAAGGTAGCTACGCCCGGTGCTTATGCCGGAAACGCGCGGGGGCCTCGCCGACCACCTGCTTGAAAACCCGGCTGAAATAGGCTCGATTGGGAAAGCCCGTTTGCTCCGCGATGCCGTCGATGGTCTCGTCAGTCGTGGCGAGTCGCCGCGCGGCGTCGCGCACGCGCACCTGAGTCACAAAAAGGGCGGGGCTGGTGGCAAAATGGCGGCGAAAGGCGCGTCGGAGACCCGCCTCGCTCATCCCTGCCAGGCGGGCCAATACGGGCGCGGCGAGATTGTCCGCCAAGTGGCCCTCGATGTGTACACGCACCCGAAGCAGACGATCCGGCGGTGGCACGTGCCACCGGAGGTCGGGCCGTGCCAAGACCACCTGAAGCAGCGCCAGGCTGTTCCGGCAAATCGCAGTCGTCGGCTGATGGTCGCGCGCTGCGACCACCAACTCTCTCAGGTCACGCATTAGACACAGCTCCGTATCGCGCACGGGGAGTTGTATGGGAACCGGGGTGTCAGGATGCATTTGGTGAATGAAGTTGAAGTGGAGCCAGAGATGCGCCACCGGATTATCGCCTCCTAAATGAATCAGAGTGTGGGGCGGGGTGAGCACGATGTACTCCGGCGTCAACTCGACCTGCTGCTCGCCAGACTTGATTGAATGGCCCCTGTTCCAGTTGTAGTGCAGCCGCCAAAACGGGCTGAACACGCCCGTGAAATTCCAATCTGCATTGGCGGGCAGAAATCCCGTTTCATGCAGGGTGATACCCGTCCGTCCGGGTTGAAGCCCCAGCGGATCGAATTCGACACCTAGGCCGGTAAACGGCTGGCTGTAAGGGCGGAAATGCTTACGCGGAAAGCACGCATTGGACATAAAGTTGACGGTACCAGATATAGACCTTGGCAGCAACAGAGTTGTAATATGGAAAAATTCAAAACATCCCAATTGTATGGCCCCATCAAATACAAGCCTTCAACCGCTATTTATTAAACGAAGAAGACTTTGCGCCCCGCGCACGGCTACCAAAACCGTCTGCGCCTCTGCAACCGGGATATTATTCGCAGGAGGGCTGCTGCAAATGAATAACAACGAGGGGACGTTCACCACGAGCAGCTTCAGAAAGCGGAAAGGCGCTTTCCAGCCGCCTGCGGGTTTTACGCTGATCGAACTGCTGCTGGTGATCGCCATCATCGCCATTCTGGCAGCCATGCTGCTGCCTGCCCTGAGTCAGGCCAAGAAAAGAGCGCAGGTCACCTATTGCATGAACAGTCTGCGGCAAATCGGCTTGGCGGTCCAGATGTACGGTGACGATAACGGCGGGGTTCTGGTGCCAACCTCCTTTTTAAACAGTTCCGGAAACTTTTTTCCTTGGTTCGGCCAATTGCTGCCTTATCTTGGTCGGAATAATTCCAATATCAATTCCGTGTCAGCCACCAACTCGCCCAATGTCATCTGGGGCTGCCCCACCTACAATCAGAACTCCACCCAAAACTATGAAAAAACCGCGAACAATGAGTATTATCCAGGATATGGGGAGAATTTCCAGCCGAACCTGCCCAATTCGCTTCCGGAAAACGGCTATGAAGGCGGCTCGTCATTTGCCCTTTCCAAGATTGACAATATCACCTACAAGTCTGGACGGCTTCTCATTGGTGACGCTTCTGACTACGAGGTTTATCTCGCGCTCTTTAGCCTCACTAATTCAGGCTGCATACGCCATAGTGGCAGAGCCAATTACGTTTTTTTTGATTACCACGTCCAAAGCCTCAAACCATCCACTCAGTTGATTTGTTTTACCAATCCGGCGGTCGGAGGAAGTTGAGTGGCGTTGATTCGGAGATGATGGAAACCAGCAGATTCAGGATCGCTCTGTGACCTTGTCAGGAGGATGACTTCACCTTAAGATGCAGACTCGGATCGTGGAAGCATATTCGACTGCCACCGCAGCGGTCTTCCCGTCTTCCAAATCGGAACAGCTTGCAACCTCATGATCGCGGATCACTGTCATCCGGTCTTGCGAATGCTGTCGGTTGCAAGCTACGCGAATCACATGCGGATGCAAAACCATGTGAGTGATTCAGGCAGAGATCCCGTTGCATGCAGGGTGATACCCGCCCCTCCGGGCTGATGACCGAGCGGATCGAATTCGATACCGAGGCCGGCACATCGCGGGCTAACCGGGCGGACAGGCTTATGCGGACTGCGCGTATTAGACATAAGATTGACCGTACCAGATATAGACCACGGGAGCAATTGAGATGTAGTATGCAACCATCCAAATTATCCAAATTGCATGAAACCATCCAAGGCACACCATCAATCGCTATTTATGATACCACGATTATTCTGCGCTCTGCCGATGGCGGTTACAGCCAACTCCGCCTCTGGAACTGGGACAGCATCCACACGAGGATTGCTGGAAGTCTATGCGGATATAGGCATGATTCAGAATTGCACGCAGACCAACGGAGATTTGTGGGTGGAAGCAAACAACCAGCAAAACCTCTCTTTTCACACCCCCAATGATTCGTGTCGAGACGATTGGGACAGCCGTGATTCGTATCGCTTGGTGGGCCGACACAATCAACGCGGCAATGGTGGGCTTGCCGATGGTTACGCTGCCCCCTGTCGGTTGAGTGCCTATGGGTTCCAGTACTTGGCCGGGCCACGCCGCGAGGGGAGCGTTGGCGACGAGCCATCCCACGGTTCGCGGAAAAGGCAAATTCGAGCCTCGGCGGAAGTGGGCTTCGGGACAAACCTTTCTCCATACCAACAAACTCACGCGACGATCAATGCTTTAGAACTTTGGCCCCGTCACAAAACCAAGAACCAAACATCACCGAAACTGATTCCAAACAGCACAAATCCACAAACCAACAAATCATATGAAAACATCAAAAACATCGCTTAGTTCAGCTTTACTGGGCGTCCTCGCCGGGCTGGCGCTAACAACGCTGGCCTGCACCGGATTGGCACAAACCACCAACGTAATCGTCCTGACCACCTTCGAACCCGGTCAATCAGTGAACTGGAGCTACGGCTACTACTTTGGCAACAATGGCTTGGGTGGCTACACCGGCCCCATCGTCCCATGGTACTCACCGGACGATCCGGACATGACCAACGCCCTTATGCGCTACGAGTTCGATACCAGCGCCTTAGCTGGGAACACCAGCTATGGCACCGGCTTTGGAGGTGACTTGCATTGGAGCGGGAACTCGTCTTTGTTCACCAGCAGCAACTTGAACAGTTATCTTTTTAGTTTCGATGCACGCGTCGAAGGTTTGGTGCCCGGGCAGACCAGCGCCAACCTCCAAATGGAGGTGCGGCTCTTCGATGCGAGTGGCAACGCCATCGTTTATGTCGATTTGCCGGTCACGGCCGGCACGAACATGACCCATTATTCATTCAACCTTTCGCAAGGCTCAATTCCCTCCTGGTCTGGGACCACCTTGGCGAGTTTCATAGCCGGCTATCAAGGCGTTGCAGCAATCCGGTGCGATCTGCAAGCCTTAACCCCCTGGATCAGTTTCGGCTCGGACTCAGATAATGCGATCGTCATTGGTGACCTGGAACTGGATTCCGTTGATGCGGTAAGCGTTCAACAGCCACCGTTGGTGGGTCAACCCGTGCTGAATTGGAATCTGGATGACAGTCCGATGTTCGGCCTGAGCGGCTTTACCTATGGGCTGACTCCGCCTTATCCGGTCGTCACTTACCCGACCACTTGGCCTGGAGACTTCGCGGGGTGGGGTGTTGGCGGAAGTAACGGTTGGTATATCACGTGCGACAACAGTGCCATTGGAGCTGGCTATGCAGGTGCAGGGTTTTCCGGCCACGGCCCCACGGACTACACCCGCTTCAACACGGGCGACCTCAGTTTGTATCGCCTTTCGTTTGTCGCCGAGGCCTTTGGCCTCGCACCAGGCGTTTCATCAACCCCCGCAACCGTCTCGATCCTCGTTGATTCAACCAACGGCAATCTCGAGTTGGATTTCAGCGATCATGTGGTCGCGGGCACAAATTGGACCACCAATACGTTCATCTTGAATACAGCCGTCGTTGAACCGTGGACTGGCAGCGCCCCCATGGCCAGTTTTGCCACCAATTACTCCACCTACAAAAATCTGCGTCTCCAGTGGCAACTTGACAATCTGGACCAAACGGCGATCTGGGGTGTCGGTGCCGGGAAAGGGATTGCGGTGGATAACATCACCCTGGAGCGGATGTCTGTGGGAATCCCTCCGCTGAGCATTAGCGACAACGGAAAGCACGTGGTTCTCACCTGGGCCGACCCAACTATTGGCACGGGCACCACCATACTCCTCCACGCGACGTCGCCGATCGGCCCCTGGAGCGAAGTCGTGGGCGCGACCAGCGGTTATACCACGCCCAACACCGGGGCACCGAGTTATTTCCGGACGCAGTGGGTGCCGACACCTTAACCCGTTGCACATTCGATTGTGTTTGGGGTTCAGTTAACGGATGGAAGCATTGCAGACACCTGGGCGGGTTGGAATACTCAGGGTCCGGTCACAGTTCGAGACTGTGGCCGGACCTCCACACTTGGCACTTCCAGCATTGGACTCCTTACGGCCATTGCCCCGGCGCCTTGGGATCGGCGGAGATAACCGTTGTGAGTCGAGCAGATTTGGATATCGTTCAGGCCATGAGACTGCCATTTATCAATCGAATGCATTTCCACTATTCAAGCCGGTATTTTCTGCTTGGCGAGAGTCCAACCAAAGCACTTGTTCTCGCTGGCTTCACCGGTTTGCTGCTGACACAAGTTCCTTCGGTCCGCGCGCTGGAGATTCACGTTGCTCGGAATGGTAGCGATGCCGGGAGGGGAGACGCCGGCCAACCGTTCGCCACGATCGAGCGGGCGCGTCGTGCGGTGCGCGAACTGGCGCCGGCGATGCGCGAGGATATTAAGGTTAATATTCATGCCGGTGATTACTTTCTCGATCGCCCGCTGCAATTTACTCCGGCGGATTCAGGGCGCAACGGAAAGCGTGTCATCTACTCCGGAGCGGCTGGACCGGGGCGAACGCGTCTGCTCGGAGGCAAGATTATCGCGCAGGATCAATGGCGCACATCCGGTGAACATCTCTATGTGGCCCGTTTGCGCGGGCTGCTTCCTTTCACGGTAATATACGAAGATGGGCAACGTGCCCGGCTGGCCCGGACGCCCAATCGGGGCTATTTCACGGTGGCTCAAGGCTCAAACTCCCGGCGTTGGTTCATCGCTGACAGCAACCAACCGGCCATCTCAGCCCCGGAAGGAGTGACTGTGTTCGCGTGGCTGGACGGGCATGATTGGGATTCCGACCGGATTCCCCTCGCCGGTTTCGAGGTTGCCAACCGCCGGATGGAACTGACGCGGGACGCCCGCGGCTCACTCTATGCCGACACCTGGAGTGCTTCGCGGTATTTTCTCGAAGGAGCGCGCGCTTGGTTGGACGCCCCGGGCGAGTTCTTTTACGATGCGGCATCCGAGCAATTGTCCTACTGGCCATTCAAGCCATCTTCATCGCCCGGCGAGGTCATCGTGCCTCAACTGACTGATTTGATTCGCTGCATCGGCGACCCCACCGGGGTCGTGCAGAATCTAGTGTTTGAAAATCTGCAACTTATCGCCACACTGGATGATCGGCGTGGGGCAAAAACCGAGGCCAACCCGCCCGCTCAAAACGCCCAGGTTTACCTTGAAAATGCGTGCAACATTTTTATTCGCCGCTGCCGAATCGCCAACGCCGGCATGCACGGCCTCTGCCTGAACGGCGCGGTTTCGAACGTCACCATCGAGGAGAATGAAATTTTCGATTGCGGCCATAGTGGTGTAACGCTGATCGGCCCGGGCCCCTCCCTTCGGGAAGTCAACACGGGCAATATCATTTTAAAAAACACCATCCGCGAGGTGGGCCAGACTTATGCCGGTTTCATCGGCGGCATTTATCTCCTGCACTCCGGCCACAATCTGGTTGTCAGCAACTGGATCTCCGACTCGCCACGTTACGGCATTTCGATTAAGGGAGTGGCTTACTCGCGTATGAACAAGTCATACGAAGGCATGGAGGTCACCCAAGGCAACTACCACGAGTTTCTGCCAGCACGGGATAACCGCATCGAGTTTAACGACGTCTCCCGCTGCAACCTGGATTCGCAGGACAGCGGCGCGATTGAAGCTTGGGGCTGCGGACGCAGCAACCGCATCACCTCCAACCGGATCTATGACAGTGGATGCTTCGGTATCCAGTCCGGCATTTATCTTGATGACGGGGCCAGTTACACGCTGGTGGCGTCCAACCTCGTCTATGGCATTCGGGGTGGCGATAAGGCCCAGCCAATCTATGTCAAGGGGATCGCCAATCGCCTCATCGGCAATGTCTTCGACGCGACCGGCAACCAGCGGGCACTGCTCAACATGGCTTACGGTGGGGACGACAGCGACCAATTGCACATCGAAGGGAACATTTTTTACAACCGGACGGCGGGCGACTGCGTCTATCAGTTCTGGAACTGGAGTCCGACCCGAGTGGCTTTTTGCGATCACAACCTGATTTTTCACCAAAGCGGCATCTACAAGGTGGTGGGTCCAACCGCAAATCCGGACTTTGCGGAATGGCGGCACTTGTATGACCGCCGGTTCGATCAACATTCGAGTCTCGATGATCCACAGTTTGCGGATCCTTTGCATCATGATTATAGGCGGCTTATGCCAGCTCCGAAAAACCGATGAACCCGGATCTACAGCAAAAGGCCGAGAACGCGGTCATTATTAATCGGAGCGCTTTTCGACAGGCATGAATCATTTTATAACTATGAAAATCAACGTGCCGATTCACCGTCTCGTCGGCCATGTGGTGCAAGTGGGCGCGCGTTATTTCCACGCAGTTCACTGGCCGAGCGACGGCAAACTCATTGCTCCCAGCCTTGCCAGCAAAACCACCGGCGAGAAGTGGCTGGCTCGCGGTAAGAGGGCTTCCGTTGCCGGCCGGAATGGCAACGTCGCGCTCACCTGGTTCGCCGGTGGGGCGAATGCCATCGCAAACGTTCCGGCAGTACAATTCGCAGGCGCGCTGTCCATCGCGCAACCCTAGACTCCATTTAAAAAATGTTGGTTTCACAATGGAAAAGACCAGGAGCGGAATGTTTGTCAACGACCCCGACAGAACCTCGCGTTCACTTTCATCCGCGTCACCTCGTCCTTTTCCCTTTGGAGAGGGCAACGAAATGACTGACGCAATGGACAAACAGTTTCAACAGGATCTGCACCTGTCGCGGGGCCAATCGGCTTGGGTGCGGGCCAGGAAGGCCTCGGCGTTTATTGTGAGCGCGACCCTAGGCGCCGCGGAACGGCCAAAGCTCATAAAGGACGATCGCCACGCAAAGTGATCTGACTGATAACAAACAATCTGATAAAGGTGCCCTATGAAAACTGAGATATACACAAGAACGAAAAGCATTCTTAGAACCAACCTGGCCATCGTGCTTCTCGGGATACTTGCGGTCACAGCCGGATCTGGTGCAGAAACCCGCGCCCAGCGTGAGACCCGCATGGCCTGGTGGAACGACGCCCGGTTCGGCATGTTCATTCACTGGGGGGCCTACGCACAACTCGGCGGCATGTGGGACGGCAAACCCATTGATCAGGGCGTCGGCAACGGCATCGGCGAGTGGATCATGTATAACGCAAAAATCCCTGTCGCCGCTTATGCGCGCGAGGCGGCAAAATTCAATCCGGTTGAGTTTGACGCCGACACCTGGGTCCAACTCGCCAAACAGGCCGGGCAGAAGTACATTATCATCACCACCAAGCACCATGATGGATTTGCCATGTTCGAATCCCAAGCCAGCCCCTTCAACATCGTGGACCACACCCCATTCAAGCGCGACGTAATCAAGGAACTGGCTGCCGCCTGTCACAAATACGGCGTCCGGCTTGGTTTCTATTATTCACAAGCGCAGGATTGGCATCATCCGGGAGGCGCCGCTTACAAGGACATTTGGCAGGGTGGCGAACCGGCGGCTGGCCATTGGGACAAAGCACAGGATGGCGATTTCGACGACTATCTCAATCGCGTGGCCATCCCGCAGGTGCGCGAATTGCTCACGAATTACGGCCCAGTAGCGGTGTTCTGGTGGGACACGCCAATCGGAATGACGTCTGCGCGGGCCCGTCGCCTTGCGCCCTTGCTGGAGCTTCAACCCGGTATAATTTCCAACAACCGCCTCCTTGACCCACTCCAGTTAAATGAGTTTTCAGGCGACACGGAGACGCCAGAGGAGACCATTCCGCCAACCGGCTTCAAGGACCGCAACTTCGAAGTCTGCATGACGATGAACGACACCTGGGGTTACAAGGCGAACGACCAGAACTGGAAGTCTGCAGCCGATCTCATCCGCAAGCTGGTGGATGTCGCCTCGAAGGGTGGCAATTTTCTGCTCAATGTCGGCCCAGACGCCCAGGGACGGATTCCGCAACCGAGCGTCGAGCGCTTGCAGGCCATGGGCCGCTGGATGCGCGTCAACGGCGAGGCCATCTACGGTACCCGTGCCAGCCCGTTCGCGAAACTACCGTGGGGCCGTTGCACGCAGAAATCCGGCACACTCTATCTCCACGTCTTCGATTGGCCCAAAACCAGCCGACTCGTCGTGCCCGGCCTGAAATCCTCCGTGCGGTCCGCCCGGCTGATCGCCGGCGGCGAAGCACTGCGCGTCGAGTCTGCGGGCAACGACAAACTGATTCAGCTGCCCGCCATTGCGCCCGATGCGATCGCCAGCGTGATCCGCGTTGAACTCGCCGGGCCGCTCGACGTGGACAACCGCATTCCAAGTCCTGCCGCCGATGGCACAATTAACCTACCGCTATGGATGGTAGACATCCACAACCCCGGCTACGGGATCGACGCCCGCCTCGGCGAACACGCCGGTGTACCGGCCATCGTGGATTGGGCCGACTACGGAACGTATCTCGCGTGGTCCTTCGAGATCGCCAACCCGGGAAGCTACGACATCGTCGCCACGCTCGCGTTCGCCAAGCCGGGAGCGCACTTGGCACTTCACATCGGCAAGGAGGCCGTTACCACCACGCTTCAAAGTGACGCTCAGTCCGTCAGCCTCGGCCGCCTGTCCATCCCAACGGCCGGCGTTCACGAACTCGAATTGCGTCCGGTCCAAGTCGGTTGGCAACCAGTAATCCTCCATTCCATCGCGTTGCGCCCAACGGCGCCATTTCCAAAGCCCGACCCCGTCAAGGGAGACTCCCCATCAAAACCGCGTTCACACGGCTAGCACCGACTAGAGCAGGGAAATCATCGGCATGGGTATCGAAATTCACAGCGGACCCGGGCCAGGCCGGCTTCGAAGGCTGTCCCTTCTTTTGTGATTCAAAAAATCAAACCCGGAGACCAACATCTAAACCCCGTCCGGTGGGGTGAGGACGACCGCCTGTATGTGGGCTATGGCCCGGATTTATTTCGTTGGAGCGGGGTCTGCCGCAGCCAGACCGAGGAGGCGGCTTATGCCGAGTCGTGTATTTGCACGCCTTGATCTTTTCCCGTTG
>Ga0316217_10002697_pt1 | contig 21089 bp, 14 predicted proteins | sample 1anoAmetaG_FD_203633 | JGI IMG/M metagenome (GOLD analysis project Ga0316217, IMG submission 203633) | Freshwater microbial communities from Trout Bog Lake, Wisconsin, USA - 1anoA | ecosystem: Environmental > Aquatic > Freshwater > Lake > Hypolimnion/Profundal zone | place: USA: Wisconsin...
CGGCCGGTCGATGCGGGGGGCTTTGCGGTGCCGGCGCGCCGCGGGGTGGAGGCGGATCTGGCGGCGGGGTTGGAGATCACCTTGCCGGCGCGGGGGGTGGTGTTCTTGACGACGCTGGCGGAGAGTCCCTAGGGGGATACTGCCGGGACGTTGCGGGGCGCTTTCCATTTCGGGGGGATGTTTCTAGAATGCTTGCTACGGTGGTATAACCAGCAGGACAGATCGCGTTGGGCGGTGCAGGGTCGCGGCGCGGTGGCAAGCAAGGCGGGTAAAAATGGCAAGAAAACGCAAAGAAGCGACGGAGATCCTGGTCGAAATGGGCGTATTGACCGCGGAAAAAGCGGCCAAGGCGACCGAGGAAGCCAAGAAGCTCCACATGTCCATGGGCGAGCTGCTGGTCACCAAGGAATACGCCACCGAGGAGGATGTGACCAAGGCGCTGGCGATCCAGTACGACATGGAATACATCGACCTGGACAAGGCCGGCCTGATGGCGGCCAATTTCGAGCTCATCCCGCCGGACCTGATCCGCAAGCACCAGGTGTTGCCGATCGCCCAGGAAAACGGCAAGCTGCGCGTGGTCATCAGCGACCCGAACGACCTGGAAACGCTCGACGCGCTGCGTTTTCGGCTTAATGTGCAGTTGGAAACCTGCCTGAGCTGCAAGACCAAGATCCGCCACCATATCGAGAAACTCTTTGCCGACGAGAAAAAGTCGATCGACGAGGCGGTGCGGCAGCTCTCGGTGGATTCCACCGGCGCCTCGATCGATATTAAAGCGCTCGAGGGCAAGGAAGAGGACGATGCCCCGATCGTGAAACTGGCGTCGGCCATTATTGTCGAAGCGGTTAAGAGCCGCGCGAGCGATATTCACATTGAACCGATGAAGGACCGCGTGCGCGTGCGGTATCGCATTGACGGCGTGTGCGTGGAGCGCGACAACATTCCCAAGCGCATGCAGTCGCCGGTAACGGCGCGTATCAAGATCATGTCGGGCATGGACATTGCCGAAAAACGCCTGCCGCAGGACGGCCGCATCAAGATGAGCATCGACGGCGGCCCGATCGATTTCCGCGTCAGCGCGTTGCCCGGGTACCACGGCGAATCGATCGTGCTGCGTATCTTGCGGCCGGATAACGTCAAGATCGGCGTGAGCGCCATGGGCTTCGAGGAAGATGATTATGCCCGCTTCAAGAAGATCATCAGCCGCCCGAACGGCATTTTTCTGGTGACCGGGCCGACCGGCTCGGGCAAGACCACCACCCTGTACGGTGCCTTGCAGGAACTCAACCGGCCGGATCGCAAGATCATCACCGCCGAAGATCCGGTGGAATACAACTTTACGGGGATCAACCAGTGCCAGGTGCGTGAAGGCATCGGGCTGACGTTCGGCAAGATTCTGCGGTCCATGTTGCGCCAGGCGCCCAACATCATCCTGGTCGGTGAAATCCGCGACCTGGAAGTCGGTGAAGTGGCGGTGCAGGCAGCGCTGACCGGCCACTTGGTCTTCAGCACGCTCCACACGAATGATGCGCCCTCGGCCATCACCCGTATGATCGATATGGGCATTAAGCCGTTCCTGGTGGCCTCTTCCATCCAGGCGATTCTGGCGCAGCGTCTCATTCGTACGCTCTGCAAGGAATGCAAGGCCCCGGACCCCAGTCCGGATCAACGTTCCCTGGCCATTCTGGGCTTTACGGAGCGCGAATTGGCCGGCAAAACGCTCATGCGGCCGGTGGGCTGCCCAGCGTGCAACAAGACCGGTTTCCGTGGGCGCAAGGGCATTTTCGAGATGATGGTGATGAACAACGAAATCCGGGAGCTGGCTTTCAAGCGTGCCCCGGCCAACCAGATCCGCAAGGTGGCCAAGGCGGCGGGCATGAAGAGCCTGCTGGACGACGGCAAGATCAAGATTCTCAATGGCATCACCACGGCCACGGAAATCGCCCGCGTCACGCAGATGGAAGGCATCGTAGAGGAGAAGTAAATGTCGCAATTGCATATCGATCGGCTGCTCGAAACGACCATCAAGAAAGGCGCCTCGGATCTGCATCTGCACGTGGGGCGGCCGCCGGTGCTGCGCCTCAACGGGCACTTACGCGAACTGGCGACCAAGGTGCTCGAACCCGCCGACACGATGGCGCTGATGAAGGCGATCACGCCGGATCGCGGCCAGCACGAAGTGCAGGAGCAGGGCGGTACCGATTTCGGCTTTGCCTTCAGCACCCAGGATGGCGCCACCAGCGCGCGGTTTCGCGTGTCGGTGTTTCGGCAGAAGGGGCACATGTCGATCGTGCTGCGCAAGATTCCCTACAAGCTGCTGAGTTTTGAGCAGATCGGCCTGCCGCCGATCATTGCCGAACTCTGCCGGCGGCCGCGCGGCTTGTTCCTGGTAACCGGGCCGACGGGCTCGGGCAAAACCACCACGCTCGCGTCGATGATCAATTTCATCAACGAGAACCTGGATCGGCACATTATTACCGTCGAAGATCCCATCGAGTATTACCACACGCACAAGAAGAGCCTGGTCAGCCAGCGCGAAGTGGGGACGGGTAATGATGTGCCCAGCTTCGCCGAGGCGCTGCGCCGGGCGTTGCGGCAGGATCCCGATGTGATTCTGGTCGGCGAAATGCGCGACTTGGAAACCATCAGCGCCGCCATTCGGGCGGCCGAAACGGGCCACTTGGTCTTTGGCACGCTGCATACCACCGGTTGCCAGGGCACCATCAACCGCATCATCGATGCGTTCCCGGTGGATCAGCAGGAGCAGATCCGCGTGCAACTGTCCACCACGCTGCTGGCCATCCTCAGCCAGGCACTCATGCCGCGGTGCGATACCGAAGGCATGGTGGCGGCCTACGAGTTCCTGGTGGTCACCCCGGCCATTGCCAACCTGGTGCGCGAAAACAAGACGTTCCGTATCGATTCGATGATCCAGACCGGCAAGAAGTTCGGCATGCAACTGCTCGACGACCATTTAATGGAACACTACCTGGGCGGCAAAATCAGCCTGGAAGAGGCGATTGACAAGTCGCGCCGGCCGGCGGAACTGGCGGAGCGTTTGGGCAAGCGGCTGAATCGTCCGGATACCGAACCGCCCGGGCCGGCGGTGACGGGGCCGGAGCGGCCGGGTAAATAGGCATGGGCACCTGACTAGGTGCGGAATGATAAATGATCCCGATCGGTATCGGGAACGAATCAAATACCAATAAACCAATGAGTGAATGACGAAACGCGACGGGCAGGCGTAAACCAGACGCACGAAAAGGTGAAAACATGTCGAGCCTCAACAAGGGACCCTCAATTCCAGGCGGATCCGGGAGCGGACCAAGCGGAGGCGCAGCTCCGGGCGGCGCCGTTCGCCCCGCCGCATCGAGTACGGCGTCGCTATTGGGGACCGTAACGGCGGCGGTGGCGCCGGCTCCGGCAGCGCCCGCTCCTGGTACGGCCGGTACGGGTGGTCCATTGAAGATGCCGCCGATCGACCAGCTTAAAGGCCGGCCGTTGGGGCGTATCCTGATCAAGATGGGCCGGTTGACGCGGTCGCAGGTGCACCAGGGTCTGGCGATCCAGGTGGAGCAGAAGCAGAAGGGAATTCACACGCCGATCGGCCAGGTCCTGGTCGAAATGGGTTTGATTACGGAAAAAGATCGGAATGTCGCGCTGGCCTCGCAGATGGGCTACGAGAGCATTGAACTCGAAGGGCGGGAAATTTCGGCGGAGGTCTTGGAACAGATTCCAGCGCAGATGGCGACCACATATAAGGTCGTCCCGATTGAATATGCTCCGGCGAGCAAGACCTTGAAAGTGGCCATTGCATCGCCGGATAACTTCCGGGCACTGGACGACTTGCGCACGCTTATGGGGTTCAACGTCACGGCGGTGATCGCCGATCCGGAATCGCTCAACAAGATGCTCAGCAAGTACTACGACCTCAAGTCTGGTTCGTTATCGGACTTGCTCAACGAATTGGCCAGCGATGAGACGTTGGCGGTCTTGGAAGACCGGGGCGATTCGATTGACATTAACGTGCTTAAGGAGTTGGCGGAATCCAACCCGGTTAAGCGATTGCTGAATATGGTGTTACTGCAAGCTATCAAGGAAAAAGCCTCGGACGTGCATTTTGAGCCCTTCGAAGATGAATTCAAGATGCGCTACCGTATTGACGGCGTCCTGTACGAAATGATTCCGCCGCCCAAGCACATTGCGATGGCGATTACCTCCCGTATCAAGGTTATGGCGAATCTGGATATCGCCGAGCGCCGGTTGCCCCAGGACGGCCGTATTCCCTTGACGGTTGAAGGGCTCCAGGTGGATCTTCGCGTTGCCGTATTGCCAACGATTTTTGGTGAATCGGTCGTAATGCGTATCTTGGATCGATCCAACGTTCAGTTGGACCCGGACAAACTGGGCATGCGCGATGATGATCTGAAGGTATTTCGCCAGCTTATTAACAAACCAAATGGTATCGTGCTGGTGACCGGTCCAACCGGTTCTGGAAAAACGACCACCTTGTATGCGGCACTTAATGAGCTCAACAGCATTGAGGATAAGTTGATCACCACCGAAGATCCTGTTGAATACGATATTGATGGGATCATTCAATGTCAGATTCGTCCGGAAATTGAGCTGACGTTTGCTGCGTGTTTGCGTAGCATTCTTCGTCAAGACCCGGACATCGTTCTGGTGGGCGAAATCCGCGATAAAGAGACTTCCACCATCGCCATTCAGGCTGCACTTACTGGACACTTGGTTTTCAGTACACTTCACACGAATGACGCGCCCTCTTCTATCGCTCGTATGCTTGATTTGGGTCTGGAGCCCTTCCTCATTACCGCTTGCTTGGAAGGAATCCTGGCCCAGCGTCTATGTCGCCGCATTTGCGTGCAATGCAAAGAGGAGTTTCAGCCGTCGGAAGAGCAGCTTATGGAGTTGGAACTCTTGCCGGAAGATGTGAAAGGTCGGGCTTTTTATCGTGGCCGCGGATGTGATTATTGCAACAACACCGGCTACAAGGGTCGTCTGGCAATTTACGAGATCATGACATTTGATGATGAAATGCGTGAAATGATCATGCAGAATGCCTCCACCAATGTGCTCCGTAATGCCGCCCGCAAACGCGGTATGCGGACGTTGCGCCAATCGGGTTTGCTGGCCATCTTTGAAGGAATCACCACCATTGAAGAAGTGGTGAAGCAGACGATAACGGAAGATTGAGTGGTCAGTGGCCAGTGGTCAGTTGTCAGTGGAGGGGCACTGGTCATCGGTCCGTGGTTGACAGGGCGCGGCTGACACTCCAGCTACTGACCATTGGACAAATGGCCCCAACTACTGACCACGGACAACGGACCACTGACTTGCGCGTCAGCGCACCGTTTTTCGACAATTCCGGCCCTCCTCCTCTTTCCGAACGGTTGAATAGAGCGTACATAATAATCAGCAGAGCCATGTGGTGTGGTGCTGCCTAGTACCGTGGTTGGGTGCCTAAGCAGGAGGCTCTATGCCAACGTTCCAATACGAAGCGATGAACGCCGCCGGGCAGGAAGTCAAGGCGGAGATCGAGGCGAATACCTCGGACGAAGCAATTGCCCGCATTCGCTCGCAAGGGTATTTTCCCACCAAAGTTCGCGAAAAGGCGGCTAAGAAGGGCAAGGGTGGAGCTCCCGCGGCGGGGGGCGGTGCGGCGGCGGGCACCCCGGCCAAGAAAAAAGGCATGAACATGACCATCAGCATTGGCGGGGTATCCGCCAGTGCCATTACGCAGTTTACGCGGCAACTCTCCACGCTGCAGGACGCTGGTCTGCCGATCCTGCGTTCCTTGAAGGTGCTCGAACAGCAGCAGAAGCCGGGTCTGCTCAAGGGGATCCTGGGGCAGGTGGCGGCCGATGTGGAATCGGGGTCCACCCTTTCCGAAGGTATGAGCCGGCACCCCAAGGCGTTCGACCGCCTGTACACCAACATGGTGGCGGCAGGCGAAACCGGCGGCGTATTGGATGTGATCCTCCAGCGCCTGTCGGAATTCATGGAAAAAGCCCAGCGTTTGAAGCGGCGTGTGGTCGGCGCCATGATTTACCCCGTGGTGGTGGTCATGTTTTCGATGGGCATCGTGACGGGCATCATGATTTTTGTGGTGCCGAAATTCCGCGACATTTTCAGTGACTTTAGAACGTCCCTGCCCCTGCCCACCGAGATCCTGATGGGGATTTCCGACTGGGTGGTGCAGGATTATGGCTGGGCCATCCTGGCGGGGGGGCCCTTTGCGATTGGTTTTGCCTTTAAACTCACCAAGAAGACCAAGGTGGGCCGGGCCGTGATCGATCGCATCTCCCTGCGTCTGCCGGTCTTCGGGCAGATTCTGTCCAAAACGGCCGTGGCCCGCTTTACCCGTACCCTGGGCACCCTGCTGAGCGCTGGCGTGCCGATTCTCGACGCCATCAACATCACCAAGGACACCTGCGGCAATTCGGTCTTTGAAGCGGCGCTGGCCAAAGTGCATGACGCCATCCGGGAAGGCGAGAGCTTTGCGGCGCCCCTGCGGGCCGCCAACGTCTGCGATTCGATCGTCAGCAACATGATCGACGTGGGCGAGGAAACCGGCGACTTGGACAAAATGCTCATGAAGATCGCCGACAATTATGATGAAGAAGTCGACGTGCTCATCGGTTCGCTGGTGAGCCTGCTCGAGCCGTTAATGGTCGTCTCCCTGGGTTTGATCGTCGGCAGCATCGTGATCTCGCTGTTCCTGCCGCTGGTTAAGCTGATTCAATCGGTCAGCGGAAACTAAACGAAGAAGTTTGCAAAGGTGTCGGTCATGGCAAAATCTCACGCCGGAAAATTCGGCCGCGGTTTTACGCTTATTGAACTGCTCGTGGTCATTGTGATCATTGTGCTGCTCATGAGCATTCTGCTGCCGGCGATGGCGGCGGCCAAGAAAGCCGCGCGGGTGGCCGATACCACCGCGGAAATGACGGCGATCCGCAGTGCCTGCGAAGCCTATAACAGCCTGCTGGGGGCGTATCCCGGGGTGTTTAAGGATGCCGATATCGCCACCGCCAATGCCGCCACGCCCGTGTTTACCGGCACGCAAAATCTGGTGCTGAGTCTGGAGGGGTCGCTCCAGGGGACGACGGCCCTGGCAAGCATTGCTGCCAACGCCATCGGCAGCAATGCGGCCACGAGCATTTATCCGCCCGGCACGGGACCCTACGACCTGGCCGCCAGTCGGCAATACCAGCCCTTCTGGGTGCCGCGTGCGGGCGACATGGTGGCCGTCGGCACGACGCCTTCCGAGACCTATGGGGGCCTCAAGACGATCGTCGACCATTTCCCCGACGCACTGCCGATCTTGTATTACCGCCGCACGGCGGGGGTCGATGGCACGCTCAACGGCGCGGTCGATACCTCCGGCAAAGTGGTGGGGGTGGGCGAATCTCCGGGTACTCCCAACACGGTGGCGGCGTACTACCGGGCCGTCAACACGGCCTATACGGACAGCACCGCGCTCATGGCGCCCAGTGGCAGTGCGTTTGCACAGAACACCGCCTCGCTGGCGACCAAGATCTCCTCGACGACGATTGCGGCGACGCATATTCTCACAACCTATACGGCCGGGGCGGCCATCGTCGGCGGGACCGCACTGCCCACCGGCGGTTTTGTGCTCATCGGCGCCGGCCCCAACCGTACCTATGGCTTGCCCAGCGGCGTGACGACCAATGACGACATCGTAATTATCGGCGGGGAATAAGTGTGCAAGGAGCTGCCATGAGAACGCCATGCCAGAAGTCGCGTAAGGTGCCGTTGGGGGGCGCGGGCAACCTGCCCGCCAGCCGGCGCCCAATGCGGGCAAGATGCCCGCGCCCCACAGGCGGCTTTACGCTGATCGAATTGCTGGTGGTGGTGGGCATCCTGGTGATCCTGCTGTCGATTCTGCTGCCGGCGATCGCCAAGGTCAAACAGAGCGGCTATATTGCCAGCACCACCGCGGAACTCAAGGGTATTTCCAGCGCCTGCGACGGCTATCAGGCGGTTTTTGGGGGCTATCCCGGGGTGTTTGCCGAAGCGGATGTGGCCAGCAGCCACACGGCCTCGGGAAATTGCCTCTCGGGCACGCAGAACCTGGTTATCAGCCTGATGGGGCAGATTTCCACAGGTACCGCCAATGTAACGATCAATGGTTCCGGGGCGTGCGTCATTACGCCACCGCCCAGCGGTGGCGTGGTGGACCTGGCCAGCGGCTTGGGCGGTGGCCAGTACAAGCAGTATGCCGCCTTCTTTGCACCCAAAGCCACCGATCTGACTACGGCCGTGACGATAACTCCCGGTGCCAACATGACCACCAAGCCCTACACGCTGACCACCACCACCGGTGCCACGCCGGTGCTCTCGACGCTGGTCGATCGGTTCCCCGATGCCCTGCCGATCCTCTACTACCGCAAAACGCCCAACGTCGATAACCCGGTCTTCTGGAACAAGCCCCCGGTCAGTGCCAGCGTGCCGGCCGCGGCTTTCTATCGCGATTGCAACATGGAATATACCGATTCCACCTTGGTTAAGGCACCCTCCGGCGGCGGCTTTAACGAAACGAGCACCACGGGCTACGGGGGGCTCGATGGCGGCAGCTATACCTACGGGGCCACCACCACGCCGTGGCCGATTACCTCCACCTATAACGTGTTCGGGCGGTTGGTTTCCAACACCACCTCGTGGGTCGGCGGCGTATTTTCCAACGCGACGGCAACTCCGGTGGGTGGTTATGTGCTCATGGCGGCGGGTCCCAGCCGGGTCTATGGCAATACCAATAACAACCCCCTGCCCAGCGATACCATTGTGATGACAGGTGGACAATGACCAGACTAGCTGACGGTATGGAATGCTTTGGGGATCGGATCGGTCCGCGCGCGGCGGGGCACGCGGCGCGATCCCGGGCCGCCCGGCACGGATTTTCCTTTGTGGAAATGCTGGTGGTCATCGGGATCATCATCGCCCTGCTGGGCCTCCTGGGTGCGGCCATTGTCGCCGGCGAGCGCTCCGCCAAGAAACAGGCCATCTCCGCCTGCCTGGGGAATATCTCCCAGGCCATTGAATCGTACTACGTGGACTTCAATATTTATCCTGTTTCCGATCCGGCGATCGCCGATACGCCGAACTGCGGCTATAAAATTGGTGCCGCCGCCGCCGTGGTGACCACGGGCGCCTCGGGTCTGGCCCAGGCGCTGCTGGGATACTTGGATTATGCCTACGATGGCGCCGGGCCGAGCAACGGCGATCCCATGTACGGCTTCCGCATGACGCCGGGCGGCCATGGCCGCATCTATGGCCCCTACATGACAGCCAGCTCCACAATTGTGGGTTCCAACACGACGACCACGCCTCCGAGTTATTACTTCATTGATCCGCTGGGGCAGACTATTTTGTACTACCGGGCCAACCCCAGCATCACGATCACCGCCGGCAGCACCGCCTATTTCGCCGTCGCCGGCATTTTCAATGATGCGGACAACAGTGCCTATCTGGGCGCCTTACAAAACTACAGCAGTTCGGCATGTACCGGTCCTGCGGACGCCACCGCCGGCCATACGTCCTTCGCCTTCCGGCAGCTTCTGGGGTCGGCCTCCGGCAGCAACACGGTGGCGGCCAGCGACGCTCCGCTCAACACCCGTACGTATTTGCTGGTCAGTCCGGGACCCGATGGTAATTATTTTGATGGCAACAACATCGTCAATAAATAGACCCTGAACCACAGAGCCCCAGCGCCGCATAGGCACAACGAAGAACATAAACACGACGTCACGAAGTCACGAAGGACCACGAAGAAAAGATTTTTAGTTGCGGCCGAAGTGCTGCGACCACGTGAATGGATGGGTGAATCATGGATAGATGGATGGTAGCAAACGGACGGACGGCAACCGGTGGGCGGCGGCGCGGCTTTACTCTCATCGAAATCATGGTCGTCATCGGCATTATTGTCGTGCTGGTGGCCGTGGTTATTGCGGTCGGCTCGTCGGTCAAGACCAAGGGCCAGGTGTCGCAGACCAAGATCATCCTTAAGGGCCTGACGGCCATTTACGAGAGTTATTTGCTCGAAGGCGCCACCGCCCAAACCACCACGGGTGCCGGCCCGGTGAACACCTTGATCACCAATGCCCTCCAGATGCCGGCCTTGAAACGTGCCGTCAGTGCGTTACCGCAGTCGGCCATCCAGAATACCGGCACACTGGCGGCGCCGGTTTACCAGGTTAATGATGGCTTCGGCAATGCGATCCAATTTGTCTATGTGTCGACCGCGGGCGCTACACGGTCGTGGTATTTTCAGAGCGCCGGCCCGAATGGTTCCATGGGCGATGCCGATGACATTTACAGCTATGACCCCTGAGTGCCGGTTTAGGAAATTAAGTGGCAGAGGCGTCCCGCCTCTGTGTCTTGGGCGCGACGCCTGTTTGTCGCCGTTGTGCAACGGTGCCCAAGTGAACGATGACAAGGAATTCTCATGAACGTTGGGACCAGACTAATCGCGGATCGATTCGGGCGGCGGGCGGGCCGCGCCGGGCGGGCCTTTTCGCTCATTGAATTGATCGTCGTCATCGGGATCATGGTGATCGTGCTGGCGCTGGCGGTGCCCGCCTTCAACAAACTCCTCCAGGGCAACAACATCAAGCAGTCCACGAACATGCTTTCGGCGTACGTGGCCTCGGCCCGGGCGGCGGCCCAGCAACAGCGGCGGACCGTGGCGGTGGTGCTCTACGAAGAGGGCGCCGGCGGCTACAACGGCCAGACGGCCGTGGCCCTGGCCTACGATTCGACCGGCGCCCTGGTATTTACGCCCCTGCCCGGCCGCACGCCGGAATATCTGCCGCAGGGCATTAAAGTCGCCACGCTCAGCAGCGCTACGACCATGAGCGAAGAAACCACGACGGGGGTTTGCCGCGCCATCCTCTTTAATGCCAGCGGCCAGGTGACGCTGCAAAATGGGCTCACGGCGGTTCCGGCGGCGTCCGCCGCCACCGCGCCGTGGAACTTTGCCGGCACCGCCGCCTGTGCCAGTTCGCCCGGGGTGTTGATCTATGACAGCACGGATTATTTGAATTGGATCAAAAGTCAGAGTACCCCTTCCGCGGCCGCCAAAGCGACCTGGCTCCAGGCCCATGGCGATCTGCTGATTATCAACTCCTACACGGGAGGGTTGATTCGATGAAGATGCCAACGAACAAACCGGCACGCACGAATTCACCCGGCACCGGAATCTTGCCGGTGTTGCACGATGGCCGTCCATTGCCGGGGCGCCCCTGGGGACACAGGCAGGATGCCTGTGCCACGCGCGGCTTTACGCTCATCGAAGTTCTGCTGGCGGTGTTTATCTTGGGCATCGGGCTGGTCATGGTGGCGTGCATTTTCCCGGTCGCCGCGGATTGGTCGCGGCAAAATGCCGAGGAATCCATCGCCAGCAACATTGCGCGCAACGCGCGCACGATTATTCTAACCAAATACGCGCCTTCAGACTTTTCTGCACTGGCGGCGGATTCGGCGGGACTCGCTACGCTGGTGGCCCTGCCGGGTATAGCCTCCACGGGTAAACTGCCGCTGGTCGAACGCGCCTACGCGTATGGCGCCGTGCCGCCCTATCCGGCGGCCGCGCCGGTCAACGCGCTGTATTTCTGGACGGCTTTGGTGCGCCGCTCCCCGGACGTGAGCCTGGGCACCGCGCCTAATCGGTTTGATCTGTACATTCTGGTTTTCAAGAAGGGCGAGGCGGGCCAGACGTTCACGCCCACCCCGGCCCTGGTGGCGCCGGCGATCAACTGCCCGGGCACCGGTGGCATCACCAGTTCTCCGGCGGACTCGAGCAATGTTCCGTTTCTGGCGCAATCCACGAGTATCTCCAGCATCCCCATCGGTTCGATCGGGGTGGGCATGACCAGTGGCACGGTGTATCGTATTCTGCCCGGACCCACCACGTCGGTGCCCCTGATGCCGGCGGGGGAGACCATCGCCTATGCACCGCCGGCGGATAACACCACGGCCAGCCCGCTGGTATTCGTCTATCAAACTTCGATTTCGTTTTGACAAAGAGGCACTTATGCACGTTGGGGCGCAAATAATGGACGGTAATGACGTGCTCCGGCCGCGGGCCGTTGGGGTGACGGCGTCCCGCCGCCGGGGCGCGACACCGCGGCGGGACACCGCGGCCACTGTAGGCGGCGGCTTTACCCTCATTGAAATGATTGTCGCCGTGTCACTGCTGGTGATTATCATCGTGGCGGTCGGGCAGATATTCAAGGGGGCCGGCCAGGGCATCGGCCTGTCCCAGGCCAGTTCCGAAGTCATCACGAATGTGCGCAGCATGCAGACGCAGATGGAGACGGATTTTGCCGGGCTCGATCGCAGCGGATTTATCGTTATTCGGTCGCGCCTCAACGGCACCAACCGCTGGGACCAGATCGCCTTTCTGGCCAGCGGCACCTTTCCCAATCGCAATGGCACCAGCAGCGGAGCCTTCTCCGATCTGACGACGGCCAATGCGGCACGCATCTGGTACGGACAGGTGCAGGCCACCGCGGATGTGGCCTCGACCGTCACCCAAGCCACGCCCGTGGCCATTGCCGCCGTGCCCACGGGCGTCAATGATCAGGACTTTATCCTGGGACGCCATGCCATGCTGCTGCTGGCCGGCACCGGCGCCACTACCATCAGCACTACGATTAGCGGAAATACCTACACTATTAATACATATAGCAGTATCGCGCGCAGCGCTGCCGGCACGTTGGGCACGGGAACCAACACGTTGGCGCTAACCGGTGAGACGGACGCGGCCGATATCACCGCGGCGCGCGTTTGTGCCGCCAACATCACTTCGGCCCAGGTGATGAGTGCGATTCTGGCCAAGGACACCTCGACGAGTTCCCTTATCGCGCCGTACCTGGCGGACCAGTATTGTTACCGGGTCAATGTGTTGCCGAACCCCTGGTCCAGCACGGAAGCGACGGGGGTGGTCAACGCCTATTTCCGCATGACGCCGATTATGCTCCAGGGCCTGCCGAGCTTTGCGGTGGATTGGACGGATGGCTCTTCGACCAGCGGCCAGCTCAACTGGTATGGGCTGGCCGGGGTTAAAGGCGACGCCAGCATCGAGGTGGCCGGGGCCAGCCTGGTTGGCTCCGACGGCTACGAGGCGATTTTTACCGCCACCAATCGTGCCAAATGGCCCAAGGCGATTCGTTTGACCTACCGCGTGGTCGACAGCCGGAATGTTCTCCAGGGAGGGCGTATGTTTGTGCATATATTGAAAGTTCCGGACTGAGGAATGCAGAATTGTGAATGCGGAATGCTGAAAACCTGTGCGCCATCAAAGTTAATGCAGCCCGTTAACCACTTAACCACTGGACCAATTGACTACTTAACCCAGCGAGGTGGCCGTGAATATTCTAATGGATCTCCAGCGTTACACCCCGCCGCGCCGGCGCGGCTCGGTGCTGATTTTCGTCGTCGCCGTACTGGTGCTGCTGACGGTGATGGGCACCGCCTACCTGCTGAGCAGCCGGCTGGATCGCGGCGCCACGCGCGCCACCAGCGACACGGCCAACATGGACCTGGCCCGCGATGCGGCCTTGAACCATTTGCGCCAGTTGATGTTTGATCTCACGCAGATCAATTCGGGCACCGGCATTATGGGCGCCCCGGGCGGGACCCTGCTGTATCAGCCGCCACCGTGGCAGGCCGGCACGACGTACACCGTCAGCGCCATCATCACCGGCGCCGACGGGTTGCCCTATTCTTGCAAGACGGCGCATACGTCGTCGGTCGCCGCGGCCGGACCGCCCCCGACCAATCTTTCCAATTGGACGCTTTACACCACGGGCATGGTGCGCACGCGAAACTTTGATTATCCCAATCCGGGCCTCACCGGCGCCAGTTGGACGGACCCGGCTCCCCCCGCCGGCGCGACCTATCAGGATACCACCGTCACCGCTGAGCCGTTCCTGGTGAAGGGTTTCGCCGCCGCATCCACCAGCGACTTTTCGGTGCTGACCAAGACCAATCGTTTTGACGCCAAGACGGGGGCCTACGATGCCACGACGGCATTGCCCGCCGCCGCCGAAGTGGCGGTGATGGACCCGGTCGGGGGAACCCTGGATGCCATCTGGAACCTGCTGCCGTTTTCCAGTGCCAGCGGTCTGCGCTATCGCTATGCTTTGCGCGTGGTGGATACCAATCGCTTTATCAATCTCAATGTGGCCGCCCCCAATACCGCCCCGGCGGACGCCGCCGGCCAGTATCTGACCAACCTGGCATTGGGCAATACGGCCGCCGGCGCGGCCTCCCCCTTGCTCGCCGCCGATACGACCACCGCCTTTGGCACTGCCCGCTCCAGTGCCGCCTGGTCGGCCAGTGCCTGGCAAACGGCCTTGTTGACGTATGAAACGCCGGCCACCACCACGACGCTCTTTGACTTGTCCGATGAACTGGAACTGCGGGCGTACGGCACCCGCGGCAATAATTACAACTGCCGGCCCACGACGGCGTTGCCCAATACCCTGGCGGCGGGCGCGGCCACCAATCGCCAGTATTACACCACTTATAGTTTCGATCGCAACCTGTGCACGGTGGGGGCGGGGCGCTTCAAGTTTACCGGTCCCAACGGCGCGCTGAGCACCTGGCCGGCGGGCCCGAACCGCCAAATCAATTTGGGCGTCATGCCGGCCCAGAACGGCTCAACCATTCAAACCCTTACCGACCAGTTGGCGCAGAATGCCGCCTACCTGGCCAACGCCATGGCGGCGGCGGGGTATAGCGATGATGAGGCGCTGTCCTACGCGGTCAACTATACCGCCCAGACCTATTATAATTATTATGTGGATTACCCGGGCCACTGCACCGGTGATCCGGCGTGGTATACGCCCTACATTGGTTACGCCAACATGGCGACCTCGACCAACTATGGCCTGGTGCTGGCCACAACGGCCAGTGCCAAGAATACCTACCTGATCACCTATGCCGTGGCGGGCGGCAATCCCACCAAAACCTATGTGGCCTATGCGGCCCAGCCGTTCTTGAATGAAGTGGCGGATGTGAACATTCTCAATCCGCCCACCTACTTTGCCGCCGCCACGGACGACTTTGGGGTCGAACTGGCGGTGCCATCGTATGGCCTGCCCAAGGTGAATGTGAAGAATTGGCGTTTGCGGGTTTATAATCAAACCTCGGCGACGACATGCAACTGGGTCAAGGACTTGAGCACGCCGGTCTCCGGATCCACCACGTTTAACGCCGGACTGACGACCGGTAGTTACGCGGTGGTTACCAATGGCGTCAGCTCCAGTTCCTCGCTTAAGCCCACCGGCAGTATGAATGTCCTGGCGATTAAGAACCTGCCCATCGACGGCAGCATTGATAAACCCGCCAACGCGCTGGGCACCGGTTACATTAATGGTTACGTCGCGCTGGATCGTCCCTACTACGATGCCGTCAATACCGGCACGATACAATACGTGCAAGCCGACATCATCGGGTTCGCTATTGTGCCCAGTTGGGACACCTCCACCTACGTCAAGAACACCTGTGCGCGGGCCAACTATCCGGCGACGGGTGGCGCTACACCAGATCCGTGGATGTGTACGGCGTGTTATCCCAGCGTGGCCCAGATGAATTCCGCCCCCTACCCGGCAACGCCGCCGGTCGCCTATAACGTTTTCGCCAGTGATACCAATCCCGCCGTGGCCAGTCCCGCCACGTTGGGCTCGGCCAATACGATTAATGGCACCGGTTGCCCCGGCAATGCGCCGGCGATTGGCTTGCGCCTGCCGGATTTCTTTGCCGATATCAATTGGACCGCCGGCAGCGTCCCGACGTCCTGCCCGATCATCGGTACGAGCGGGGGCACCGCGCCCTATGCCTTTGCCGGCAATATCGGGGATTTAAACCGCTATTATTCCCGTATCGCACTGACCGACACGGGCACCGGCAGCGGGCACATCCCCACCGTCGGCGGGAGCTATCCGGAGCAGCTGGCCGATCCGACCTCTCTCCAGACGCAGATTACCGCGACGACCTACGCGCAGCAGGAAGGCAAGCTGCATTTGAATTTTTTCAATGATCCGCGGGCCCGGCGCTTCCTGCAACTGGTGGCCCCGGTGGACCGGGCCGGCGACGGAAAAGATCAACTGGGCGCCGGCGCCACCGACACGCTCGATGAGGTGCGGCTGCCCGGGCGCATCAATGTCAATACCGCGTCGGACAATGTGCTTATGACCATACCCAACATGACGGCTCCCATGGCCGCCAATATCCACGCCTATCGGGATCGGCTGGCTACGTATACCAATGCTTCCATTGCAGGGTGCACGGCGACGGCCAGCTTTGCGACGTATTCGGGTTTGGGTATCCGCTCGCTGGCGGACCTGTTGATACCGCTGCAGGGCCCGGCGCCGCCGGCAACGCCCACACCGTTTCCCACGACCTCGTATTTCACGCAGCGCGATGCGTTATGGGCGTCGATCCACGCGTACTGCACGACGCGCAGCGATACGTTTGCGGTCTATGGATACATGGAGGCGGTCAAGCAGAACACCAATGCCGGCGCCCCGGCGCATGACAACGCCGCCGACTGGTATACCGGCACCTATGCGGACGACCCAAGCAATACCACCGCCAAGATGATTCGCGTGGCCAAGCGGCGGTTCCTGGCGCTGGTGGATCGCAGTTGGTGCAATGTGCCGCGCGCCGCCACGTGGGCGGCGGGGAATTTGAGTGCCGCCGATGCCTCCGGTAATGTCTACGTATGGAACGGTGGCGCCACGGCGCCCGCGGCGGCGCCTCCGGGCACCAACTGGGTGCAGATCGGGGTCGTGCCGCCGACGGTGGCCACCGGCACCCAGGGCGTCTTCCGCCTGCCCCGCGTGGTGGCCCTGAAGGATCTGCCGAACTGATGAAACCGCGCCAGGTATTGTTTTTGTGCACCGGTAATTATTACCGCAGCCGCTTTGCGGAAATGATTTTCAACGCCCAGGCCGAGGCGCTGGCCCTGCCCTGGGTGGCCATCTCCCGGGCGCTGCGCCTGGAGGCGGGGCGCTGCGTGAACGTGGGGCCCATCTCGGTGCATACCGTTAAGGCCGTGGGCCGCCATGGGATCAAGCCTCCAATCGAGTATCGGTTTCCCCAGCAGGTCAGTGCCGCGGACCTGGCGGAAAGTGCCCTGATCATTGCGGTCAAGGAAGCCGAACACCGCCCGCTGCTCGAGAAACTCCATCCGCAATGGGCCGATCGCGTCGAGTATTGGCACGTGCACGACCTGGATGCGGCGGTCCCGGAGGTGGCGCTGGCCCAACTGGAGCAGGCGGTGGCGGCGCTGGTGGAGCGGCTGCGGAGCACGGAGCCGGGCGGCGGCGCGGGCAACGTGTCGTCCTGAAATGTATTGTTTTAGTGACGAACGTCCAACGTTAAACGTTAAACGCCCAAGGAAGAATGACCCGTTTTCGTTGGACGTTGAGCGTTGGACGTTGGACGTTGAACGTTGAACGTTGAACGTTCCGTCCGTTGAACATTGACCCCTCCCCGCCGGGAGTTGGCGTCGGTGCCGCACCGATTTCGCCGCCGCCGTTTCTGCCGGTACCATGTTGGCATACTTTGCAAAGGAGTGGCGACTATGAAGATGGTATGCCGGTTGGTGTTGGCCATGGTGGTGCTGGGTGCCCTGCCAGCGCGCGGCGCGGGGCCGTGCTTTGTGATCACGGTCAGCGATGCGCAAAGCGGTCGCGGGGTGCCGCTGGTGGAGCTGAAGACCACCGACAACGTGCGCCGCTATACGGACAGCAACGGCATCGTGGCGATTGACGAACCGGCGCTGCTCAACCATAAGGTATTCTTCGCGCTCCGCAGTCACGGCTATGAATACCCCGCCGATGGCTTCGGCTTTCGGGGCCAGGCCCTGGAGGTCAAGCCCGGCGGCAGCGCCACGATCAAAATCAAACGCGTGAATATTGCCGAGCGCCTCTATCGGCTGACCGGCGCAGGGATCTATGACCAGAGTGTGCGTGCCGGCCGGCCGGTTCCGCTGCGCCAAGGGCTGCTCAACGGCGGCGTGGTTGGGCAGGATTCGGCCTGCGTGGCGGTCTGGGGCGGAAAGATCCGCTGGTTTTGGGGGGATACCAACCGGCTGGCGTATCCGTTGGGGCATTTTGGAACGGCCGGCGCCACCTCGGAATTGCCGGGCCAAGGCGGGTTGGACCCGGCCGTGGGCGTCGACCTGACTTATTTTGTGGATGCCGCAGGTTTCAGCCGCCCGATGCTCGCCCGGGACGGCAGTCATCCGCGGTGGGTCGATGCGGTGCTGGTGGTCAAGGACGAGCATGGCGCGGAACAACTGCTGGCGGCATGTGCGACCATGAAGAGCCTGGGCGAATGCCTTGGGCGCAGCCTGGTGATATATAACGAGTCCCAGCAGGCGTTTGCTCCGCTGCAGGATATACCGTTGACGGCGCCGCTGTTTCCGCGCGGGCAGGTGCTGCGGGCGGGGGGTGGCGGGAGTGGAGGGGGTGGAGGGGGTGGGGATTACTTGTATTTTACCAACCCCTGGCCCAATGTGCGGGTCAAGGCGGATTGGGACAGCGTGCGGACGCTGGCCCGTTACGAAGCGTTTACCTGTGTGGCCCCGGGGCAACGCTATCCGGACCAGCGCGGAGCCCGGGTGGCCCTGGAGCGCGATGCCCAGGGCAAGCTGGTGTGGGGTTGGAAAGCCGATACGGCGCCGGTGGACTTTGGGCAGGCGCAGGCGCTGGTGGCGGCCGGCGCCATCACGCCCGCCGAGGTGTGGTTTGCCCCGCGCGATGTGGAAAGTAAAAAGCCGGTGCGGCTCCACGCCGGCTCGGTCAGTTACAATGCGTATAAACGTAAGTACGTCATGATCGCAGAGGAAACGGGCGGCGGGCCGTCCTTTATGGGCGAGATCTACTATGGCGAGTCCCTGCGCCCCGAAGGCCCCTGGCCCTGGGTGCGCAAGATCGTCACCCACGACCGCTATTCCTTCTACAACCCGGTGCACCACCCGTTTTTCGACCAGGACGGCGGGCGGTTGATCTACTTTGAAGGCACCTATGCGATCACGTTCTCCGGCAACAATGATGCGACGCCGTTGTATGATTACAACCAGATCATGTATCGGCTGGATTTAAGCGACCCAAGGCTGGAGATGCCGTGAACCCGCCAGTGGTCCGTTGTCCGTGGTCAGTGGTTGGGTCAATGGTCAATGGTCAATGGTCAATGGTCAATGGTCAATGGTCAATGGTCAATGGTCAATGGTCAATGGTCAGTTGCGGCGGCCTGGCCACTGACCAAAGGACGGTGGGCCCAACCACGGACCACGAACTACTGACTACGGACCAGTCCGCTCATACGTCATTCCATATCCATACTTAAACAGCGGATCGTACTTCTCCGGACTCGTGTGGATATTCAGCGGCACCTGCTCCATCGTCCGCGGCCAGGAACGCGAGAGTTTGCCCGTCGGCGGGTAGGTGCCAAAGAGCACGTCGGCCACGCCCTGGCCTTCCGAGCCCGGCAGGCCGGCCGCAATCAGGGCATCGGCCTGTTCGAGTACCGGCCCCAGAATCAGGGGCCGGCCCGAGAGCAGCACCACCACCACCGGGATACCCGCCTGCTTAAGATTCGCCACGACGGCCGCATCGTCTTTGGATACCGCCAAATCGCTGGTGTCGCCTTTCATTTCCGCATACGGTTTTTCCCCGATCACCACCACGCCCACCGTGGCGCCCTGGGCACCCTGGCCATCGGCGGAGAAGGTTACCTTGGTGTCCGGGCCGGCGGTATTTCTGATGGCTGCCAGGATGGTGGTGCCGCCGGGAATTACATGGTTGGCGGCACCTTGCCAGTCGATGGTCCAGCCGCCGCATTGCAGGCCCAGGGAATCGGCGCCGTGTCCGGCCACATGAATGCGGGCCGCGGCCTTGGCCAGCGGCAGGGTCTTATGGTCATTCTTCAGCAGCACCAGCGATTCGCGCACCGCCTGGCGGGCCACGGCGCGATGGGCGGGGGAACCAAAGGACTGCTGCAAGGCCCGATCGGCCAGAGGCGTGCGGGCTTTATCCAGCAGGCCGGCGGCCAGTTTCACGCGCAGGATGCGCGTGACGGCATCATCAATGCGGCTCAGGGGGATGCGTCCTTCGTTGACCAGTTCCTTAAGGTCCTGGAACAGCACCGGGTACTTGTCGGTGAGCATGATCATGTCCATGCCGGCGTTGACGGAGGTTTCCACATCCTTTTTGTAATCGCCGGAAATCTGGTCGATGGCGTTGTAATCCGAGATCAGGAAACCCTCAAAGCCCAGTTCCTGCTTGAGGATTTCCGTCAGCAGATGCTTGTTGCCCGAGCACTTGACGCCATTCCAACTGCTGTAAGACGGCATAATGGTGGCCACCCCCGCGTTGACGGTGGAGATGTAGCCGGGCAGATGAATGTTCCGCAAGGTCGCTTCATCCACGCGGGTATCGCCCTGGTCCAGGCCGTGGCCGTTATTGGATGGGGCCGAGCCATAGGCGGTGCCGCCATCGCCGATATAGTGCTTGGCGCAGGCCACGACGGCCAGGGGATCCGCGAGAGAGGGGGTTTGAAAGCCGCGCACGGCGGCGGCGCCCAGTTCCTGCACCAGGGTTGGATCCTCGCTGTAGCCTTCGTAGGTGCGGCCCCAGCGTTCATCCTGGGGCACCGTTACGCAGGGGGCGAAGACCCAGTTGATGCCGGTGGCACGCACTTCTTCGGCGGTGGCGCGTTCGATCTTTTCAATCAAGGCCGGATCGCGGGTGCAGCCCAGGCCGACATTGTGGGGGAATACCGTGGCGCCGGGGATATTGTTGTGGCCATGGACCGCATCAACCCCGTAGAGCAGCGGAATGGCCAGGCGCGTTTTCAGGGCGTGCTGCTGGTAGTTATCGACCATGTCGGTCCAGCCGGCCAGGGTATAGTCGGCCTTGTTTTTGGGCCCCGAGCCGCCGCCGCTGAGCAGCGAACCGAGGAAATATTTTTCGACGTCGGCCGGATCCTTCAGGAATGACTGGTCGGGCTGCATCATCTGGCCGACTTTTTCC
>Ga0316217_10002698_pt1 | contig 21088 bp, 16 predicted proteins | sample 1anoAmetaG_FD_203633 | JGI IMG/M metagenome (GOLD analysis project Ga0316217, IMG submission 203633) | Freshwater microbial communities from Trout Bog Lake, Wisconsin, USA - 1anoA | ecosystem: Environmental > Aquatic > Freshwater > Lake > Hypolimnion/Profundal zone | place: USA: Wisconsin...
AAGCGGATATATTGTCTGGCGAGCAGCGATGGTGAAATTTACCGTTGTTTTGCAGTGGAGCAGGAAGATGTTAAAGGTATCGAGTATAGCGTTGACCCCAATGCGAATACCGACGCCGGCGTACTGACAGTGATGGCGTAATAAGCCGTTAGAAAAGCACCGACGGCATCGGAGACAAGGCTACGGATAACATCTGCACCGCTACACAGATGCAGATCGCCAATACTTCGATGCCAGCGAAATCGCATGGCAGATCCCGACAGCGCAGAATCCGCAGATCGCACCGTTTACGAGCGCCATCGTCATGCCGTCATGATGATCGAAGATGGGTATGGGAAAATCGAGAACGGTCTCGATCATCGGAACATATTTCGGCACGGATTGGGGATCCGCACCCTGGTAAGCTACGTCGCTAAGATACGTGAACACATAAGCAAAGCAATAGTTGCAGACACTAAGGAATGGAACGAAAACCAAATACCGGCTTATCCATCGAGAAGCAGACGGTTTCCGCCGTGTCTCGCAGTCAGGAATTTCCATAATGGTATTGTATGGTGTGTCGCTGGGAAATTACAACCATGCCGGTGAAATTCGAACTGATTAAAGGTCATCGTCATCAAACTGATTAAACGGGACGTAGCTATTTATGCTTGAGCGAAGACTGAAACCGGCACGTGACTGCTTTCCCGGCCGGTATGATGGAAAATCCAGAGCGGGCGTTGCAGTTTATGGTCCAGTTGAGCAAACACGCCTGGCCGGCTTTCTTCCGCAACCGCCCATCCCTACCCGCGGTTTTGGGGTCAGGATTTGCGGTCAACGCGATAAATATGACAAAATACCGGCTATGGCCGTGGCGTTTTGGGAAATGCCAAGCGGGCGGGGGGCGGTTATTCGGGCTGTCGGCAATTGGGACGGCTTGCGGCTTGGGATTAAGCGGATATATTGTCTGGCGAGCAGCGATGGTGAAATTTACCGTTGTTTTGCAGTGGAGCAGGAAGATGTTCAAGGTATCGAGTAGATTCTGCTGAAAAACCCCCTCCCGAGCCGATTTCACCCCCGCTGGCGCTATCAAAAACGCGGGTCGCATCGGGGTCAACGCTATACACCATACATTTGTCATCTTCGTGCTCTATGCAGGAAATGAAACCGGGTAACCAAACGGGAACGGGATTGCTTTCCCGGCCGGTATGATAGAAAATCCTGCGCGGGACGTTGCCGTTTATGGTGCAGTTGAGCAAACATGCCTGGCCGCTTGTCTTTCGCAGCCGCCATTCCCTGCCCGCGGTTTTGGGGTCTGGATTTGCGGTCAACGCGATAAATATGACAAAGTACCGGATATGGCCGAGAGAACCCGTGGCCAGCCGGTCCCGCCACAAAGGGCGGTTTATCCCGCCTTTCGTACCAAAAGTCCCATTTTAGGGGGTCAAAAGAGGGGCTAAAGGGGGTGGAAATGCGTTTTGATGCTCCAAATCAGGCTCAAAGGCGCTCAAAGTTGGCTCGTAATGGCTCCAGGCGTGTCGGAATGGGTTCAAATCGTGTCAGCTTTTCCCGCCCGGCCGCTATAGCAATAATAATTAACACTTTACACATTCATCGAAAAGTGTAAAGTTTTGTAAAGTGAGGGCGGTTCTTGCATACGGACGGGAAAGAGACAATTTGACAGGGATCAACACCGATGGACAGGATAGAAGACATCATCCTGTATATCCTGTTCATCCATGCAAATACTTTTGAGGAATGTCCCATGCCCGGCCACGTTGAGGGGGCGAGTATCTAAACGCTGGAAACGTTGCATAACGTTGCAGAACGTTGCATGACGTTGCATTGGCACGCTGGCATAGGGGCTTGGAAAAAGCTCGGCGGCGGGCGGCGGGTTGGCGAAATCTGCCGGGCCGGCCCTTCCATTCTGGGCCGCGCCGGTGTAATAAAAGCCGCTCAAAATGAGTTGGGCTTATGCCATAGCATCTTTCCCTGCCTTGCCGCTGGCTGACGGCTTTGGGCAAACGCTGGTCTTTAAGGACTTTCTCGGCTTGCCGGCTGCGCCGTGGTGGGCCAAGCTGGCTTGGGATTTGGCCATCATCGCCGGGGTGTTTGGCGGGATGCTTTCGGTCATCGCCATGTTCTGTATATGGTGGGAACGGAAGGTGGCCGGGCATATGCAGTGCCGGTTCGGGCCTAATCGCGTGGGGCCGATTGGGATTTTGCAATCGGTGGCGGATGGGCTGAAGCTGATGCTCAAGGAAGATCTGCTGCCCAGGGATGCCGACAAGTGGATGTTCCGCTTCGCGCCGTATGTGGCGTTTACGCCGGTGTTTGCCGCTTATATGGTTTTGCCGTTTGGGCCGGAGTTTGTGTTTGAACGGCGGCTGGCCGTCGGGGTTTTTTATATCCTGGCGGTGCTGAGCGTGGAAATCATGGGCGTCATCATGGCCGGGTGGGCCAGTAATAATAAGTGGGCCATTTACGGGGCGATGCGCGAAGCGTGCCAGATGGTCAGCTATGAAATCCCGCTGGGGATTTCGATCATCGTGGCGGTGATGGCGGCGGGCACGCTGAACATGGTCGATCTGGGCAACTTACAGGGTGGGGGAATTCATACCTGGCTGATCTTCCGCAACCCGTTCACCTTCGCGGCATTCTTTGCTTATTTCGTGGCCAGTCTGGCATCGAATAAACGTGCGCCGTTTGATTTGCCGGAATCGGAATCGGAACTGGTGGCGGGGTTCCATACCGAATACAGCGGGTTGCGATTCAGCTTCTTCTTCTTTGCCGAATATGCCGCCATGTTTGTCGTGGGCGGGATTCAGGCAACGCTTTTCCTGGGAGCGTGGAACGATCCGTTTGGCATCATTGGCTATTTCCACGCGAAGTTCGCGGATAATCACCACGACATCCAGTTGCTGGTATTGAATGCCGTGGCCAGCGGGATATTCGTGACCAAGGCGATGGCGATTATTTTTGTGCAGATGTGGCTGCGGTGGACGCTGCCCCGGCCGCGTATCGACCAGGTGCTGTACGCCTGCGTGAAAGTATTGCTGCCGCTGTCGTGCTGTTTGCTGCTGGGCGCATCCCTGTGGGGATTGCTGGTTGGCAGCCGGCCGGGCGTGCCCTGGGTTGATTACCAGCCGTTTAGCTGGAGCGATTGGCAAATGACGCCGGTGGCGTTGGCGACACAGGTTATCCTCACGCTGATTGGCCTTGCCGGGTTGACCGGCATTGTGCTATGGGTGGGCTATGCGGCAGTGACCGGACGGAACCTTAAACAACGGCTGACCGATCCGGCCGATATTATCCCGCACGCGGCCTGAGATTGAGCGAATTTATGACCAACGCCCTGCTGGCAATTTCTGACGAGCAACTGGCCACCAACGTGCTGTTCTATGCGCTGGCGGCGGGTGTGGCGTTGTCGGCGCTGGCGGTGGTGTTGTCGCGGAATATCGTGCGGACGGCGCTGTTTCTGCTGTTTACCCTGGGCGGGGTGGCCGGGGTGTATTTCATGCTCAACGCGGAATTTTTGGCGGCGGTGCAGTTGGTGGTGTATGCCGGCGGCACGCTGATTTTGATCGTTTTCGCCGTAATGCTGACCAGCAAATCGCCGTTCATCAGATTTGACCCCAAGGCCATCGAAGTGGTGGTGGCGGCGATTGCCGGGGCGATCATGCTGGTGGCGCTATTGGCGGGGATTATTTCCACACACGGGCCGGTGGGAACTCCCGGGGCGATTGTCCGCCAGCCGTTGGATTGGGGAACGTCGCAATATCCGGTTGCGGATTTGGGCCAGGCGTTGTTGGGCGATTATCTGCTGCCATTTGAACTGGCCAGCGTGCTGCTGCTGGTGGTGATGATTGGCGCGGCGTTTTTGGCCAAAGGCCGGCGCCGCCGGGCCGCTGGGGAGGAAAAAGCATGACATTGACCCTGGCGACAATATGCATCCCGCCGGTTGGGCTGTATCACTATTTGGCGTTGGCGGCATTCGTGTTCGTCTGCGGATTGCTGACGATTTTGCTCAAGCGCAACGCCATCGGCATATTGATGGGCGTGGAATTGATCCTGAATGCCGCGAATATCAATCTGGCGGCGTTTAACCGTTATGCCCACGGCGGCCTGCCGGGGCGGCCGGCGCTGGACGGGCAGATTTTCGCGCTATTTGTGATCGTGCTGGCGGCGGCGGAAGCGGCCATCGCGCTGGCGATCTTCCTCAACTTCTACAACAACATTGCCAGCATTGACGTGGAGCGCGGCAAGGAACTGCGCGGCTAGTTTTAAGAGTATACGATGATGCCGATACCGTCGATTTTGCTCACTGCCGCAACGCTGCTGCCGTTGCTGGGATTCATCGTGCTGCTGTTTTTAGGCAAGCGCATGGGCAATCCGCTGGCGGGATACGTCGGCACGCTCATGATCTTCGGCAGCTTTGTGCTGAGCCTGGGGGCAATGGTCGCCTGGTATAACGGCGGCAGCCACGCCGGCGTGGCTTGGGGACCAGGACTGGGGCCGATCTTCCTGCCCATGCGCTGGATTCCCACCGGCATCCGGCTTGATCCCAAATCGTCCGGCTGGCTCAATCTCGGCATCTACGTGGACAGTCTCACCGTGGCCATGTTCAACATGATCACGCTGGTTTCCCTGCTGGTGCATATTTTCAGCATCGGCTACATGCACGAAGATAAACGCTTCCCCCGCTTCTTTACCTACCTGGGCTTGTTCTGCTTCTCGATGCTGGGTTTGGTGATCGGCGGCACCCTGCTCCAGCTATTCATTTTCTGGGAACTGGTTGGCCTGTGTTCTTATCTGTTGATCGGCTTCTGGTACGAAAAGAAATCCGCCAGCAACGCGGCCATCAAGGCTTTCGTCGTTAATCGTATCGGTGACTTTGGCTTTCTCATCGGATTCGGCATCCTTTTTTACAATTTGGGCAACTGCAATCTGCTGGATATGGCCAGATATCTTGGCCAGGCCGGGCAAGTCGATGGTCATGCGATGCTGGGGATTACGCTGCCCAATGGCGTTTTCATGAGCGATACACTGCTGACGGTGATGGGCATCGGGCTGTTTTTTGGCGCGGTGGGCAAATCGGCACAGTTTCCGCTGCATGTCTGGCTGCCGGATGCGATGGAAGGCCCCACGCCGGTGTCGGCGTTGATCCATGCAGCCACCATGGTGGCTGCCGGCGTTTACCTGGTAGGTCGAATCTTTCCGATCCTCACACCCGACGCCAAACTGTATATCGCCATTACCGGATTGATTACGCTGACGATGGCGGCGCTGATTGCCATCGCGCAAAGCGACATTAAAAAGGTCTTGGCGTTCAGCACGCTGTCGCAGCTTGGGTACATGATCCTGGCCATGGGCATTGGCTCGTGGGTGGGCGGATTGTTCCATCTGATTACCCATGCGTTTTTTAAGGCGCTGCTATTTTTGGGATCGGGCAGCGTGATTGCCGCGGCGCATCACGAGCAGGAATTGCCGCAGTACGGCGGGCTGTGGCGCAAGATACCGGTGACGGCGATCACCTTTGGCATTGCGGTTTTGGCCATCGCCGGCACGCCATTTTTATCGGGATTTTACAGCAAGGATCTCATCCTGACGCACGCCGGGGCGTTTGCCAGTTTTGCCGCCGAGAAGCACCGCAGCGCGTTTTTTCAACTGTTCTTCTGGGTGCCGACAATCATCGCCTACGTGACGGCGTTTTACATGATGCGCTGCTGGATGCTGACGTTTTGGGGCAAACCGCGCAATCAGCATTTGTACGATCACGCCAAGGAATCGCCGATCATGTGGTTCCCGCTGGTGGTGCTGGCGGTGATGAGCATCATCGGCGGCAGCAAGCTAAACGTAAAACAGATGCTGGCCGATTCGATTCGCGAAACCGAACGCTATTGCCAAACCCTTAATCCCCAGGAAGCGGGCAACCCGCTGGCAAACAAGCCATATACCGGGTTCACGCAGGCTTGGCCGCTGCCCAAAGAAAAATCCACCTCCGCCGTGGACGTGGCGGAGAAACCCAATGAAGCCGATCCTTTCGTGGATCGCGGCGAGCAACTGGTTCACAAGTTCGTCTTCTGGGCGTTTGTCGTCGGCCTGGGGCTGGGATTCCTGATCTACTGCAACGGCTACGCGGTGGCCAATGTGCTTTATGGCATTCCCCCGTTGCGCTGGATTCATATCTGGCTGAAGCACCGGATGTATTTTGACGAGTTGTATTTCAGCGTGTTCGTGGCCTTGGTGATGGCCGCCAGTTGGCTGAGTGGCATGTTCGACAAATACGTGATCGACGCTCTGGTGAATTTGGCCGGTTCGACCGTGCGGCAGTTATCGGTGCTGGCGGGATTGAACGATAAATTTGTGGTGGACGGCGCGGTCAACGGCGCGGCCGCCTTGGCGCAGGATTTGGGCGCGGCGGTGCGTACCCCGCAAACCGGCCGCATCCGCATGTATGTCACGATGATGGTGCTGGCGATCTCGCTGGGCGTGGCGATTACCATGGTGATTTTGCTGGCACGTTAATAAGAAGAAATACACCCCCGCAGAGCGGGGGCTAATGGATAAGAGCATGGAACACAACTTTTTAACCCTCCTGATCTTTCTGCCGACCATCGGCATGGTTCCGCTGCTGCTGGCCCGCGACCGCGATTCGGTGCGCTGGACGGCGCTGATCACCTGCATCGTCACCTTCGCGGTTTCGCTGTTGCTGTTTTTCACGTTCGATTGGCACTACGGCACCCACTATGGTTATTATGAGGACGGCGGCACCGTGCAGATGGTCCAACGCGTCGATTGGATCAAATCGCTCAATGTCCAATATCTCGTCGGCATCGACGGCCTGAGTTTCCCGCTAGTCATTTTGAGCACGTTTATCTGCCTGCTGGCGTGCATCGCCTCGTGGAATATCCCCAAAATGACCAAGGGCTATTTCGCCCTGTTCCTGCTGCTGGAAACCGGCATTTTGGGTGTGTTTCTTTCGCTGGACTTTTTCCTGTTTTACGTCTTCTTTGAAGTCTCGCTGCTGCCGATGTATTTCCTGATCGGCATCTGGGGCGGGCCACGCAAAGAATATGCGGCCATTAAATTCTTCCTGTATACCTTGGTCGGTTCCATCGGCCTGCTGATCGTGCTGATCGGCGTCTATCTTTACAGCAAGCAGGTTATCCCCGGCGGCACGTTCGATCTGGTGCGATTGGCCCAGCCGGAATTTCAGGCGAAATTGGCCCCGCTTATCGGCGGTTTGTCCGGCGGTGTGGCCAAGACGTTCTTCATGCTGCTGATGATCGGGTTCCTGATCAAAGTGCCGGCGGTGCCGTTCCATACCTGGCTGCCGGACGCGCACGTTGAGGCTCCCACGCCCATCAGCATGATTCTGGCCGCCATCCTGCTGAAGATGGGCGGCTACGGCATCTTCCGTGTGGCTTATCCGCTCTTTCCCGAGGCCGGTAAACATTTGTGGCTGATCATCGCGGTGATTGGCGTGGTCAGCATTATCTACGGCGCGCTGTGCGCCATGGCCCAAACCGATTTCAAGAAACTGGTGGCGTACAGTTCCGTTTCGCACATGGGATTTGTCACCTTGGGCGCGGCCATGATGACCGAAGCTTCGGTCAACGGCGCACAGTTTATGATGATCGCCCACGGCATCACCAGCGCGGCGATGTTCTTTGTCGTCGGCGTCATTTACGACCGGGCACACCATCGCGAGCTTTCCCGCTTCGGTGGCTTGGCCAATACCATGCCGATTTATACCGGATTCAGCACGGTGGCCTGTTTTGCCAATCTCGGCTTGCCGGGGTTGTGCGGCTTCGTCGGTGAAGTGATGGTGCTGCTGGGCGTTTTCGGCGCGGCTAAGGGCGATTCCATTCTGATTTCCAGCGGCCTGGCCACCCATACGCAAATTTACACGCTGGCGATCATCAGTTGTTTCGGCGTGGTGCTCACCGCCGGGTATATGCTCTGGACGATTCAGCGGGTTTTCTTCGGCCCGGAAAAACCGGAATACAAAGGCTTCCCGGAAGTCTCCAGCCGCGAGATTACCGTGCTGACGCCGCTGAGCATCATGGCGATTTTGCTGGGCTGTCTGCCGGCGTTCTTCTTCTTCGCCTTTAGCGAAACGACCGTCGCGGCCATGTTCAAACTTTTCCGGGCGGTGGCATGATCCTGGGAATGATCCAAAATCCGTACACCCCTGGCTGGCCGGAATTGCGGCCGTTTGTCGCCGAGATCTGCCTGCTGGCAACCCTTATTGCCGTGCTGCTCGTGCCCTTCTTTACCCGCAAAGCCAACGTGGCTTGCGCGCTGGTGACCCTCCTTGGCATCGGTATCGCCCTGCTTAGCCTGCTGGCGGTCAACGGGCGCTATTCGCCGGACGGTGAATTCTTCCGCGGCTTGCTGGTCAGCGATCACGTGGCGGTCTTTTGGAAAGCCCTGCTGCTGACCTTCGTCGGGTTTATTGTGCTGATGTGGTTTTGCACCACCGGCCCGGCCATGCACGAAGGCGATGGCCCCGAGTTCTTCACCCTGCTGCTGGGGGCGACCATCGGCATGTGCCTGATGAGCAGCACCACCAATCTACTGCTGGTGGTGATTGCCATCGAAATGTCCAGCCTGCCCAGTTACGTGTTGGCCGGCTTCCGTAAAACCGACCGCATCGGGGCCGAAGCATCGTTGAAATATGTGCTCTTCGGCGCGGCGACCAGTTCGGTGATGATTTACGGCATGTCCATGTTGTACGGACTTTTTGGCACGCTGTCGGTGCCGGGCATCGCCCAACAGATTGCCGCTGGCCATGGGGCGACTTCGCCGCTGCTGGCGTTGGGAATTTTGGGACTGATCGTCGGCATTGGTTTCAAGCTGTCGGCGGTGCCGCTGCATTTCTGGTGTCCCGATGTGTTTGAAGGAGCCGGGACCGATGTGGCCGCGTTTTTGTCAGTGGCCTCCAAAGGCGCGGCCATGGTGCTGCTGCTGCGGTTGCTGGGAAGTTTTTCCGCGGCGTTGCAGTCCATGCCCACGCCCCCCCTGCCGGCCATTGCCGTGGTGATCGGTGTCATTGGCGCGATCACCGCCACCGTCGGTAACACCGCCGCTTTCGTGCAGAACAACGTCAAACGCCTGCTGGCGTACAGCTCGATTGCCCACGCCGGTTATATGATCTGCGGCCTGTCGCTGCTCTATTCGCATAACCGCGAATCCAATGCCCTGGCCAGCGACGTCGCCCAGGCCATCCTGCTTTACTTGGCGGTTTATTTGTTCATGAACCTCGGTGCTTTCACCGTGGTAGGCTTGCTGGAACGCCAGGCCGGTGGCGTCACGCTGGATCATTTTGCCGCCTTGGGCCGGCGCTCGCCGTATTTAGCGGTGTGCATGGCCGCCTGCCTGTTTAGCCTGGTCGGCCTGCCGCCGTTTGGCGGGTTCGTCGCCAAGCTGAATCTGATGTATGTGCTGGGCGGCAACGGCGGCTGGTGGTGGACGCTGGTCGCGGTGATCGGCCTCAACACCATTTTTAGCCTGTACTATTATGCCCGCGTGGTAAAAGTGATGTATCTGACCCCCAGCGAGCGGCCCAACTTTGCCGTCTCGTCCGTGGGTTTGGGAATTGCCGCCATGTGCGCCATCGCCCTGCTGCTGATGCTCTTGGGATTCAATACGCTGCTAAAAGCCACCGCCGCCTATGGGCATTTGCGCGTGGCCAATTCATCCAGCGTCACATCAATCGTACCGGTTGAACCCGCCGTCGCCGGCTTGCACGCACCAGCCAAATAGCCGTCCAGATCGCTTTTTACCGCGTTTTTCTGGCTAGACTTCCACCCGTTGCTTCGGGACTCCATTTTCAATTCGGCATTTGCCATTCGGCACTCGGCACTGCTTCATTCCTCCTGCTTGCTGTCGCCGCGGGCGAAAATGCTCGCTACGTAGTTCAGCACATCGGTGGCGCTGGTTTCGTTGTAGCCGAAGTATTTGATCAGACGCTGTTTCACCACGTCGATCTTCTGCTGGGTTTCATCGTCCACCACGCTGCTCACCAGGTTCTTGAGCTTGATGGTGTCACGCTGATCCTCAAACAACTTCAGTTCCAGCGCTTTCAGCAGCCGGGCGTTGGTGTTGTACTCAAAACGCTTGCCATCCAACGACAACGCGCCGATGTAGTTCATGATCTCCTGCCGGAAATCTTCCTTGCGGCTTTCCGGAATGTCGATCTTCTCTTCGATGCTGCGCATCAAGCGTTCATCCGGATCCTCATCCCGGCCGGTGTAACGGTTGCGCACGCGCTCGTGCTGCGTATACGCCCGGACGTTTTCGATGTAGTTGGCCGCCAGACGCTTGATCGCGTCTTCATCGGCACTGATGGCCCGCTGCACCTCGCCTTTCAAAATGTCCTCGTATTCTTCGCGCACCACGGCTAGCAGTTCCTTGTACTCCTTCTTCAAATCCTCATCGGTAATCAGGCTGTGATGGCTCAAGCCGCCTTCCAACTCGTTCATCACCATGAACGGATTGATGGTCTTTTCCATCTGCGCCTGCTGGCTGACCAGGCAGTTGGAAATCTTGTCCTGGATGTAGCGCGGGCTGATGCCGTCCATGCCTTCGCGCGGGGCCTCTTCCTTGAGTTCCTTGATGCTGTCCTCGGTGAAACCGGGGATGTTTTTGCCGTTGTACAGCTTGAGCTTTTGCATCTTGGTGATGCCGGCCTTTTTCGGCTCGGCCACGCGGGTCAGCACCGCCCACATCGCCGCCACTTCAATCGTGTGCGGCGCGATATGCATGCCTTTGATCTTGGCCGGGCCGAAATCCTTCAGGTAAATCTTGATCTCGTCATCCAGCCGGATGTTGTACGGAATGTCGATCTTGATGGTGCGGTCGCGGAACGCTTCCATCATCTCATTGCCTTGCAGCTTCTTATATTCCGGCTCATTCGTATGTCCCAGAATCACTTCGTCAATATACGTCTGGGCAAACTTCTTCGGCTTGATCAGATGTTCCTGGCTGGCGCCCAGCAGGTCATACAAAAACGCCACGTCTAGTTTCAGCACTTCGATGAATTCGACGATGCCGCGGTTGGCGATGTTCAATTCGCCATCGAAGTTAAACGCCCGCGGATCGCTGTCCGAGCCGTACTCGGCGATCTTGCGGTAGTTGATGTCGCCGGTCAGTTCCGTGCTGTCCTGGTTCTTTTCGTCCTTGGGCTGGAAGGTGCCGATGCCGCGGCGATCCTTTTCGCTGAGGATCAGCCGTTTCACCCGCACGTGGTCCAGCACTTTTTTCCAGTCGCCCTCGTAATGTTCCAGCAGATCGGCATGAATCTTCCGGCAGAACGGGCAAACATCGCCATATAGCCGAATTTTCCCGCCATCCGGCAAACTTGCATTGAGACTTTCCAGCACCTCCCGCCGGGCTTCCTGCGGAATCAGCAGCAGCGGCTCTTCGTGCATGGGGCATTCGATGTATTGTTCCCCTTCATCCGCGGTTCCGTTCCGCAGATGATGCACCCGCCACATATACGTATAGCACTTGCCGGCATCCACCCGGCTATACGATTCCAGCCCTTTTTTCAGCAGCCGGGCGATGGTCGATTTGCTCGAACCCACCGGCCCGTGCAGCAACAGGATGCGCTTTTCGGTCCCGTAACCCTGCGAAGCGGATTTGAAGAAATCCACCAACTGCATGAGCGGCCGTTCCAACCCATAAATGGCATCGCCGCCATGGTCGATGGGATCGCCAAAGAATTTATAGCGGATGTATTCCTGCTTGAACTGGGTAAAGTTTTCGCTGCCGTAGGATAGGATCATGTCGAAGACACGCTGGAAGGCATTGCGCGCCACCGCCGGGGTTTCCTGCACGGCATCCAGGTATTCCCAGAAGGTGCCTTCCCAGTGCTGCTCGCGAAAGCCGGACACGTCCATGCGCTTGTCGATCAAACTCACCAGTGGATTCACTTTGTTCGCCATAGTTATCTTCCTTTTTCAAGCAAGCCGCGGTTTCAACCCTGACTTACATTCCATTGTATGCTCGCTATATTAACTTGATGCAGGCTGGACGGGAACTTGCGAAATTTTCGGATGATGGACGAGTTTTCGCGTCACCCTAAGGACGCTGGCCGCGGCGCTTTAGATGGCGGATCAATCGCTCCTGCGTATAGGCATTGATATCGCGGAACGTTTGCCGGGGATACCCTCGCCAAGATCGCCAGAGTTTTTCAAGTCACGAGCGTGGCGATCTGATACCGCGCCACGTAATACGGCCCGACTTGCCGGTAGCTATGTAATTGGAATCCGTAACGTTCGTAGACCGCACGCAACGCCGGCCGATTGGCAACCGTGTCCATCCGCAGCCATTTTCGGCCCAGCGCGGCGGCATGATTTTTCGCCCACGTCAGCAACGCGGTGGAAATCATTCCGCCGGCAAATGGGCGGCGCACCGCCAGGCGGTGGATGAAGGCGGATTCTTCGGCGGGAACATCCGGCCAAAAAAGCGGGTCTTGAAGCTGGAACATCACGCAGCCGGCCGGTTGGCCGGCGGCGGTGGCCAGCCAGAATTGGCCGGCGGCCAACTCGGCGTGAATGCGCTCGGTGGCCAGTTCCCCGGATTGCCAAAGCGGTTGGCCGCGGGAAGCCAGCCACGCCGTCACTTCCTGCAAGATATCGCTCACCGCGGCAGCATCGGCAGTGGTGGCTTGGCGAATCGTAACCGAGGGTGTCGGCGGCATAGGTCGCCTTTCTAATTCGGCAATCGCCAATTGGCAATCGGCAATGGTATCGCCATTGATCCCGTGGCTTAATTCTGCTCTACTGCCAAATGGCCTAAGATAGGCATTAGTCACGATGGAAATCAAAAAGGGCATTGGCGTTTCTCCCGGGGTGGTGGTCAGCACCGCGGTGGTGTTGGACACCGAAGACCTGGTGATCCCGCGGCGGCAGGTTGCCCCCGCCGAGTTGGATGCGGAAATCGCCCGCCTGCATCGATCGCTGCTGGAAAACATCGAGCATCTCACCAGGTTGCGCGAATCGGTCACCGCGCGCTATGGCCGGGATATCGCCGGCATCATCGATTTCCAAATCGGCATCCTCAAGGACAAATCGCTGGTCGAGCAGGTCATGGCGGAAATCCGCAACGGCAAGACCACCGCCGAATACGCCGTCAGCCAGGTGATGCGTAAGTACGCGGCCATTTTCACGCAGATGAAGGACAATTATCTGGCCGAGCGCGTGAAGGATGTTCACGATGTCGAGCGGCAGGTTTTGCGGCGGTTGATCGGGCACAAGCATCACGATCTGGCACATCTGGCCGAAGACGTGGTGGTGATTGCCCACGACCTGATGCCCAGCCAGGCCGCCACGCTGGATAAGGCGCACGTCAAAGGTTTCGCCACCGATGTCGGCGGGCGAACCAGCCATACCGCCATCGTCGCCCGTGCCATGGGCATTCCCGCGGTGGTGGGCTTGGGCGATCTCAGCCAGATTGTCAGCAGCGGCGATCCGGTGATTATCGACGGCTATCACGGCGTGGTGATCATCAATCCCGATGAGCAGACCATCACCGAACACCGCGAATCCGAACGCCGCCGGCTCAAGGTGGAAACCGATCTGGCCGGCCTGCTGGATTTACCGGCGCAAACACTGGACGGTTACGCGGTCTGCTTGCAGGCCAATATTGAATTCCCCGCCGAAGTGGATGATGCCATCCATCGCGGGGCTTCGGGCATCGGGCTGTACCGCACCGAATATTTGTATCTAGCCGCCGATCATGAACCGGATGAAGAAGAGCATTACGGCGCTTATGCCGACACGCTGCTGCGGCTCAAAGGCCGGCCGCTGGTGATCCGCACGCTGGATCTAGGCGCCGACAAATACACGCAGAACAAGGCGGCCAGCCCCGAGCGCAACCCGTTCCTGGGCGACCGCTCGATCCGCATGTGCCTGCACGACATTCCCATGTTCAAGCTGCAATTGCGCGCAATCATGCGCGCCAGCGTGCTGGGCGACGTGCGCATCATGTTTCCCATGATCTCCACGCTGATGGAACTGCGCCAGGCCCGCATGGTGCTCAATGATGTCATGGAAGAATTGGAAGACGAAGGCGTCAGCTTCCGCCGCGATATCCCCGTAGGCATGATGATCGAAGTTCCCTCGGCGGCGCTGATGGCCGAGAAATTCGCCAAGGAAGTGAATTTCTTTTCCATCGGCACCAACGACCTGACGCAATACACCCTGGCGGTGGACCGCACCAACGAAAAGGTGGCTGGCTTGTTCTGCCCGGCGCATCCGGCGGTGCTCGGATTAATTCGCGATGTCATCCGCAAGGGGGCACGCAATTCAATAAGTGTCAGCGTGTGTGGTGAAATGGCCGGCGAACCGTTGTACACTCTACTGCTGATGGGATTGGGCCTGGCGACTTTCAGCATGAGCGGCCCGGATATCCCCGAAGTGAAGCGCATCATCCGCTCCACCACCATTGAACACGCCCGCCAGGTGGCGCGGCGGGTGATGAGCTTCGACAGCGAACGGCAGGTGCTGCATTACCTGCGCGAAGAAACACGGAAAATTGATCCCGAAGCCGTGTAGCAGCCCCATACGTGGTTGCCGGCTTTGGTGGATGATTGGCTATTTTGTTTCGCCCGCCCGCTTTGGTTGCGGGACGCGAAAAGGAACTTTTCTAAGGAGCAGCCGACCACGGCACGGACGCTTGCCAGCCCGCAGTGCGCGATATCCCATCGCGACCGGCGGCAATCTCCCGATCCCTTGGCGTCGGCAACGAATTTCCCATGGCAAAAGAAATGTTGATTAACGTGTCCACCGGCGAAGAATGCCGCATCGCCTTGGTGGACAATGGCAAACTGCAAGAGCTGTACATGGAGCGCACCAGCTCCACCAGCCACGTCGGCAATATTTACAAGGGCCGCGTCACCAACGTCGAACCGGCCATCCAGGCGGCGTTCATCGACTTCGGCATGGATCGCAACGGCTTCCTGCATATTTCCGATTTGATGCCGACCTATTTCGGCCGCGATGGCTCGGACATTCAGGAAACCGTGGGCCGCAAACTGTCGCGGCGCGACCGGCCGCCCATCCAGCATTGCTTGCGCCGCGGCGACGAAATCGTCGTGCAGATCATCAAGGAAGGCATCGGCACCAAGGGTCCGACGCTCAACACCTATCTGTCCATCCCCGGCCGCATCCTGGTGATGATGCCCGGCATGGCCCGCATGGGTGTGTCGCGCAAGATTGAAGACGAAACCGAACGCCGCCGCCTGCGGCAAATCCTCGATTCGCTCAAACCGCCCAAAGACCTCGGTTTCATCATCCGCACCGCCGGCATCGGTAAGACCAAGGCGGAGATTCAACGCGATCTCCAGTATCTCACCCGCCTGTGGGCCACCTTGGAAAAGAGACGCGACAGCGGCCCCGGGCCGATGGAACTGCACACCGAAGGCGATCTGGTCACCCGCACGGTGCGGGATGTGTTTACCTCCGACGTGGACCGCGTGGTGGTGGATAACAAGGAAGTGGTCAAGCGCGTCAAGGACGTCATCAAGCTCTCCAGCCCGCGCACACGCAACAAGGTCGAGTTCTACGAAGGCACCGTGCCGCTGTTCCACCAGTACGGCATCGAACGGGAACTGGAATCGATTTACAGCCGGTATGTGTCGCTGCCCTCGGGCGGCTCGCTGGTGATCGACAGCACCGAAGCGGTGGTGGCGATTGACGTGAACAGCGGCCGCATGCGCGAGCACGCCGACGCCGAAACCACCGCCTTCCGCACCGATATGGAAGCGGCGGACGAAATTCCGCGGCAGCTTAAGCTGCGCGACCTGGGCGGCGTGATTATCTGCGACTTTATCGACCTGCGGTTTGAACGGCATCGCCGCGAACTGGAAGAACGCCTGCACGCCAATTTCCAGAACGATCGCGCCAAGACCAAAGTGCTGCGGATGAGCCAGTTCGGCATCATCGAAATCACCCGTCAGCGGATGCGGCCCAGTTTGAAACGCTCGATCTATTTCGATTGCCCGCACTGCAAAGGCGCCGGCCTGGCGAAAACGCCGGAGAGCATGAGCCTGGACGTGATGCGCAAGCTGGCGGTGGCGATCAGCGATTTGAAGGTGGTGCGTATTGAATTAACCGTCGCCCCCGAAGTCAGTTACTACCTGCAAAACAAGAAGCGTGCCCAGATCGCCGAACTGGAAGCGACGCACAACAAGCGTATTGCCATCAAGGCCGATGCCACGGTTGGGCTGGATGAAGTTCGCCTGGACCTTTTCGACCTGCGTGAAGGCCGGGTGATCCTGGAAGCACTGGGCATGAGCGCCCCCGCCGCCCCGCCGCACGTGACCCAGCTTGGCCCGCGGCCGCAGCCAGGCGGCCGGCCGCAGCGTGGCCGTCGCGGTGGCCGGGACAACCGGCGTGACAACCGCAACCAGCCACAGAATCACCAGCCCGAGCCGGTGGAAGCCGACGAGGATGATTTCGAGATGGACCGTGTGGAAGACGCGGTGGATCAGCGTGAAGAAGAGCAGGACATCGCCGCGGAAACCGCGCCCCAAGTCGCGCGCGAAACCGACAGCGATGCCGCCGGCGATGTGCCGCTGGATGATATGACTTCCAGCGAAACCAGCGAAGGGGCCGAACGGGAGGAGGCCGCGCAACCGCAACAACCGCTGCCCGAACAACGCCGCGATGGCGGCGGTGGCCGAGACGACCGCGATCGGCGTGGCGGCCGGCGCGGTGGCCGTGGCGGCCGTGGTGGACGTGGCGGCGGCGGTGGACGTAGCCGCAACGAAAACTATGACGGCGGCCTGCAAGGCCAGGAACAATCCATCGGGCCGAAATATATCGACGAGTTTGACGTCAGCGACGAGGACTTGTCTGGCCAAACGCCCGAAGCAGAGCAGCGTGACGAATCCGAACCGAGCGAAGTTGCCGGCGAAGCCAACGGCAATGTGATCGAGCCGCAAAACGATCGTCGGTTTGAACGTTCGCGCGGTCGTGGCCAACGCGGTGGCCAGCGCAATCCACCGCGCAGCGCCCCGCGGCCGGCGATGGACCGCCCGGCACTACCCGACGCCGGACCGGTCGATGAAGCATCCGGCGCGGCTCCGCGTGACGCCGCGGAATTCCCCGCCGATGGCGCTGAAGGCGGCAAACGCCGTCGCCGCCGTCGTGGCGGCCGTGGCCGTCGGCGGCGCAATGATGCACCCGGCGATCAGCCCCAGCGCGACAACGCCTCTCCGGGCGAAGCCACCGAGCGTCCCGTGAATGACACCGATGCGCGGTTTGACGAGCTGCTCGCCGCGCCGGAGCCGGCACGGGAACCGGAGCCGCAAACCCCGGTTGCGCCTCTCCCGCCGCCGTTGCCGCCCCCGCCGCCGGCCCCGCGTGCCGCCGAAGCCGTGACGCTGACGCCGACCGGCTCCACCGACAAGCATCTGGTGCATGATGATGAACCCGTGGCCCCGCAGCCGGTCAGTCGGCCACGATCGTATCGCGATCTGGATCATATTCCGGATGATTTTGATTGACCCAGGAGGGCCGGGCCGCCCCCGGCCCGGTCCGGGCGGAGCATGCTACATTCTGCTACATTCTGCTACCTTTTTCGACATGAAAAACGCGGTTTTGACTATATGTTGCTCATCAGCGGCCGCGGCGGCCAGCCGGCGAATGGGCCTGCCGCGGGCGCGGCTGACGGGAAAAAGCTACGTCCACTGATGGTGGCGGAGTGCCGAAAGTTTTTGTGGAACCCTGACGCACTCCGTGCGTCCAAACGGTTGGAAGACTTTTGTGAGGATTCATTATATGCGTAGAATCAAATGGATGTTGGCCGCCGTCTTGCTGGCCGTTGTCCCCGCCACTTACGCCGCAGATATTCCAGCAGTTACGGCAGACCAACAGGAGATCAAAGCTGTGGACAGCACCGCCTTCGCGGCCGACCTATATGGCCGCCTCGCCAGCCGGGAAGGCAATCTGTTCTTCTCCCCGGCCAGCATCGAAACCGCCCTGGCCATGACCTACGCCGGGGCCAGGGGCGATACCGCCGCCCAGATGGCCAAGACGCTGCACTACGACAACGATGCGGCCAAGGTAAGTGAGTTTTTCACCGGGCTTCTTAAGATCCTGAGCAGCCCTCCCGAGGTGAAGCTTGCTGATAATACGTGGGGCAAGCAATGGCGCGCCAAGCAGCCAGCCACTCAGGCACCCTATCAATTGTACCTGGCCAATGCCCTTTGGGGTCAGCAGAGTTACCGCTTCAAGCCCGAGTTCATCGACCTGGTGCAAAAGAAGTACGCAGCGGGCCTGAATAACCTGGACTTCGCGGCTGACCCCGAGCATGCCCGCGGGATCATCAACGATTGGGTGGCGGCGCAAACCAAGGACAGGATCAAGGACCTGATCCCGGAAGGAGACATTGACCATGCCACTCGGCTGGTGTTGACCAACGCCATCTACTTCAAGAGCAAGTGGGCACACGAATTCAGCAAGGATCTTACCAAGGACGGCCCCTTTCAGTTAGCCGCCGCCAAGTCGGTGGATGTTCCCTTCATGCACCAGATGGGCGACTTCGGTTACGCGGAGAATGAGGACATACAACTGTTGGAGATGCCCTATATAAAGGATGCACTATCGATGGTTGTGCTGCTGCCCAAGAAGGTGGATGGTCTGGCGGCGCTGGAAAAGGATCTGACGGCCGGGAAGGTGAACCAGTGGCTCAAGGACATGACCGGCCAAACCGTGGAGGTCACGTTCCCCAAGTTCACTTTCACAAGCAGTTTCGAATTGGAAGATTCTCTGGCGGCGCTGGGGATGACAGACGCATTCGATCCTCGTAAGGCCGACTTTTCGGGAATGACCGCGGCGGAACATCTGTACATCTCAGCGGTGATCCACAAGGCTTTTGTGGCCGTGGATGAAGAACAGACGGAGGCGGCTGCGGCAACGGCTGTTGTTATGGCGGGAGCGGCACCGCCGGTGAAAGCCAAGGTGTTGTTCAAGGCCGACCACCCCTTTATTTTCCTGATCCGCCACAACGCCACCGGTGAGATTCTCTTCCTGGGCCGGCTCGTGGACCCCAATGCGAAGTAAATGCAACGTCCTGTGGCTCATGGAGGCATGGCCGCTCTCTTCAACCAGTTTTCGGTCGGAACATCCGGCAGCGCGGTGAAATCCAGGTCATTCTTGCTTTCCCGCTCATTTTCAGCCAAAGCGCGGCCAAACCGATCATGTTCCTCGGCCGGGATTTGGGCGGCGGCGGCTTCCAGTTCTTTCTCCCATTGATCGAGCTGCGTTTGCGCCACCACAGAATCCGGTTCTTCAACGACCAACTCCTGCCCGTCCGACCAAGCGGATGGAAGCGGTTCTAGCGGCTGAATATGGCCATCACGCAGAATTGCCTTGATTGTCATGCCGGCTCCTGTGCAGATTATATTGCACGGCCAACCCGTTAGGCCAGTTTCTTCAAAAACTCCCCAATCCGGTCGATGCCTTTGTCGATCTGTTCCATGCTGGTGGCGAAGCTCAGGCGGACGTGCGTGTCAAAACCGCTGTCGTTGCCGGGGACGACCGCCACGTGATTCTGTTCCAGCAGCGCGGCGGCGAAACTGACGGCGTCGGTGATTTTGGCCGCGCCGACCGACTTGCCAATGTACGCGCCGATGTTGGGGAAACAGTAAAACGCGCCTTGCGGCTTGACGCAAAAGACCTTGGGCAAGGCGTTCAATCGCTGCCACATGTGCTGGCCGCGCTTCTCAAACTGCTGGCGCATTTGCTCGGTGCTTGCGGCCCCGCGCGGATCGGTTAATGCCGCGACCGCCGCCGGCTGGGTGAAGCTGGTGATATGGCTGGTCATCTGGCTTTGCAATTTGTTAATCGCATCGATCACGTGTTTGGGGCCGCCGATATAGCCGATGCGCCAGCCGGTCATGGCGAAGCTCTTGCTGTGGCAATTGAAAGTCAGCGTGCGCTCCAGCAAGGCGGGATGCAGCGTGGCGAAACTGACGAACTTCAAGTCGCCGTAAATCAGCTTTTCGTAGATTTCATCCGAGAAGACCATCACGTTGGGGTGCTTGGCTACCACGTCGGCCAAGGCTCTTAATTCAGCCGGCGTGTACGCATGGCCGGCCGGGTTGCTGGGGCTGTTGATCATCAGCACGCGGGTTTTGGCGGTGATGGCCGCTTGCAATTGGGCCGGGGTGATTTTGAAGCCGGCGGATTCTTCGCCGCGAATAATCACCGGCACGCCGCCGGCCAGTTTCACCTGTTCGGGATAGCTCACCCAATACGGCGACGGAATCAACACCTCATCGCCGGGATTGAGAATAGCCATGAACGCCATGTACAGGCAATGCTTGCCACCCGCGCCGGTGGTGATCTGCTCAGGCTTATAGGGCAAACCGTTGTCGCGGTTGAACTTCGCGGCAATGGCGGCCTTCAATTCCGGTATGCAAGGCGTGGGGGTGTATTTGGTCATGCCTTTATCCAGTGCCGCCTTGGCGGCGTCCTTGATAAACGCCGGGGTATCAAAGTCCGGCTCACCGGCGCCAAAGCCGACGACATCGATGCCGGCTTTCTTCATGGCGTTGGCTTTGGCGCTAACGGCCAGGGTGATGGATTCCGAGACCAAAGACATTCGCTGAGCAAGAGGAAACATTTTTACACATTCTCCGATAAATGACTGTACACAAGGGTATGAAATCCCCCGCGGGGAAGCAAGCGGATGAATCATCGGCAACCCTTGGGGGCGTGTAACTCACTTTTTCGGCACGCACGCCGCCCGCTGGAGCCAGCAGCCGTCCCACAAGCCGCGGTCATCCCGGCCACGCCAGGCGATGATGCCCATCGCCCGCGCCCACCGGGGGCTTAATGCCAGCCACCAATGGTGTCACACCCCCACGTTAAGTTAACGCTTCGACTCTGCCCCCGTCTTCCCATCCTTTTTCGTCGGCTCATCGTCAAAAAGCATCCGCAGCGGCGGCGTGTCCAGATCGTCGTAATGGCCACGGCGGACGAAAATGATGAAGGCGGTCAGGGCGACGCCCGCCATCACGATCGCCAGCGGAAGCAGGATGTATAGGACACTCATGTTAAATCCTCGCCGGCAGTTTGGGCGGTCTGTG
>Ga0316217_10002699_pt1 | contig 21072 bp, 19 predicted proteins | sample 1anoAmetaG_FD_203633 | JGI IMG/M metagenome (GOLD analysis project Ga0316217, IMG submission 203633) | Freshwater microbial communities from Trout Bog Lake, Wisconsin, USA - 1anoA | ecosystem: Environmental > Aquatic > Freshwater > Lake > Hypolimnion/Profundal zone | place: USA: Wisconsin...
TATCTTTTTCCTGGCCCTGCTGTCGAAAGAAAATGCTATCACGTTTATGGCGGTTATACCGCTTACCTACTTTTTCTTTACCAACGCCAAAGCTAAAGACTATGCGCTTGTGGTAGGTTTATATATAGTGCCGGTGGCTGTTTTTCTGTTTCTACGGGGCAAGTTTACACAAGCTGGTTTAACACAGGATTCGCCTGAAATTTTAAATAACCCTTTTTTATTAGCTGTTGGCGCTGATGGTAAAACTGATTTTGGTTTGCGTTACGGAACCACCGTGCTTACCTTTTTGTATTATTTTAAGCTGCTGGTTTTTCCGCATCCTTTAACGCACGATTATTACTTTAACCAGATTCCGCTCGTTACTTTTTCCGACCCCTGGGTTTTGCTTTCCGTGCTAATCAATTTGGGCCTTATTGCTTACGCGCTGTTTGAACTGAAGAAGAAAAGCATTGCCTCGTTTGCCATATTGTTTTACTTCATCACTTTCTCTATTGCCTCCAACGTATTATTTACCGTGGGGGTATTGATGAACGAGCGTTTTATTTACATGAGCTCCCTGGGCTTTTGTATCCTGCTGGCTTACCTGTTGCTGCAATCTAAAAACCGGTTTAAAGTTTCACCCAATGCTATTCTGGCCGTATTTGTAATCATTCTCACGTTGTATTCGATTAAAACATATTCGCGTAATTTTGACTGGATGGATAGCTTTACGCTTTTCCGACGCGATGTTACCAAAAGCCCTAACTCGGCTAAAATTCAAACCTCGGTGGGGGGTGACCTGGCCAAGGCTGCCGACTGGAACATTGCCCTGATGCGCGATAGCGGCATGATTAAAAAAGTAATCCAGGACCTGAGCGCCGGTACTAAATCGGAAGCTGAACTGAATGCTATCAACGCATTACCCGATACCAGCATTCGCAAATTGTTACTCGATTCTTCTATTGAACACCTGGTTGAAGCCACCACCATTTATAAAACACACTCCAACGCCTGGCTGTTAATGGGTAACTCGCTTTACAAGCGCGACCATAAACCTGAAGAAGTGATTCCGATTTATGAGAAGGCCGCCGAGTACCGTGTAGGTGGTTATTACGATGCCGACTTTAACCTGGGCATTGTGTACAACGAAAGCAACCAACCCGAAAAAGCAAAAGAACATCTGTTGAAAGCATACGATGCGAAACCGGAGAGTATGGAAGTGCGGTTCCTGCTGGCGCAAAGTTATGCCAAACTCAACATGTCCGACTCGGTTGATTACTGGCTTAAGCGCGGACTTGAAATTAAAAAGAAAGACGCCGCCGATTATTACCTGATTGGAACTGCTTATGGCAAAGTGGGCCATAACCTCAACAAAGCAATTGAGTTTTTGAATGAAGCCATTGAACTAAACCCTAAGGCCGAGTTGTATTACGAAGACCTGGGCGTGGCTTACGGCCTCAACAATCAGTTTGATATGGCCATTGCCACTTCCGAAAAACTGATAGCTATTAACCCTAAATACGCGCCGGCTTATATGAACCTGTCAATATCGTACCGCAACAAGGGCAACACTGCCCTGGCAGACCAGTACAAAGCCAGGTACGATGAAGTGGTAGCTTCAAACATAGCCGCTAACAATGCCGGAAGGCCCGATAAAGCCACCGAAGCCCAGCAAAAACCCAACGTAGGCGATTCAATAAAATAAACCGGTCCCTGCTTAGCTCCGCCACGCCGGTAGTCTCCAGTCTGGCGGAAACCAATCCACGTGCTAATTTTTTTACCGGGTCTCCCCCGGTACCATCATTTCAAAGAACAATCGCAATTCAACATTTTACCACCGGCTTTTGTCGGTTTATTTTGTTGGCCGTCTCCTATACCAACCTACCTGTTCCTCATAAAATTTAGTCCTGAAAATGTCTTAAAAGCTAATTTTTCATGCTAAGAAATGATAAATAAAGCAGGTAAAAGCGGGTAAAAGCAGGTGTTTTTGGCCATGAAAAATCCTTAACCTGCTGCCCGCCATTTTTGCCTCTACGGGTTCGTCTTTTAGGAGTAGCCCGGTGCAATTTTTAAAAACGGGTTTATCATAACCCTCATCAATTTCCCAATAACTGTAATCAGGCACCTTCATACTATTATTTTCGACACTAATTTACTCAAATAAAGTGATAAATCAAAAATTTGTTTTATTCAGGCAAAAAAATAACCGGTATTACTCCTCTTTCACATTGTTACTGAATATGAATCATGTACAGGCTAGCCCCGAAAGTGCGATAAGACAATAGCAGCGGGTGCAGCCCGGTGTAAATGCAGGAAAACATTACAGCCCCAACGGGGCGAAAGATTAATCCCACACATAACGCTCGGCATATTCAACGTGGCGTTGAAACACCAATGCTTGGCGCGGACGCCAGCCACAAACGCGCTTCCCGGTGGGCGTCCCGCCAACCGAAATGCCGGCTAACCTACTCCTTCACAAACCCTAAAAAATCGCGGGTTAAATCGGCGCTGCGTTCAATCATGGGCGTGTGTCCGCAGGGGTCGTAAATAATTACCCGGCTGTTTTTAATGTCGCGGTGAAATTTCTCGGCATGGGCAACCGGTATAATGGCATCTTCCTTACCCCATACAATCAGCGTAGGGCATTGCACCTGCTTAATAATATTCGAATCGGGAATTTGTTTGGAACGTGCCAGGGCCAGCATGTTTTGAATATTGCCCTGGCGATTGGTAAACTGGTTATTTAAACGCCATACCGCCGGGTCAACTTTGCTTTTGTCGGCAAAACAATGTTCAAGGCTGCTTTCCGACATAAACATGGGCATGCCCCGGTCAAAAACATGTCCTACGCTTTTATACTTAAACATGGTAAGCTTACCCGAAATGTTAGCCACATCATATCCCGCGCTGTTTAGCAGCACCAGCTTCTTCACCTTATCGGGGTGGTCAGCCGCTGCCAGCCAGGCTATACCTCCGCCCATGCTATTACCCATTACATACACCGAATCCAGGTGCAGGGTATCAAACATAAACGTCAGGTAATCGCGGTACATCTGTATATAATCAGGTTTAGCGCCCATCTGCGGAAAGTCGCTCAATCCAAAGCCCGGCAGGTCAACGCGTATTACCCTGAAACGGCTTTTCAAACTATCAGCCATAATTGCAAAATTGCGGTGCGAGCCCCCAAACCCGTGAATCAGCAACACCGGGTAGCCGGTTCCTTCATCGGTGTAATGCAATTCGGCTCCCCGCCATTGTATAAAATGCGAAGAAGGCAGCGCAAGCTCATTTTTTGAATCCTCCTTACTAACTATCAGGTTAGGTCTGAAAAGAATGATTGCCAAAAGCCCAACCATGATAACAATGAGGAAGTAAAAAACGAGTCGAATGGTTCTTTTCATGCGGGCAATTTATTTTCGGCGGTGAATATAAAGAATAATGCGAGCGGCTTAAGATCGAAATTGCACCTTACTACAACTTTTTTAAAAAATACATTTTAGCCAATAAGGCACAAAGAGAAAAGCAAATAAACTCATGCATTCTTTATGCCCTTATTGGTGCTGTGGCGTCCTACTCATCTCTCTGCCTTCGGCATCTCCCTTCTCTATCCGGAAACTAAGCCTTGCATAGTAACCGGACAGAGAAGGAAGAACCATGATTTAAGATTTGCATTTTGGTTACCACCTAAATTCTACCATCTGTATATTAGGTTCCCCCTCTTTGTTGATTGCTATGCGCAGCTTAGCTTTCAATGGAGAGGGGGATGCCGAAGGCAGGGGGTGAGTAGGCTGTTGCTAAAACCGGGTAATGGGTTTATGCCTTTTTCAAATTTCTTTATGCCTTAGTGCCTTCGTGGCAAGAGCTCGCAAAATTTAAACCAATGCGCTAATATTATCTTATATCTTTACCAAAACTTTATTTTTTAGATATGACCCATTGCCTTTATCCGGTAAAGACCAGGCTGTTTCTTGTTTTTGTTCTGCTTTTAACCGCTTGGTCATTTACGTTCGGCACGGGTATTTCTTCGGGGGCAAAACCGGCCTGGGTGTTGCAGGTAACGGCCGATTTAAGCGCTAAAGTGCCCACCAGCGATATTGAATCGGGCTACTATTATTTGTTGTATGACCGGCAGATAAATATTCAAAGCGCGTCGTATTACTTCCACTACGCAAAAAAAATAATTAACCAGTCGGGCGTTGAAAGCTGCAGCCAGCTTGAGTTTAACTACGACAAGGCTTACGAAAACCTTGTTATACACGAGGTAAAACTGATACGCAATGGCCAGGTAATTAACCAGCTCAATCTTTCTAAAATTAAAGTCATTCAGAAGGAGAAGGAAATGGATGAGTTGCAATACAACGAAAAAATGTCGGGCCTTTTGTTTTTGGAAGACGTAAAGGCCGGTGATGTTTTGGAATACTCATATACCATCTCTTCTAAAAATCCGCTGTTCGATGGCAAATACTCGGATGATTTTGAGATGCAGTTTTCGGTGCCCATCTGCTCTATTTACTATAGCATAACTGCGCCCGAAAACCGCAAATTATATTTTAAAGCACTTAACCACGGAACGCTGCCCGACGAAAAAAGCGAAAAGGGCCAACATATTTATAGCTGGAACCTGAAAAATTTAAAAGCCATGAAAATGGATGAAGGCACGCCTTCAGGATACGACCCTTACCCGGTTACCTATGTTTCGGAATATGCCAGTTGGAAGGAAGTAAAAGCCTGGGGTACCAGCACGTATAGTGCGGCGCTTAAAAGCAGTGGTTCGGTAAAGAAAAAAGCTATTGAGCTTGCAGCAGGTTGTACCTCGGACGAAGAAAAAATAATACGTTGTTTACGCTATGTGCAAGACCAGGTTCGCTACCTGGGTATTGAAACCGGTTTAAATACCCACAAGCCTCACATGCCTGCGGAGGTTTTAAAGCAGGGCTTTGGAGATTGCAAGGATAAAGCCGTGCTGCTTTGCTCGCTGCTAAAGGAGTTGGGTATTACTGCTTACCCCGTGCTAATAAAATCAACAGCCCCCGATGCCATGGCTGAATTTCTTCCCTCGCCAGATGTGTTCAACCATGCTTGTGTGGCAGTAAGATATAAAGATGCTTATCACTTTTACGACCCTACCATTTCATACCAGCGGGGCAATTTCGAAAATACCTGCTTCCCCAATTATAAATACGGTTTAATTATTGGCGACTCAACCGATGAATTAACCAGGATACCGTTTAACGCCTCGTTAACCACGCACAGCATGAACGAGCGCTTTATGGTGGGCGATACGGTGTCGCCAACCCGGTTGTACGTTAACACCACCTTCACGGGCCAGGAGGCCGACGATTTCAGAGAACGTTGCGCTTCTTCCGGGCTGTCCGAGATTCAGAAAACTTACCTTAATTACTATTCGGCCGTATTTAAGAGCGTTAAAATAAGTGACAGTGTAACAATAACAATGGACGACACGGTAGCCGATAAAATTACCACCAGCGAATCGTACATTTTAGATGATTTCTGGCAACATCATCCCGGCAAAAAACATATCTGGCAGCTCGAGTTTTACGCTTCTAATTTTAAAAGCCTGCTCAACATACCTAAAAGCCGCCAGCGCACCATGCCCATAGGCATTACCTATCCTCAAAACTATACTGAAACATACGAAATAGTAATGCCTGAAGAATGGAGCGTGAAAGACGATGCGGAGGTGGTTTCAGATTCTGCATTCAGTTTCACCTATACTGCTAATTATATTAAATCAAGCAATACCATCCGCCTGGCCTATTCGTTCGAAACAAAAACCGGTTTCAATAAGTCTGAATGGAATAAGCAGTATTTCGATGATATGGATAAGGTTACCGAAAACCTGGGGTACAATATTTATATTAATCAGAGCGGAAAGGAACCCGCTGAGTCGTCAGTTAGTTTTTTCATGTTGTTTATTTTTCTGCTAACATTAGCCCTGGGTGGCGTTGTTTGTTATAAAATATATACCACATACGATATAACCGGTGTTTACACCGGTAACGAACCCGAAGGTTTTGGCGGCTGGCTGATTTTGCCCATGATTGGGGTTATCATCAGCCCGCTAAGTATTGGTTATTCCATCTTTACCCAAAACTACTTTTGCGCAGGTATGAGTGATATACTTTTCAATTCCTCTTCAGCCGGTTACAGTCCGGCCCTGGGAGCCATGGTGGTGGCCGAAATGTTTTTAAATACGGTGGCATGGGTGTTATGCATTTTTACCGGTATTCTGATGTTTCAAAAGCGAAGTATTTTTCCGCGGGTCTACATCGCCGGCCTGGTTATGCTTTTACTGCTGCATATTATCGACTGGTTTATGGCAGAAACAACCGTTGTAAAAAGCCTGGTTGGTAATGACAATGAAGAAGCCCGGGCAGCTGGCAGGGCCTTAATCCAGTGCTGTATCTGGATACCTTATATGCTCAATTCAGACCGGGTAAAACGAACATTTGTCCGGCTCCATCCAAAGCGCAGCGCAGACAGGATGCGTGAAATTTTCAGGTAACTTTCAAGTGCGGTTCCATAACTGTAGTCTCTGTAGTATGCTTCACACTGTTCACTTTTGAAAGTATTTCTTTAATGTGCACGTCGGTCAGTGGTTTTTCAAAATAACCTTTTACACATTTGTAATGCAAGGAGCGCTGCATTTCTTCATCCGAGCGGGAAGAAGAGAGCACAAATACCCGGGGTTGTTTGCCCGGGCAGTTTTGTTGTTCAAACTTTTCTAAAAAGCCAAAACCATCCATTACAGGCATGTTCAGATCTAACAAAATTACATCAGGTAGTTTATCGGTAGAAGAAAGGTAAGCAAGCGCCTCGGCTCCATTGCGGCATTCATCAATTTGGCAGGTAACCTGGTTGTATTTAAACATGGTCCGGTTTAAATAAATGAACGATTTATCGTCGTCTACCAGTAATATTTTTTGCAGTGCCATAGTTGTAATCTTAACGACTTCTGAATCGTATTTATTGTGGTTTTATTGCCTCGCCGGTATAAATAAAAGGGGGCCTTTATAAAAGGCCCCCTTATTCCATTTACCCCACCACGGGTTATGAAAAAAGAACGATATTTTGAAGTTGCCACCGGCAACTGTATTTTTTTGAAAAGAGGGCCCTTTAACAAAATAAAGGACCCCTTTGCGGTTCCACTCCCCCGAGGGAAACCGTAGATTTTTCAAATCAGCTCCTTTATTTAAAATTTCAACATCTGGCTTATAAAAACCCAAAAGCTGTTATTATCTTTACTAAAACCCACAGCTTGTTTTTTTCAGTCATTCAGCTTGCTGCCTGATGCCTATACAATGATACGTTGGCTATAAACATTATTTTCAGTTATTCGATGGTTGCCAACAACATTTCGATGAATCGGGCGGTTTTTTCGTTCAGGGGTATAAATTATTTTTTTTGAGCTTTATAATTCATGAATATCATAAACATGTGTATTTTGAGTGCTATTGAGAGTGCCCCGCCGGTGATCATTTAATTTTGACAAACTCAAACCTGACGAAGATATGCGCACGTTAATTGTAGACGACAATAAGATGGCCCGGCTGGCGCTTAAAAACCTGGTTGGCCAGGTAGATTATTTACAACTGGTTGGCGAGTGCGCAAGCGCGGTTGAAGCGGTAAACTTTTTAAACCGCGAAAAGGTTGACCTGCTGCTTTTAGATGTTGAAATGCCCGAAATGACCGGTATAGAACTATTGCAACAGCTTATTAATTGCCCGCTGGTAATTCTTACCACCTCCAAACGCGAATATGCAGTGGAAGCGTTTGAGCAAAAAGTGATCGATTACCTGGTTAAGCCCATTTTGCTACCCCGGTTTGTAAAATCAGTTGAAAGAGCCAAAGCTATTTTTGAAAGCTCTGCGATAACTTCAAAAACCGATAATTTCTTTTTTGTGCGCAACGAAGGAGCCTGGGCCAAAATTATTTACGATGATATTCTGTTTATCCAGGCGCTTGGCGACTATGCCATTATTAATACTACCACGGGTAAATATACGGTTCATATTACGATGAAAACCCTTGAAGAGAAACTCTCGCCGGACAGGTTCCAAAGGGTGCACCGCTCGTACATTGTGGCTATTCCCAAAATAACCACAGTAACCGATAGCACCATTTATGTGGCCGATAAGCCCATACCTGTTGCCGACTCCTATAAGGTTCAGCTATCCGAGAAACTGAATTTTTTCTAAAAGCTGTCTAAAATTTCAAAGGCAAATATTTAACCGCAAAGTTGCAAAGGAACAAAGCGTTATCAATCCAAAACAAGCAATAGAGTTTCAGTTTCTCTCTTTCTCTGCATTTTTCTGCTTTGCGGCTTAGCGCCCTGGCGGTTAAAAAATGTATTTAATTTTAAACGGCCTGCCCATAAATACCCTCTTCTCATCGAAATTAGCACCCATTTCATCGAAAAGTAAAGGTTTTCCGTGTTTTGCCGGATATTTTTGTGGTAGAAAATTCAATGTTATGGGCCGGCATTCACACAAACAAGACTACAAAACGATCATGTCGCAGCGTAGCCCCGATCACCAGCTTGCGGTGATGAAAATGATTTTGAGTTTAATTGTGCTCACCATAGTGATAGTGTATTTATTTGCCAAAGCCTGAACGGTGATATTAAAGGCATTTTCTTTCCACAACTAAGTCCTCTAAGGCCCTGTTATGGTATAACTATCAGTCAAATAAAAATGGCAAATACCCCGGTATTTGTTATATTTAATAAATGAAAGAATTTACCTGCAGGCGGGTAACCAGGGACGCGGGCATTACGTATATGTTTTAATGCTTTCAGGTAATTTCCGAACCTTTCATTTTTAACACGCATGCCTCTATTGAACGAGCGAAAAGATAAGTCGGTTAACATAACCTTAACTACAGGGTTTATAGTACTGTCGGTTATGGTTATTATGTGTGTAACCTGCGCTATTGCTGCACTTAGCTACAAAAGTATCAGTTCGCTAAGCAGCATTAACCTGTTGGGCATTCAAAAAAACCAGGAGCTGAAACAACTTGATAACCTGGTGGGCCAGGTGCACGAGTTACATAGCAATGTGCGCGATTATGTAATTACAGGCGATAGTACCTACCTGGCAGTGGCGCATAGTAACAGGGAAAAGGTTTTAAATCTGACTAAACCATTTTCTGATTCGCTGGCGGAAGACGAACCGAGGGAAAACATGGTTTTACTCAGTAGCCTTATTGCCCGGAAAGTGGCTTTTAATGATAATATTTTAAAGTTATATAAGGTCGGCGGCCGCGAAATTGCACTTGAATTTATAGAAACCGGGAAGCCGGGTATTTTAACGGATAGTATTGCATTAATTGCGGGCAATATTAAAAGTTTTGAAAACCACGAGCTCGAAAGTTCGGTAGAGAAATATGATAGTGCCGCTAATCAAACGCGTATTACCATTCTCGTCGCCTCGGGCCTTATTATTTTGCTGGGCTTTGCGTTTATGTTTACTACCATGTATAATTTGCAGCACAGGGCTACCATTATGGCTGAGCTTGAGAAAGCGAAGAGTGCATCCGAAAAGGCGGCTCTTTTAAAGAGCCAGTTTGTATCGAACATGAGTCACGAAATCCGGACGCCGCTTAATTCAATTATTGGCTTCACTAATATTTTGTCGAAAACAAAAATGGACAGTGAGCAGGAGGATTTTGTACAGACCATTAAAAACGCCTCTGAAAATCTGCTGAACATTGTGAACGACGTGCTCGATTTTTCGAAGATAGAGGCGGGAATGATGCGATTAGATGCACACGAATTCAGCATTGATGAATTATTCGAAAACCTGCGAAAGCTTTTTGAACATAGCGCAATGCAAAATCGCCTGCGGCTTGAATTCAGGTGTGATGAATCGGTACCTTTGAAGTGCGTGGGTGATGGTAACCGGCTTTACCAGATTTTAGTGAACCTGATTGGTAACGCCATTAAATTTACCGAAAGAGGTTCAGTAACAGTCAGGTTGCGTGCTACTGAAATAGTAGACGACTATGCCGTTCTGGAATTTAAAGTTAAGGACACGGGCGTTGGCATTGCGCGCGATAAACTGCCCAGGATATTTGACCGCTTTGAGCAAATTGATAATAATGCTACCCGTAAGCACCCGGGCACTGGTTTGGGTCTTTCCATCGTAAGGTCGTTGGTTGAGCTGGAGGGCGGTGCTATCAGGGTTAGCAGTATCGTTGGCGAAGGAACAGAATTTGTTTTTACAGTTAAGTATTTGCTACCGGTTGGAAAAACCGCGTCGCAGGCTCCGGTTGAAACGGCAGAAACTGAAACGGTAAAAACTTTGGTTGCCTTAAAGGGCAAAGTGCTGGTGGTTGAAGATAACCCGGTTAATCAAAAGCTGGCCGCTTTTATTCTTAAAAAATGGAATATTGATTTTGATATTGCCCCTAACGGAGTGGTGGCCTGTAATATGCTTAAAAATGCCACCTACGACCTGGTGCTGATGGATATTCAAATGCCCGAAATGGATGGCTACCAGGCAACCCGGGTAATACGTGAAGAAATGAAACTGCAGGTGCCTATTGTAGCACTTACTGCCCACGCATTTGAAGGGGAGATAGAACGCTTTACCAAAGCCGGGATGAATGGCAGGCTCACTAAACCTTTTAAGGAAGAAGATCTTCACAAAATACTGTCTGATTATCTTAAAGTTGGCGATATAACCAACGAATCTCAACCTTTGGCAAAAGCTGCTGAAAATGGTAAACGCCGCTTCAATCAGGTAATTGATTTCTCGGAAGTGGAAAAGATATCGGGGGGCAATAAAATTTTTGTGAAGGAACTGGCCGAAACTTTTTTAACCCAGATACAGGATGAACTTAACCAGTTGAATGAAGCATATCTAAGGCGCGACCTTAAAAACATGAAAGCCATTGCACACAGTATGAAGAGTACTGTTGGTTATATGGGTTTAATCGATAAACTGGAAAAAGCCTTAAGCCGCATTGAAAACTCAGTTGAGGATGATTTAAGCGGCGGCGATTTACTGCAGGATATGAATTACGTTAAAACTATCTGTATAAATGCCGTAAAGCAACTTGAGGTGGAATTGCCCGCGTATGTTTAACTAGGCCATCACCTGAAATTCGGATCCGCAAACCTGCGGTCGTGTAAAAATTGTTGGTCGGTTAAGGTTTTTAGGAAGGCAATAATGTCAGCCTGCTCTGCATCGGTAAGCCCAATATTTCGCTCTATACTTTTATCATAGTTTCCAAAAAAATTGCCGTTGGCATAATATCGCAAAACCTGCTGCAGGGTTCTGAAACGGCCATCGTGCATATAGGGGTAGGTCATCGCAACGTTTCGTAAACTGGGTACTTTAAACTTCATATAATCGTCCTCCACACCGGTTATCCTTATCCTGCCCGAATCCCTTAATGCGGTGTCAGGCTTTAAACCGATGTTGCGAAAAGTATTATCTGTGAACAAGGGCATTTTATGGCAGTTTTCGCAGTGGTTTTTAAACAGCTTTAGTCCACTCAATTCATGCTCATTAAATTCCTCATCACCTTTTACATACTTATCATATCTGGAATTAGAACTTATCATTAAGCCGGTAAACTGTGCCAATGCCCTAAGCATCCGCTGGCTCGTTATAACAGTATCTTTAAACGCGTCATTAAACGCGCTTACATATTCTTTGTTTTTCTGTAGTTTAGCCAATACTGTTTGCAACGTCTCCCCCATTTCTTTGTCATTGCTAAGGGGTGCCAAAGGTTGAACCTCCAGGTGGTTAATGCCTCCATCCCACATAAAATTTTGCTGCCATATTAAATTCTGGAGGGGAGGCACGTTGCGGTTACCAATAAGCCCGTTAATGCCATGGCTCAGGGTATGGTCAATGTGTGCAAAGGCGGCAATGCGCTGGTGACAAAACGCACAACTTACCGAGCTATCGCGCGATAAAATGGGGTCGTAAAAAAGTTTTCGGCCCAGCACAAAGCCCTCCGGTGTTACCTGGTTATCCTTAAACTCATAAACCGGTTTAGGAAAGCCCGGTGGAATTTGAAGCTGTACATCTTTGGCAGTAATAATGAAATACGGATTATTCTCTGTAAAGCTATTCAGTCCTAAATACAGGCAGCAGGCGAAAACAGTAAAATAAACCCACTTCATTTTCATGCTCAAAATTATTTGGCAACAGTAAACATATCGGCGTAATTGTCGGCTATTGTAGTAGCATTATGCAAATCGGTTACCGATGATAATTTTGAGAAATCGACGGTAAACGGAGTCTTGAGAATTTCGAGAATATCCGCTTTCAGGCGAATATTATTAGCACCCCTGTTGCTAACGTTTAAACCTCCGTTTGCCAGTTTGAGCGTAACTTTTCTGATACAATTGTTAGGAGCGGCGTAACCGCCTATATGATATTCAAAGATATGACCCGGTGATGTTGAGGCCCTGGCATGACCTTCTAATTTTAAAAAAATGTAACCGGTGCTCCAGGTCCAGAACATGCCTTTTGCCGGGTCCAGGTTGTCGCCCTGCGCGCCGCTGACATTGTGCAGGCTGTCTACCCCTATTATGAATGAAATGGAAACATATTTAAGCGCCGGAATATCTGTCAGCTCAATTTTTTTCGAATCTGGCTCGGCCTCATCTACTAAAAAAGAAGTAGGCGAAATGAGCTCTCTTCCATCTTCAGTTTTAAGAGTAATGTTGCTCATATAATACCTGAACCTGGATACCGTGAATGTCTGACCTAACTCATTTTTGTATTCGCTGTCATCCAGGTTCAGCAAAGTTGTTCCGGCATAGTGTGCAATCGTAATATTCAACTTTCCTTGCCCGTTAGGTATAGTATAGGAGGACAGCAGGCCTATAAGTGCAGGAAACAAAACAATACCAACAAGTATTCTGAATTTACTCATAAAACGAAAGTAATTATTTATCCAGGGCCAATCCTTACTGCATAATATTATCGTTCGGGTGCCTGGGGTTGTTCCGGAGTTGGTGGTCCATCAGGTGGAGGCGGGCCTTGTCCCGGGGCTCGCTGCTTACGTGGTGGGGGAGGACCCATACGCCGCATGGTTTCGGCAATTATTTTGTCAAATTTAAGTTGTTGCTCTTTATTGCAAAGCGCCCGAACCTGCCTGAAATGGACAAACGTAATAAACTCAATTTCGCCTCTGTTGCGTCCCATGGAGTCAATAAGGGCTGCTACCTGGGCTGAATCAGGTGTTTCGGCATGCAGCATCTCGAAGAACCGGTCGTGCATTTGTCTTTCATTTCGTTTTATCGGCTCAAGGCTATTGGTAAACTGATGCTGAAGTTCCATGTATTGTTGCTCCTGGGTTTTGTCAAAATTCAATTCTTTGATCAAAAAGCGGGCAGTGGCTGGTCCACCCGGTCCATTATCCGGTCTCTGGCTGTACCACATAAAAGTTACCAGGCCCAGGTTAAGCACAACCAGAACCAGGACTAATAATATTAAGAGCGATTGCTTGCCTATTGGTTTCATCTTAAATATTTATAAAATTATCATTGCTGTCTGTCATAAGATATTCTTTGGCGAAACTGGTAATGCCTTTTTTCTCACTCACGCTTTTCTCAAATATCACGCAGGTGATAATGTTTAGTGCCATAATCAACAGAATTGCCGCAGCTGCACGATAAACTGTGGCCGGCTTTACTGCATCAGGTTCAATCCTGAATTTCTGATCCTGTACACGTTGCAGAATGCGGTCTTTCATACCAACCGGCGGAATGGCGGATTGAATACCATCCAGGCTATTCATCGTTCTTTCAATCCAGATTTCTTTTTCGCTTTCCATATTGATGTAGATGTTTTATGTTTAAATAACTTGCGCTAGAAATTACTTTTATAATAGTCTTCTAACAAATTTTTTAAATTTTGCTTTGCTCTAAATAACAACGACTCTACCGACGACACTGTTGTATTCATAATTTCACTTATTTCCAGGTAGCTTAATCCTTCTATCTTATGTAGGGTGAAAGCGACTTTTTGATTTTCAGGAAGCGCTGATATAGCTTTCATTAAATATCTGCTCATCTCTTTGTTTTCAAGCTGTACCCCCGGGTGGAAAAAATCAGGAGGGTCGAAGCGCGGGGTATTTGAGTCTTCGCCAAACAAACTCTTTACAAAGGCAAACCTTTTTTTCCTTTTTCTTCCACGCAATAAGTCCAGCGATTTGGTCATGGCTATGCGGTATATCCAGGTTGATAGTTTTGACTCTTCCTTAAATCCATGGATAGACCGGTATACTTCTACAAAAACTTCTTGCGCAACGTCTTCGGCATCTTCCGCATTGTGCAATACGCCCAGGCAGGCATTAAATACCCTCGCCTGGTGGTTGTCTACCAGGTATTCAAAGGCCTGAGCGTTCCCCAGTTTTAAAAGGACTATAAGTTCTGTTTCGTTCAACTGCAGTTGTTAAGTAATAAGACGCGGAGTAAATGTAAAACTTGCGGAAGTAACTTATATATCTGCTTACGACCGGGCGTTAAAACCAGTTGCTTTAATGGGTAAAATGCACAATTCCGCCAAAATATTTGGTGGTTTCAAATAACGGTTTTATTTTTGACCGACCGTTTAGTCAATCATAAAATATGCCACGCAGACCAGAACAATTTGAAGAACTGAGAGAAAAGAGCCGCGAAAAAATTCTTTCGGCAGCGCTGGATTTATTTGCCAATAAGGGATACGATGCTACTTCCATTGAAAGTATTGCAAAGGCTGCCGGTATATCGAAGGGGCTGATTTATAATTACTATGAAAGCAAGAAAAGTATGCTGGTGGCAATTTTTGAAGATGCTATGGCCCTGGGCGAGCGCCTGATAAAAAAACATAAAAGTTCAACCGATGTAAACGAACGTGCTCAAGGTATAATTGATACTTACTTTGAGTTGCTTGATCAGCATCCCGAATACCTGAAATTACTAATGGTTATCTCTCTTCAACCCGGAGTGATGGAGGATACAAAGGAGATGACGCGCGAAATGTTTAAACGCAACCAGGAAATGATGGGCTCCATGTTTAACAAAGGCAAACATAAAGATACCATTAAGGGACTAATGCTCGATGCCTTGTTAGATGGTATTTTGCTCAATTATATACGTTATGGCAAACAATACCCGGTGGAGGAGCTTAGGAAAAGAATGATTAAAGATTACTGCACGCCCGAAAAAAGCCGCAAATGAGCCACAAACCAATTGGCTTTTATCTGATCGGAGTATTTCTGACACTTTCAATATTTATACTGGAGGCTTCGGGGTTGGCTTTGTTGAGGTCGGGTACATTTTTAGATGCTTTATGGAGTTGGCAGCCACAAAAATATGCCCAAATGTGGCCATGGCGTTATCCCGTTGGGGTTGCATTTATATTGCTGGGCTTTGTTTTTGCGGCAACGGTATTTGGCTGGTTTAAACAGTTGAGATGGGGATGGCAGTTGGCCACCGTCATTTTTGTTGTAAATGGTATCGGCGATGCTGCGGACCTGGTAAAAGGCGACCTTAAAGGTGGACTTACAGGCGTTTGCATGGCTATGGCCATAATTTTTTACTTAACCAGACCCCAAATAAGAGTATTGTTCACGAAAAATGATTTTAATCATTTGATTAAAAAAGTTGTTTAAATCAATAAAATAATTTTAAGTTTGCAGCGTCAATAGACAAACACCATGGTTAAGGTTAAAAAAATAGATGATGGTTCGGCTGAGGAAAAGATAAAGCAGGCAGCGCGTAAACTGTTTACTGAAAAGGGTTTTGATGCTGTGAAAACACGTGATATAGCCGCCGAAGCAGGCATCAATCTTGCGTTGCTTAATTATTATTTCCGAAGCAAGCAAAAGTTGTTTGACATAGTAATGATTGAAAACTTTGAACAATTTGTTCAGCAGTTAATACCCGTGTTTAGCGACAGAAAGCTATCTGTTGAAGAAATATACATGCAAGTAACGGGTAGGTATATTGATATGCTGAGAAGCAATCCGGGGCTGCCTTTTTTTATCATGAATCAAATGCGTAATAATTCGCCGAAACTTGAAGAAGTAAGGCAGAAAATGAAAGATGTAAGGGCGGGTTTTCTTGGCCAGGTTGAGCACAGCATGAATGAAGGTAAGATAAGCAAGATGAATATGACACACATGATGATGAACTTTATGGGCCTTGTTATTTTCCCTTTTGTTGCGCAGGATATGATGAAAAGAGTGAACGGGCTGGACCAAAAGCAGTTTGATGCACTGATGGAAGAAAGAAAGGAACTGGTACCGGTTTGGATGAAAGCAATTATGAAAGCCAAATAAATTTCGAAAGCCAATAAATAATAAGTAATGAAGAAGATTTTCACCCTGTTTTTGATGCTGCCTTTTTTAAACTCTTTCGGGCAGGAACAAGCCATTAATGTCGATTCGTGTTATGCCTGGGCCAGGCTCAATTATCCTTTGCTTAAGCAGTATAATGTTATTGAGCAAACCAAAAATTATACTATCCAGAATGCATGGCGGGGGTATATTCCACAACTGAATGCTTCGGGCCAGGCCACTTATCAAAGTGAAACTGTAAATTTTGCTGATGTATTCGGTAGTCTGCCTCCTCAGTTTGCCGGCGTAATCAAGTTTCCATCGTATAGTAAAGACCAATACCGCCTTACAGCCGAAGTTTACCAAACGGTATTTGATGGCTTAGCCAGCAAATACAAAAAGGAAAACGCCATTGCTGATGCTGAAGTGAAAAAGCAAAGCCTGGAAGTAAATCTTTACTCATTGCGCGACCGGGTTGACCAGGTTTACTTTGGTGTATTGCTTATTGACGAAGAGCTGAAACAAAATGACCTGCAGCAAAAGGATATTCAAAATGTGGTTGACAAAACGCAGGCTTATGTGGATAACGGAACGGCTTTCAGAAGCAGTGTTGATGAATTGAAAGCGCAACTATTGCAGGTACAACAAAACAGGATTGAATTGCAGCACTCGCGCAAATCCTATCTCACCGTTTTGGGCCTGCTCACCGGTAGAGCAATATCGGAAACAGCTACCCTGGCTGCTCCGCCAACACCGGTTCTGTCATCTGATATTAAACGGCCGGAACTGAAACTTTATGATGTGCAAAAAAGGAGTTTTGATATCCAGAGCAAACAACTGGAAACCGGATTAATGCCACAGATAAGCGCCTATTTTGATGGCGATTACGGGCGTCCCACTTTAAATACTGTAAGTAACGACTTTGGGGCCTTTTGGATAACCGGCATCCGCTTTAACTGGACCTTATCTGCGCTTTACACACTTAAAAATAACCGGCGCATATACGCCTTGAATCAAAACGATTTAGATATACAAAAAGAAGTGTTTTTGTTTAACACCAACATTAACCTGGCACAGCAAAACGAAGAAATTAAAAAATACAGCGATCTGGTTGAAAAAGACAAGGAAATTGTGGACCTCCGCACATCGGTCAAAAATGCTTCGAATGCGCAGCTAAACAATGGCGTGCTTACCGCACATGACTACCTGACGCAGGTTGATGCGGAGGCCGGTGCCCGCCTTAGTATGATACTACACCAGGTACAACTTTTACAGGCCGAATACAATTATCAAAATACATCAGGCAATTAAATCATCCAATTAAAAAAACAGTAATGAACAAAATTTCACTCTTTGCAATTGCAGCCCTTGTGTGGCTTACCTCATGCAATCAAAAATCGCAATTTGATGCATCGGGAACTTTCGAAACTGAAGAAACTATTATTTCAGCCGAGGCTACCGGTCGTATTAAGGAATTTAATATAGAGGAAGGCCAAACGCTAAAGGCGGGCCAGTATATAGGATTTATTGACACCGCCCAGCTTTATTTTAATAAGGAAAACCTGCAGGCCCAAATTCAGGCGGGCTTAAGTAAACGACCTGATATTGCCGCACAGGTAGCTGCTTTGCAGGTGCAACTGGAGGACGCCAAACATGAGCAAACCCGTATCAGCAACCTGGTTAAGGTGGATGCGGCCACTCAAAAACAATTGGATGACCAGACTTACATGGTTAAGCAAATTGAAAAACAAATTGACGCACAACTTTCAACCTTAAATATTTCAACGCTAAGTATTACTAAAGAAACTGTTCCGTTCAGAGCTTTAATTGACCAGATGAAAGACCAGTTGGCCAAATGCTATTTGGTAAACCCGATTAATGGTACCGTACTGGCTAAATATGCCCGTTTGGATGAGGAGGCTACACCTGGTAAGCCGCTCTATAAAATTGCCGATGTTTCAAGCCTTATTCTTCGGGCGTATGTAACCAACGACCAGTTTGCGCAAATTAAACTAGGGCAAAAAGTAAAGGTATTTATTGACAGCACAGATACTAAATACAGAGAATACGAAGGCGTTGTTACCTGGATAAGTGACAAGGCTGAGTTTACGCCTAAAACCATTGAAACAAAAGACGAGCGCGCCAACCTGGTGTGGGCTACTAAAATTACAGTGAAGAACGACGGCTATTTGAAAATAGGCATGTATGCCGATGTAAAATTTAAGTAAATCATGAGCGCCATTACGCTTGATAATATTACCAAAACCTATAACAAGGGCACTGTCCTTGCGGTAGACAAAGCTACATTTGAGGTGGCCGAGGGCGAAACTTTTGGCCTTATAGGTCCTGATGGCGCAGGGAAAACCAGTATTTTCAGGGTGCTCACAACCTTGTTATTACCTGATGGTGGTAACGCCACCGTTGCAGGGTTTGATATTGTAAAGGACTATCAAAATATAAGGAACAGCATTGGTTACATGCCCGGCCGGTTTTCGCTTTACCAGGATTTAACGGTGGAAGAAAACCTCAATTTTTTCGCTACCATTTTCAATACATCCATCAAGGAGAACTACGACCTTATTAAGGACATTTACGTGCAGATTGAACCGTTTAAGGACCGTCGCGCCGGTAAACTTTCTGGCGGTATGAAACAGAAGTTGGCTTTATGTTGTGCCCTGATACACAAACCGGTGGTTTTATTTTTAGATGAACCTACCACTGGTGTGGATGCCGTTTCGCGGGTGGAGTTTTGGGATATGTTGAAGCGACTTAAACATCAGGGCATAAGCATACTGGTTTCAACACCCTATATGGATGAAGCTGCTTTATGCGATAGAATAGCGTTGATAGAGGGCGGTAAGATTTTAAGTATTGCCTCGCCGGCTGATACCTCTAAAAAGTATCCGGGTAAACTGTTTGCGGTTAAAGCTGCCAATATGCATTTGCTGCTAAAAGACCTGCGTGATTATGAGGGTACACACAGCTGTTTCACGTTTGGAGATGCCATGCACCTCAGCTTTAAAAAGGATTCCACTGACGACGTTAGCAAGCTTACTGCTTACCTGACGGCTAAGGGGCACCGGCAACTGGAGATGGAAGAAATACCAGCCGGTATTGAAGATTATTTTATCAGGATAACTGAAAAGGAAAATGGATAATATAGCTATTAAGGCGGATAAGCTAACCAAACGATTCGGAGATTTTGTGGCCGTTGATGCTATTACCTTTGATGTAAAGCAGGGCGAAATATTTGGATTTGTTGGTGCCAATGGTGCGGGTAAAACTACGGCCATGCGTATACTTTGCGGGTTGTCCATTCCAACATCGGGTGTAGCAACGGTAGCCGGTTTCGATGTTTACAAGGAGGCTGAATTAATAAAGAAAAATATTGGTTATATGAGCCAGAAGTTTTCTTTATACGAAGACCTGACGGTAATGGAAAATATTACCTTCTATGCCGGTATCTATGGCCTGTCTGACAAAGAGATTAAAGAGCGTGGGGCCGAATTACTTGACCGGTTGGGAATTGCGCATGAGGCAAAAACTTTTGTAAGCTCACTGCCTTTAGGCTGGAAACAGAAACTGGCTTTTTCGGTGGCCGTAATTCACCGGCCTAAAATTGTATTTCTGGATGAGCCTACCGGTGGAGTTGACCCTGTAACACGCCGGCAATTCTGGGACCTGATTTATGAAGCATCCGACCGGGGCATTACGGTTTTTGTAACTACCCACTATATGGATGAGGCTGAATATTGTGGGCGCGTTTCTGTAATGGTGGATGGACGGATGGATGCCTTTGACACGCCGGCCAATTTGAAAAAAAGGTTTTCGGTTGACTCAATGAACAAAGTATTTTATGAACTGGCTCGTGGGGCCAAACGTAAAGCAGATTAATATGAATAGCGCCGTACTAAAACAATTATTTGCGTTTGTACGCAAAGAGTTTTATCACGTTTTTCGCGATAGAAAAACATTGCTGATGTTGTTTGGTGTACCCATTGCCCAGGTTTTGCTTTTCGGCTTTGTATTAAGCAATGAAATTAAGAACTCGCAAATTGTAGTATGCGATTATGCCAAAGATTACGGCTCGCAGGAAATTATCCGCAAAATAGAAGCCAGTAAATATTTTAAAGTGAAGAGGGCCACGCTTACCCACGACCAGATAGAAGCGGCTCTAAGAGCCGGTGATATAAAAATGGCCGTCATTTTTCCCGACCACTTTTATAACGACCTGTCGCACCTCAATAAAGCGCAAATACAGGTTATTGCAGATGCAAGCGACCCTAATACCGCTACCACCCTTACCAGTTATCTCAGTTCAATTATCAACGATTACCAGGCTGAAGCCCTGGCTCAAAACATGCAATACACGATTGTGCCTGAAGTTAAGATGATGTATAACCCCGAACTGTTGGGCGCACCAAATTTTGTACCCGGGGTAATGGCGCTGGTACTAATGCTGGTTTGCGCCATGATGACCTCCATCGCTATTGTGAAGGAAAAGGAAATGGGGACCATGGAAATTTTGTTGGCTTCGCCTCTAAAACCTTACCTGGTTATTATTGCGAAAACAATACCATACTTATTGGTTTCGTTGCTAAACCTCGTAGCGATTTTGCTTATGAGCGTTTACCTGCTCGACCTGGCAATTAAAGGTAGCGTGCTACTCTTATTTGCCGAGAGTACTTTATTTATTATCTCCTGCCTTGCTCTTGGACTGCTCATATCAGTGGGTGCTACATCGCAAATGGCGGCTATGATGACTTCGCAAATGAGTCTGATGCTGCC
>Ga0316217_10002700_pt1 | contig 21069 bp, 21 predicted proteins | sample 1anoAmetaG_FD_203633 | JGI IMG/M metagenome (GOLD analysis project Ga0316217, IMG submission 203633) | Freshwater microbial communities from Trout Bog Lake, Wisconsin, USA - 1anoA | ecosystem: Environmental > Aquatic > Freshwater > Lake > Hypolimnion/Profundal zone | place: USA: Wisconsin...
AACTTTGACTGCTCCCAAACAACTGAATATCGGTCTCATCGGCGCCGGCATCGTCGGCGGCGGCGTGGCGAAGAATCTCACCCGCAACGCCGACCTGCTCGCCGACCGGTTGGGCATTCGGCTCAACCTGAAATGGGTTTGCGACAAGGACGAGGCGAAGCTCAAGAGCTTACCGGTGCCAGCTAGCGTGCTCAGCCGTGATGCGATGAGCGTCATCAACGATCCGGATCTGCACGTCATCGTTGAATTGGTCGGCGGAACCGGCTTTGCCAAGACCGTTATTTTGGAAGCGCTTAACCGGCGCAAGGTCGTCGTCACCGCCAACAAAGCGTTGCTCGCGCATCACGGCGAAGAGCTGTTTGCGGCGGCGGCTAAAAACGGCGGCAACATTTTCTACGAAGCCAGTGTCTGCGGCGGCATCCCGATCATCAAAGCGCTCCGGGAAGGCTTTGTCGCCAATCGGTTCCCGCTCATCTACGGCATTGTCAACGGCACCTGCAATTACATCCTCAGCCGCATGAGTGCTGAAGGTAAAGATTTTGCCGAAGTCCTTGCCGAAGCCCAAAAGCTCGGCTACGCCGAAGCCGATCCCGGCCTCGATGTTGACGGTGGTGATTCGGCACACAAGGCCACGATTCTCGCCTCTCTCGCCCACGGTTTTTGGGTCGGCGACAAAAACGTTTATATCGAAGGCATCCGGCATGTCTCGCAAATGGACATCCAAGTCGCGCGTGAACTCGGTTACGCGATCAAGCTACTCGCGATCATCAAGGCTGCCGGCACGGCGATCGAGGTGCGCGTCCACCCGACGCTTATCCCGGCTAGTCACATCCTCGCCAGCGTTAACGGCGTTTTCAATGCAGTCGCGGTGCGCGGCGACGTGGTTGGCGATACGATGTTTTACGGACGCGGTGCCGGCGCGGATGCGACCAGCAGCGCGGTCATTGCCGACTTGGCCGACGCGGCGCTTAATTTGAAATGCGGCAGTCTCCAGCGCGTGCCGGGCTTTGTGGCGCATCAGCTTCACGCGGCGGTGCGCTCGATTGACGAAGTGGAGTCGCGGTATTATCTGCGGTTGACGGTGGAAGACCGGGCCGGTGTGATCGCGAAGATCGCCACGATTTTGGGTAACGCCGACATCAGCATCGCATCGGTGTTACAGCGCGAGCCGGTGACAAACCGTGTGTCGTTGATCATGATGTTGCACACGGCCAAGGACCGAGCCGTGCGCGCAGCAGTGGCCGAAATTGACCGACTTGACGTGGTTAAAGACAAGACGGTGGTATTGCGAGTGGAGAGTTTTGACTGATATGGCATTGATTGTCCAAAAATATGGCGGAACGTCGGTCGGCAATCCGGAACGCATCAAAAACGTTGCGCAACGAGTGCTGGCCACCCAACAAGCCGGCAACCAAGTCGTCGTCGTCGTTTCGGCAATGAGCGGGGTGACCGATTCGTTGATCAAACTGGCCAAGGAAGTTCACACCGAGCCGCCGGAACGCGAGATGGACGTGTTGCTCGCCACCGGCGAGCAGACCACGATTGCGTTGCTGGCGATGGCGTTGCAAGGGCTGGGCGCGAAAGCCGCGTCACTGACCGGCGCGCAGGCCGGTATCGTCACTTTTGGTCTGCATACGAAAGCTAAAATCGCCAACATTACGCCGAAACGTGTTCACGAATTGCTGGACTCCGGTCACGCGGTCATCATTGCCGGATTTCAAGGTGAGACGCCGGACGGCCACATCACCACGCTGGGCCGGGGCGGCAGCGATCTCAGCGCCATCGCCATCGCAGCGGCGGTGAAAGCGGACGTTTGCCAGATTTACACCGATGTGGACGGCGTTTATACCGCCGACCCGCGCATCATCCCCGACGCGAAAAAGATTTTGGAAATCAGTTACGACGAAATGCTGGAAATGGCCGCACTCGGCTCGAAGGTGATGCAGGCGCGGTCCGTCGAGTTCGCCAAGAAATTCAATGTCGTGTTTGAAGTCCGCAGCAGTTTCAACAATAACCCGGGGACAATCGTGAAAGCCGAAACACAAAAAATGGAAGACGTCGTCATTCGCGGCGTTGCGGTTGACAAGAAACAAGCCAAGGTCACCATTGCCGGCGTGCCCGACAAGCCTGGCATTGCTGCGAAGGTGTTCAAGACCATCGCCGATGCCAACATCAATATTGATGTCATCGTCCAAAACGTCAGCGCCAAAGGCACGACCGACATTTCGTTCACCGTCGGCGATACCGATGCCGCCAAGTCCGTCAAAGTCTTACAACCGGTCGTCAAAGAAATCGGCGCGCGCGAAGTTGCCGCAACTGGTGAGATTGCCAAGCTCAGCGTTGTCGGCATTGGCATGCGGAGCCATCCCGGCGTCGCGGCGAAGATGTTTGAAACATTGGCTGACAACGGCATCAACATCGGTATGATTTCAACGAGTGAAATCAAAATCAGCGTGATCATCGCGCTGACTGATGCCGAAAAAGCTGCCCGCGCCGTTCACGCCGCTTTCGGTCTGGCAAGCAAGTAGTCGCCGCTGGCTAACGGGCTTGCGGCGTGTCGATTATGGCTTTAAGGAATTCTTTGTTGGTCTTAAGCTTGCTCAGGCCGTTTAGAAGTTTTTGAATGGCTTCCAACGGCGGAGTGCCGCTGAGAGCGCGCCGCAGACGGGTCACACCTTCAAGTTCGGTTGCGCTCAAGAGCAATTCTTCGCGGCGCGTACCGGACATATTGATGTCCACAGCCGGCCAGTAGCGTTGCTCAGCGATTTTACGGTCAAGAACCAATTCGGAGTTGCCGGTGCCCTTGAACTCCTGAAAAATCAACTCATCCATTCGCGAGCCGGTATCCACAAGTGCCGTGGCGATGATTGTCAACGAACCGCCTTCCTCGGCCTTGCGGGCGGAGGCGAAAATCCGGCGCGGTTGTTCCATCGCACGAGCATCAAGACCACCGGTCATGGTGCGGCCGGTTGAGCCCATGTAATTATTGAAGGCCCGGGCCAAACGTGTAATCGAATCGAGCACGATAAAGACATCCTTACCGAATTCGACGAGTCGTTTGGCGCGTTCGATGGCCATCTTGGCGGTGCGAACATGGTCTTCAATGGTCTGGTCGTTGGTCGAGGCGATGACTTCGCCGCCTTTAATCGAACGACGGAAATCGGTAGTTTCTTCCGGGCGCTCATCCACGAGCAAGACTATGGTGTGGGCGTCAGGATGATTGGTTAGGACGGCATCGGCAATGTGGTGGAGCAGCGTTGTTTTACCAGTACGTGGGGCAGCTACGATCAGGCCACGGGTACCCTTACCAATCGGCGCCACAATGTCCATCACACGTGTGGTATACCGGTCGGCCACAGTTTCCAGCACGTAACGCTCGGTCGGATTGATGCTGGTGAGGTCGTCAAATTTTTTCAACGACGCGTATTTTTCCATTGGCTGGCCATTGATGGTCTTTATCTCGACGAGTTGCGGGCTGCCCTTGCGGGGCGGCGCGGCACGACCCTCGATTTCTAGACCAGCCCGCAGGCGGTGTCGGCGGATGATGTCCGGCGAAACGTAAATATCGTTCGGGCTGACTTGATAGCTGCGAGCGGGATTGCGCAAAAAGCCGAATCCTTTCTCACCAACTTCCAAAACACCCTTGGCGATAAGTTCGGGCGGTGCCGGCCGGGCCGGCGCTGGTGCCGGGGTCGGCGGAACCTTAACCGGCGCTGAGGCCGGCGGATTGGTTTCAGTTTGCGACTGCTGTTGTTGCGACTTGGCTTCGATTTCGTTCACGTTGGTGCCTGACTGCATAATTCCACTGAGCTAGGGCATGAATTCCGCGTCACTCCTTGATAAACAAGTGACAATCGCCGGCTTACCGGGCGATCCCGCGTTCAGACTTGCGACAGAAGTCAACGAAGTGTGCGAGCTCTTGGCTCTGCGGAATTTCAAGTGTTACCTTATCCAAAGCCGCCACCATTGTCAACCCCGACTTGAAAATAATTTTATAAGCCTCGTGAAGCCCCCGGATGACCTCTGTTGGCACCCCATTTCGCTCCATGCCGATTTTATTGATCCCGCGAGTCACGCCGGGATGACCATCCACAATCATGAACGGTGGCACATCCTGAACCACCTTCGCGCAGCCACCAATAATGGACATTTTACCGATTCGACAAAACTGGTGCACCGCCGCCAACCCGCCCACGATGGCATAATCCTCTACCACCACGTGCCCGGCCAACGTGCCGTTGTTGCTAAAAATCACGTGATCGCCGACGACGCAGTCATGGGCGATGTGCGAGTATGCCAAAAAATTCCCATGTGACCCGACGCGCGTCGTCAACCCATCGCCGGTCGCCGTGTGCACCGTTGCATGTTCCCGAAACACATTCTCCGCGCCAATTTCAAGAAAGCACTGACCGCCGGCAAACTTCAAATCCTGCGTTTTCAGCCCGATGCAGGCAAATGGGTAAAACTCATTGCGCGGCCCGATGGTCGTCCGCCCGTCCAGCACGACATGCGAATGCAACCGGCAACCCTCGCCGAGCTTCACATTTGCTCCGACAATGGAATACGGTCCGATTTCGCAATTCGCGCCAATCTGTGCCCGCGAATCGACAATGGCTGTTGGATGGATCACTTACCGGCAAGTTTCTACACGAATCCGTCCCACCGGTCAACCTTGCGACTCGCCAAGTTGCCGGAAATATGATTTCAATCAAACATGATTACCGGCCGACTCGCTCCGACACCCAGCGGTGGTTTGCACCTCGGCAACGCGCGCACCTTTCTCATTGCGTGGTTGTCCGCGCGCGCGGCCGGCGGGCGGGTCGTGTTGCGGATTGACGATCTTGACCGGCCGCGAGTCAAACCCGGTTATGTCGAGCAAGCCATCGCCGATTTGCGCTGGCTTGGTCTCGATTGGGACGGCGAGCCGGTTTTTCAAAGTCAACGCAGCGATGCCTATGCCGCCGCGCTCGACAAACTTCGCGCCGCCGATTTCGTTTATCCCTCGACCGCGAGCCGGCGTGAACTCGCGCTCGCCGCACAAGCTCCACATGCCGGCGAGGAAGCCGCCGCACGCGCCGGTAATGACCGCACGCCGGCCTGGCGGTTCCGCACCGACCGGCAAGTTGTCCGGTTCGATGACGCAGTTCATGGCGCGTGTGCGATTGCCACGGAAGATTTCGTTGTTTACCGGAACGATGGCATCGCCGCCTACCAGCTCGCCACCGTCCTCGACGATCATTTTCAAAGCGTGACTGAAGTGGTGCGCGGCGATGATTTGCTCGATTCGACGCCCCGGCAAATCTTGTTATGCCGGGCACTCGGCTTGACGCCGCCCCGGTATCTGCACGTGCCGTTGGTGCTTGATGCCGGCGGTGAGCGGATGGCCAAACGCCGGGACTCGACGCGCCTCGCGGCGTTGCGCGAAGCCGGTAAGTCACCGGCAAGCATTATCGGAATGTTGGCGGCAAGTTGCAGCTGGGCAATGCCGGGCGAGGAACTGTTACCGGCGCAGTTGGTGCGTCGGTTTGACTTGGCGAAGTTATCCCGGCAACCGGTGTGGTTACCGGTCCATGATTGAAAACATCACTTCGGCTTCGCTGACCACTTCACCGGCTACCTTGCATGTGCCGGTAGCCTTAGCAATTTTTCCACGCGATCGGCCCATTTCGATTTCGATGATGAGTTGGTCGCCGGGGCGAACGGGCTTGCGCCACTTGACGTTGTTGGCGCTCATGAAATAGGCAACCTTGCCGGCGTTCTCACCGGCGCGAAGCATCAGAATGCCGGCGACCTGCGCCATAGCTTCGAGTTGCAACACGCCCGGCATGATCGGATGGCCGGGAAAATGGCCTTGGAAATACGGCTCGTTGACAGTGACATTTTTTAAGCCGACAATTTTTTGTTCGCCTTCGATTTTTAGAATCCGGTCGATCATTAAAAATGGATACCGGTGCGGCATGACATTGAGCAAACTTACGATGTCCATCGCAGCCGGAACAGGCGCGTCGGCCAGCATTGGCGGAGTAAAGGCGGCAGGCACCGGTTTTGCTTTCTCCAACAATTTCGTCAGCGCCTTGGTGATCTCGGCGTTCAACCCGTGCCCGGGCCGGACCACGACAATGTGCGCCGCCAGTGGCCGTCCCAGCAAAGTGAGGTCGCCAATAATGTCGAGAATTTTGTGCCGGACAAATTCGTCCCGGTAGCGCAGCGGCTCAGTCGCCAGCAAGGTGTCACCGCGAATGAGCATGGCGTTTTCGAGGCTGCCGCCTTTGATCAGACCTTTGTCCATCAGAAATTGGATTTCATCGTAAAACGCAAACGTCCGCGCACCGGCCAATTGCGTGGCAAACGTTTCCGGCTCGATGGCGAGGCTCAGATATTGTGCGTCAAGGCCGGGCTTACCAAAGTGAATCGTGCAACTGACGCGGAGTTCGTCGCTGGGCAGAACGATGGCGAACGATTCACCGGCTTCGACATGGATGATTTCTTGCGGCTGGAAAACTTCGCGTTTTCCTTCTTGTGGTTGGATGCCGGCTTCCTTGATTAGCTCGACAAACGGCTTCGCACTGCCATCGCCGACCGGCGGCTCGTTGCCGTCGAGTTCGATGAGTAAATTATCAATCCCGCTGCCGGTCAGCGCAGCGAGGATGTGTTCAACAGTGTGAATTACCGCTCCATTACTACTGATGGTGGTCCAGCGAGTCGTGTCGCCGACATTGCTGATGTGCGGCTCGATAACCGGGCGACTATCGAGATCCACGCGCACAAATTTTATGCCGTGATCAACCGGGGCCGGCTTCCAAGTCATGTTGACTTTATTGCCGGTATGGATGCCGGTACCGGTAAACGTGACAGGCCGTTTAATGGTCTGCTGTTGCTTGAACATGACCGCCTTGTAGCACACCCCCCGTGCCAATGGCAAGTCACACCGCGCAGCGCTGCGACAACTTTTATCGCAGCTTGGTTGAGCTTGGCGGCACTAAACTAGTGACACGATTACTCTTATCAAACTGCACGGTGAACCAATTCCCAGCGCCCAACTCATATTGCCAAGTGGCATCTCCTTGAGCGCCGATAGCAGTCGTCACCATCTTCGGCTCACCAATCGCATTCACTACCTCGTCATCGGTCATGCCGATTTTAACTGTAGCAGTTAATTCTTTTGCCCGCACTACCCATGGCTCCAGCACGACCGGTGCAACCTGATTCGTGACTAAGTCTTTAGTCGCAACGGATTCCTTAGATTTCCTGCAACCAACCCATAAGATTGAACCAGCTAACATCGCAATTAAAATCAACTGTTTCATTTGCATTTATATTAAATAACAAATTCACGGCGATGCAACGAGAAAAAACAATGGGTGAACACTACTCGACTGTCTTTTTGTATTCTAAAATGCCGTCGGTAATACCTTTGGCCAGCTTGTCCCGGTACTCTGGTGCAAGTAAACGCTGCTCTTCGCCAACATTGCTCAGGAAACCGGACTCGACCAGAATCGCCGGACACGGTGCGTCGCGAATGACGACGTACCGGGCGCGCCTTACACCGCGATCGTTCGCTCCGGTAATTTGCAGCAGTGATCGTTGAACACAATGTGCCAACCAGACGTTTTTCTCATCAAACTGGTTAGCGGAACACTTGTCATCACCGCCACCAAAGAAACGGCGGAAGGGATTTGCCGTTGATACCGCGCCGGCCGGTGGAACGCAGTACGTTTCAATACCTTGTGCATTCCCACCGGAATTAAAATGCAGGCTGACAAACAGATCGGCGTGCTTGCGCTCAGTTAATGCCACCCGGTCATCGAGACTCACATTCTCGTCAGTAGCGCGAGTCGGGATGACCTTAAAACCTGCCGTTTCGAGCAATCGTTGCACGCGTTTGGCTAAATCGAGCGTAAGTTCTTTTTCGCGGCCGGTCACACCACGGGTACCACGGTCGCTTCCGCCATGACCAGGATCAAGCACAATGGTTCGCACCATCGTCTTGTTAGGAGTCCGACCTTGCCGGATAATTGGATCAATAACCTTAAGCACATCAAGTGAGGCGATCCAAAGTTGACCGTGCGATTCAATAGCCGGAACACTGATCCAATGCGTGACGCCGTTGATAACGATTTCACGGCTGTCGTGTTCGGCGCTGAATTGTGCAAACGCTGTCCGATAACTAACATGATCAATCTGCGTTGATTGGTTCGTGCCAAGTTCGTAACACGCGGCAATATCACGCACAGCAACATACAGAACGCCGTTAAACCGCACAGCTTTTAGCTGACTCGGCGTGGCGAACGCCACGCCAGTCAATGTGAGCGTGAGTAATACTGTTAATGTCAGGCGCAAATTGTGATTCAAAACCGGCAATTCCTCTCTTGTTCGGCGCGCAAGCTCGCACGAACTCGTGCCGATTGCAAGCCCGCCAGTCGTTAAGCGCCAACTTCAGTACGTTCTAAGAAGTTGAACATGCCGGCTTGAAGTGTGAAAATCTAACATGCATTATTGGGATAGAGTGCCGCAAGAGCCTTAATTATTCTTACCCCAATTCAGGCGAAAACCGAAGATTGAGATTCCCAAGGCTGTGTTGATGCGTCGGATTAACTCATCCGGCTCCACAGGTTTCGCAATGGCTGGCCGGCCATACACAACGGTTTGCTCGGCACGCGCGAGTTGGCTAGTCGTCGATGCAGTTAGGAACATCACAGGAATATTTTTAAGCTGCTCGTTAGCCTCCAGTTCAGCCAACAATTCGCCGCCATTCTTGTTTGGCATCATAATGTCTAACAGAATTAAGTGCGGTTTGAATGCCTTGGCTGTCGCCACAGCGTCCAGTGGGTTGTTCACGGCGTGGACTTCGAAACACCTAGTGCGTTCAAGGTTTAATTTAACAAGATTGGTGAACCCGATCTCATCATCAATGATCATGATGCGCTTTGTTGCCATGTGCTTACCATGCCATTCAAAGTTGGCTCCGCTTAATACCGTGGTGCCAACCGGTCTAAAGCTGTTGCAAGAAATACTTGAGTTGCCGGGCGTAGAGGATGAACTTACCGGGGTCTTGTTGTACGATTTCCCATTGCGGTAGGGATTCCATCCATTCCCCGCCGAATTGCCTGGCGCGGTTCGCACCTTCAGTCGCCCAGCGCAACACGGCGTCCCGGTCGCCCACAATGGCGCAGCCGATCATCAACGACCGGATTGCATGCAATGCCGGCGGCTCCACTTGGTTGTGCAGAATGGCGCTCAAGACCGGCACCGCTTCCGTGTCGAGATCTTTCCGCAATTCATCCATTTCCAAAAAACTGCCGGCCCGATAGCGCATGATTTCACTGTAGAGTGGCCCGAGTATGTCGCCGTATCGCAATTGCAATCCGTTATCGAACACGTCGGCGATCTCTTCTTGAATGCTGGGGTTGGCGATTAACATGGTGTTCTCCTTGTAAGATCAGTCCTCCAGCTCTTTGTTGATTTGTTTAATCAGCTTCTTTGGATCCACCGGTTTGGCGATAAACGGCATGCCATTGATTTGGCCATCGCGCTCATCCAAGCCGCGTTGTGTGATCGTCGCAGTCACGAAAATGACCGGTAACTCGGCAAATCCCGCCGCACGTAGTTCAGCCAGCACTTGGCCACCATCACGCCCCGGCATAATTACGTCGAGCAAGGCAATCTCCGGCTTGAATTCACGCGCCGCCGCCAGTGCTTCCGCTGGGTCATTCACGATGCGCACCACAAACCGGCCGGTCTTCTCCAGATTGAGCTTCACCAAATTGGTGAACGCCACCTCGTCATCTACGATCAGCACTCGTCTAGGTTCCATTGGCTGCCTCCTTTTTGTTTTGAAAAATAATCCGGGCACATACGCCACCCTCGGCGCGGTTGACCAATGTGAGGTTGCCGCCGTGGTGAGTCATGATACTTTTCGCCACCGCGAGTCCCATGCCGGAGCCGACTCCGACCGGCTTTGTGGTAAAAAATGGGTCAAATACTTTGCCGAGATTTTCTGGTGCAACACCATGACCGGTATCACAAACTTCTGCCACGACTGCGCCGGTCTTATCCAGCAACGTCCTCACCGTCAACCGGCCGCCCTCCGGCATTGCGTGACCAGCATTGATGAACAGGTTTACAAATACCTGCTCGATGCGGATCCGATCCACGCGTTGCGCCGGCAAACCCGGTGTAAACTCGCGTACAATTTCGATTTGCCGGTGCCCCAACTCATGCCGGACCAACAGCAGCGCCCGTTCCGCCACAGCACTCACATCCTCGTCACTCAAATCCAGTTGGCGCGGCGACGAAAAGTCCAGCAATTCACAAATAATCGCATCGGCCCGGTGAACCGCATCGCGCATATCGTTAAGCACTACATCGGTGACCTGCGTGTTGGGCGGCAAGCTATCGTCAAGAAAGCCGATACCCATCAATAAAGTCGCCAGCGGATTGCGCACCTCGTGCGCGATGCCGGCGGACAACCGGCCAATGGTTTCGAGCTTTTCAGATTGGATGAGTTGGGTCTGCGTCTGTTTGAGGTTTTCGTAGGTTTCCAGCAACTCCACCTGACTACGCGCGAGGTCAGTGTTCAGTTGCTGAAGTTGTTCTTGCGCCAGTTTACGGGCGGTGATGTCGCGATTGATGCCGATGAGACCGACAATCTTGCCGGTGTCATCTCGCAACGCAACTTTAGTCGTCAATTCCCAACGCGGTTTGGCCGCAGGATCAGCGATGCATACTTCGCGGTTTACCAAGGACAAACCGGAAGTCAGTAGTTTTTTTTCCTCGGCGAGAAATTCATCGGCCAAACTATGTGGGAACAGATCGTGGTCGGTTTTGCCAATCAACTCGATGGCCGGGCGCTTCAGGTACTGGGCGGTCGCGGTATTGACAAAAACGAACCGACTTTGCATGTCTTTAACATAGACTTGATCTGGCAACGCATTCAGTAGCGAATGCACCCCATAGCCGGGGCCATTTAAAAGCATAGAAAACGGGTTCACGCTCATCGGAATCCCTCCCGCAAAACTTGAACACCCGGTTAATAGTTGGCCTTCCACGTCGTCCTCCGCGACGCATGTCAGATTATTGCCAACATTAATCAGCGTCAATCAGGGCACACCCTGATTTTCCGGTCAGGGCAACCCTGATACCGGCAACTCAATCCGTAATGTCGTGCCCTGACCGGGCGCACTAGTGACAGCAATCCGTCCGTTGTGTGCTTCGACAACGATTTTGTGGACAATCGCCAAACCGAGACCGGTCCCGCGGGCTTTCGTCGTCAGGAATGGCTCAAACAAACGCGCCTGTTGCTCCGCCGTCATCCCCACGCCGGTATCGGTGAATGTCAGCGTGACTACTGCGGTCAATTGGTGGCCAGTGGTAATCGTCAACATGCCCCCTTCCGTCATCGCGTCAGCAGCGTTGAGAATGAGATTGAGGCAAACTTGTTCCAACTGACCCCGGTCCGCGCGCAGTTCCGGCAAGTCGCCGGCCAGTTCGGTACGCAACTCGATACGTTGTTGCTGCAGTTTCTGGCGCGTGAGCAAGAGGACATCCTCAACAACACTGTTGAGCGCAACCTGCTCCAAGCGTGGCTCAGTTGAGCGGGCGTATCCGAGCAGTTGGTCCACGATCTTGTTGAGGTGCTCCATTTTTTCCGCCACAACTTCGGCATCGCGGGCGCGCGGGTCGTTGCCGGTGAATTTCAAATCCAGCGAGTGAAACAGCATTTTCATCACCGTCAACGGATTGCGGATTTCGTGGGCGACCTCAGCGGCAAGCAAGCCGAGTGTGCTGAGACGTTCGGTTTGTCGGAGTTGTTCTTCGGCTTGGACGACTTTTTCGTGCAGTTGGGCGTTGGTGATGGCAATGGCAGCAAGATTGGCCAGTGCGCCGAGGATGTTGATGTCTTGCGTGGAATACCGGTATGCTGTGCCGCTGTATACGCTCACTGCGCCAATCGCGGTTTCGCCCACCACCATCGGCACCGATAACAACGACACCAAGCCATCTTGCTTGGCAAGTTCAATATGCCGGTACGCTTGGTGGTCCTGAACATTATAGATTTGCAGCGGCTTGCGCCGACGGACAACCGTACCAATTAGGCTGTCATTGATCGGAAGCGGTGGTTTGGTCAGAAAATCAGCGCTTGCGCCATGGCAGGCACGAAGTTCAAGACGGTCGCGCTCTGCGTTCAGCAACATCAGCGAGCAAATTTTGGAATCCATTAGCCGGCAGGCATTGGCTGTGACACGCTGGAGAATGTCTTCGAGGTTGAGCGAGGAGATGATGGATTGGGCAACTTGAAAAAGTGCTTCGAGCCGTTGGAGGTTGTGGGCAACCGCTTCGTGCAACCACGAGTTGTGGATCACTTGGGCGGCGTGATTGCCCAGCGCCACAAGCAATGCTTCATCAGCGGCGCTGAAGGCGTTTTTTCTGGTGGAATCAACATTGAGCACACCAATGAGCTGGCCTTCGAGCAGGAGTGGCACAGCCAATTCGCTGCGCACATCTTTGCGAACAGAAATGTACCGGACGTCGGCGGTCACATCCGGCACCCGTAGCGGCTGGCCGGTTTTGGCAACCCAGCCGGTCACGCCCCGACCAATGGCGAGTTTGAGTTGCCGGGCATTTTTATTCAACCCGGTCGCGGCTTCGATTTCGAGTAGCTGCGTGTGTGGGTCAATCAACACAACCGAACCACTGGTGGCGTTCATCGTCGCGACGGCTTCGCGGAGCACGAGGTCGAGCACGCGTTTCGGTTCCAGCGACGAATTGATGACGCCGCTGACGCGGGCGAGGACTTCGTAATGCCGGAGTTTCGGCATGGTCAACGAGCCAGGACAGCGATGGCGGCAGCTAGCTGGGCTTTGATTTGCTCAAGCTGGTCGGCTGCAGTGATTTTCTGGCCAGCATGATTCTGGACGTAAAATGAATCAATGGCCGCGCCTTTTTCAGTAAAGATTTTGGCGAAGCTGATATCGAGATTAAGTGTACTGAGCGTGTTGGTAAGCGTGTACAGCAAACCGACCCGGTCCTCGGTTTGCACTTCGACAACGGTGCGGCTTTCGCTGATTTCGTTGTCGATTTCAATCTGTGTGGGGATATGGACTTCACGCACGCGCGGCATCGCACCGCGGGCGGACCGGATCTTTTTGAGCACGCTGTTAAAATCCACGGTTTCCTGATCAGTCAAGGTGCGTTGCAGCATTTGCTCGGTCGCCTGAATCTGTTTCGGGTCGGTTACAGCTTGGAGCTGCCTGTCGCATACGCCGAACTGGTCGAGCACAACGTGGTCACCGCGCGTGTAAATGTGGGCGCTGAGGACATTCAAATCTGCCGCGGCAAATGCACCGGCAATCTTGGAAAACAGCCCCAACCGGTCCCATGTGCAGATAGTCACGCGCGAGTTGCCTTGAGCCGGGAATGATTGCCAATCAATCACCGGCACGAGCGCCTGAGCGGCTTGCTCGACATCCATTTGCCGCAGCAGGAACCGGTGAATGAGTTGCAGGTGCTGAGCGGATTCATCGGCACTGGTGTTGATGTAGTAGCTGGCAGGCATTAACTCAAAGTGCGAATAAATTTCCTCGAGTGGCAACTGGTTCTTCAGCCGCACGCTGACTTCCCGGTATAATTGCTCGATGCGTTTGGAAAGAATGTTTTGCGCGCGCTCGCCGCCCTCAATGGCTTGTGTCGTCCGGCGATACAAGTCCCATAACAATGTTTCTTTCCACTCCGTCCATGATTTGAGACTGGTGCCGGCCGCATCCACAAACGTCAACAACATTAAGGCATCAAGGTAAGCTTGGTACTTCACAATGCGCACCGCCGCATCAATCGTGGCATTGTCATCAATGTCGCGCCGTTGCGACAGCAGGCTGAGCTTCAGGTGATCGCGCACCAAAAACATCAGCTTGGCTGTTTCGTCCGCGCCAAGTTTCAGGCGGGATGCGACATTTTTAGTTAGCGCGCAACTGGCCTCGGTGTGCAACTTCTCGTTGGCCGCCTTGCCAGTGTCATGGAGTAACACTGCCAGACATAAGACGTGTGGATACTCCAATTGTTGGAAGATTTTTTTGTATTCGGAGTGCGGCGGCTCGGTCGCTTCGAGAACCCGGTCGAGGTGTTCCAACACATGGAGCGTATGCTCGTCGGCGGTGTATTGATGGAAAAACTCATGCTGCACCAGACACGTTAACCGGCCAAACTCCGGTAAAAATTTACCAAGAAACTCAACCTCGTGCATCATCCGCAGAATGCGCGAAACTTGTCCTTTTTGCTTCAGAATCGCCAAGAATGTTTCGCGCGATTCTGGAGCGCTTTGGAAACTCCTGTTGACCAGTTTTAGATTTTGACGGACTAAGGCACGCAAATCCGGGCTCAACTCCATGCCGCGTTGCTGGGCATACCGGAATACGCGCAGCAGCCGTAATGGATCCTCACGGAAGACTCCTGTCGTTGCGGCTTCAATTACGCCGGCGCGAAAGACAAAACCATCCAGCGTCTCATCTTTCCGGCTGCGACGGAGCAGGCTGCCAAGTTTGCCAAACCGGGCTGGCCGGATGGCCATCCGTTCGGCTAGTGAGTTGGTCAGCAAAAAAATATTGCGGGCATGCGTGTAATAATCGCGCATGAATGCCTCGACGCGGCGCAAGACATCATGGTGCCGGTAACCAAACGCATCCGCCAACTGCAACTGCAAGCCCAGCCCGATGGTATCACAAGGCCGGTCGGTCAGATAATGCAGCGCATTGCGAACACGCAGGATGAAATCGTACGCTGCTTCGAGTTGCTTCTGTTCGGCCGCCTCGACCAGGCCACGCCGGCGCAGTTCGGCCAGCGTCAATATGCCGTGCTTGAAAAACGCCATCCAAATCAGATTCTGAAAATCGCGCAAGCCGCCGCAACCATTCTTCACATTCGGCTCTTGCAGGAAGACGCTGGCGCCGTTTTTTTCGTGCCGCTCGCGCTGGTCTTCCATCCGCGCCGCAATGTATTCCGCCTCGTGACCGCGCACACATTCTTTCACCAGCGTCTCGCGGAACAATTCATAAAACGCCCGCTCGCCCACGATCAACCGCGCCTCGATCAGCGCCGTTTTGGCCTGCATGTCCTGATTGGCCTGGGTCACCGCCTCGCTGACCGACCGGGTCGCGTGCCCGACTTTCAACCCAACATCCCACAGCATGTACAAGACCTGCTCGACCACTGCGGTAATGAACGGATGCGACTTCGGTCCGCGGCTGGCCGTGTTGTGGAGAAAAAGAATATCGATGTCGGAGTGCGGACTCAACTCGCCACGGCCATACCCGCCGGTGGCAATCAACAGTAACGGCACCGGCGTCAGCCCCGCTTGCCCACGCACATTCTCGACCGCAGCCTTGCACAGATGATCGAGCAACAAGTCCAGCACATGCGCCCGGCCTTGCGCCACTTCCCGGCCGCTCGCGCCGGCCTGTTGGAGCATCCGCAGCCGGTGCTCCTCGACTTTCAAAAATTGTTTGTACGTGCCGAGCATTTCGGCTGGCTTCGCCCCCGGTTTGAGAACCAACCGTTGCCGGGCGTTTTGCCGGACCTTGTCGCGGTAATGTTGCTGTGCAGTCACAACGCCAACCATAAGTTGAGATGCCCTGCCCCGCAAGACTGAATCCACCGGCGCAACCTGCTGCCGCGCAAGCTGCTATCCCGTCGCCAACTTGTCACACAGGCCGGCATTGCATTTCAGTCGGGTCTCGGCTATAGTGCCGCTCAAGTTTTTAGCCTCAAAGGAGGGGGTTGGAAATGACACTAAATCGTAAATACCAAGATCCTTTGGCCGAGTTTGACCGATCCACGGCTGAGGAAATTACTAAGTACAAGTGGATCGAAAGTGAAAAAGCTGGTCGTGACATCGGTTGGGAACGCGCTTGTCAGGAGTGGTTGGCGCAACACTTCCCCGCCTGGAAGCAGTACCGTTGGAAACGCGCGCTACAGGAAGCGTTGCAGACCGATTCGCGATTAAATTGATTGTAAACCGCGCTGGGACGGGCTGAATACCCGTCCCAGCTTTTTCTTCCGCATTGCCGGCACGACACAGGCAGTGTAACCTGCGGACATGTTGCAACTCGGCGTCAACATTGATCACGTCGCCACGCTCCGACAAGCGCGCTACAAAACCGCTGACAGCGCGCCGGTCATCGAGCCGGATGTCATCGCGGCGGCGCAAGCAGTCATCGCAGCCGGCGCACACGGCATCACCGTCCATCTCCGGGAAGACCGCCGGCACATCCATGACCGTGATGTCCGCCAACTCCGGCAAGTCCTGCGCGCTCGCCTCAATCTTGAAATGGCCGACACGCCCGCCATCGTCGCCATCGCTGAAGAAATCAAACCCGATGAAGTCTGTCTCGTCCCGGAAAAACGCGCCGAGCTGACGACTGAAGGCGGGCTGAATGTCATCAGCGCCGCCGCGTCGTTACGGACAACCATCGCCCGCCTCCGCCGTGCCGGCATTGTCGTGAGCTTGTTTATTGATCCCGATACCGATCAGATCCGCGCGGCAGCAGATGTCGGCGCACAATTCATCGAATTGCACACCGGCACTTATGCCAACCACGGCGCCGGCGAATTGCCAAAGCTGATTGCCGGCGCGGAACTCGCACACACGCTCGGCTTGCGCGTCAACGCCGGGCACGGCCTGAATTATCAAAACACGCCCGGCATCCGCGTCGTCCCCCACCTCGACACGCTCAACACCGGTCACTCGATCATCTCCCGCGCCGTATTCGTCGGCCTCCGCCAAGCCGTGCGCGAAATGCTCGCGCTGCTGAATCCATAAAAACTCGTCGTTGACGGAAAGTAACTCGTTGTTTATGAAAAGTAGTTTGTCATTGTCGAATAGTAATTAGCAATCTACGACGAATTACTCGTGAAGAACGACGTATAGCTTGTCTACAACTACTAATTACACGTCTTTTTAGATGAGTAATTCGTGATTGATGAATAGTAATTAGTAATCAATGACGAGTTGCTATTGATCAATGACAAATAACTCGTCGTCGATGAATAGTATTTTGTTGGCAAACAGGCAAATTATTGAGTAAAAGAGTGAAATCATGAGCGATTCGATACCAATCCAACCGCCGGCTAACCTACCAATCCCAGATTATGGGAAACTGCTGAGCATCATCGGCAGCTACAGCAAATGGCTCATCTTGAATGAGCTGATGAAGGAAGGACAGGCGGGGTTGGACATCGCGCGGTTGCTGAATATCGGGGTGGCGGGGGCGATGAAGCATTTGACGGATTTAGTGGCGGCCGGCGTGGTCGTCCGCGGCAAGGGCCGGGTCTATCAGATTGCGCCGGCTTACCGGCCCAAGGACGGCCAGCGCGTCCTCGACTTCGGCCACGCCGTCCTGCGCTTTGGCGTCAAAGCCGCCGGCGAGTGATCGCCGCCGCTGTCAACCTGAGCCAGTAAGAATCGTCATTAAATGGCCGGCGCCCAGCGCCGAGTGAGTTGAGTAAGCTTCCAGCTCGCCCATTTGGCTTTTTGGCTTGCTACTCGCTGTTTGCGAGCGTAAATCATGCTCACGAAAGGAAACAAATTGCATTTTGCGAACTGGAGAAAGGCCAAGCAGGTGATCGGCACGGAAACCGTCGAAATTTTCCATCCCCATTAACCCCTGCTCAAGCGTGATTCGGATGTCAAAAGCAATTTCCTATCAGTCTCAGGACGACCCCAAACAGCGCCGACCGGACATCACCAAGGCCAAAAAACTTCTCGGCTGTGAACCGAAGGTCCAGTTGGAAGCCGGCCTTAAGAAGACCATCGACTACCTTCGCGACCAGGTATAGTGAGGCATCAGTCCGCTCGCAAACATGCTTACCTTAGCGCTCAATTCAATACTAAGCGACGACTTGCCCGACGTGTGGGAAGAAGCGTTTCGCATCTACGTTATCAGAGAAGGCAACACCGTCTTCTACGTTGGCAAGTCTGAGGCGAATGTCTGTGACAGGATTTGGGGACATCTTGGAGAAGGATCTTGGGGAAAGCTAAGCGGAACCGATCGGCTTGGGAAATTTATTCGCTACTACGCGTCAGACACACACAACTGGCAGGTTGATCTGATGACGGTAAATGACTGTGTACCGTATATTGAGCAACTATGGCCAAATGCTACTCATGATGTACTTCAAGCTGAAGCGGCGTTGATCTTTCACTACCGGCCATGTTTGAATTTGATGTTAAACAACCATCCCAATCCCCTTCCTGAGAAATATCAGCGCCACTTAGCGGAGCAATTGAGGATTAGTCTGGAATTGGCAAAGCTGGTGAAGTGACTGCCACTGGAAATACGAATGAGCTCTTAGCCGTTGAATTGGCGGCAGGAAGTCCTCAAGTCGAGTCCTTCTTTAAGTCTGAATTTGCGCTTTCCGCGCGGTTCCGGGAGTTCTCAGTGCAAAATTCGCCAAAGATTCGCAAGAAATTTCATGATGCTAAGTCGGACGGAGACCAGGAAAATGTCGCCGCCGAGTTAAAAGTCATTAGGCTTCTTTTATCAGACCATCAATTTTCGGTGGAGTACGAGAAATACAAGAGCAAACCTTCTCGGGGACCGGATATCACGGTAAGTTTCCTCTCCAAGGAGACGACGGACCAAGCATTCATGTTTAACGTTGAAGTTAGACATGTTAGTAAGTCACCAAAATACGAAAGCCATCTCATAACACAACTACTAACACAGGGATTCGGCATGGGGCGATCCTCAGGAAAGGAGCCGGAAAAATTCTCTGGATTGGCGATACCAAAGTTGACTCAATTCGTACCAACCATGTCGAATGTAATAGTTTTTAAAATAACTAGCATGGGCTTGAATCCGGCCGAAATGGAGACCGGTTTACTTTTGCTAAGAGACGTATTTCAACGTCGGGACGACAACTTTCTGCGAGAACGAACAGGAATAGACTCTGAACAGCTTTTGCCTTATTGGAGGGCACTAAGTGTGGCTGTTTACCTTGACTGTGCCAATCCCACACATTTGTGGAGAAATCCTGACGCGATACATCCGTTACCTATCGCGGTGTATAATCATCTGGGAACGATGGGGAAAATCTAGAGTCGGAAGGCTCAACTCCGCACACTTGACGGAAAGGCTGGGGCCCGGTTTCATCCGCAATCGGCGCGCAACGAAGACAGTCCGGAGTCCCGAGTCCTGAGCCGGAAGGCAGTGGTGGCCACCGTCCACTACCCGCTTGCATGGGCGGCTGGCTGATGGCTTAATATGGGGCCGATGAATGCGCAGGACTTTATCGCGTGGGCGTTGGATCCGAAACGGACGGATGAGGAAGCGTACTTCGCAGAATTGCTGACGGAGCGGGGCTTTGAGGCGTGGTGCTCGAAGAATATCAAGGGCTGGTATCACAATTGGCGGGATGACGAGGAGAAGCACCGGCTGCGGCGGTTGAACCCGGCGCATCGGGCAGAACTGGAACCGCAGGACGTGGAGCGGGCCGCGCAGATGCTGCCGACGATCTCGTATTTGCACCTGGGGAATTACTCAGATCGGCCATTGCGCGATTTATCGGGGTTGCAGTTCCTGCCGCAGTTGAAACATCTCCAAGTCGAGCGTTCGGAGATTTCGGATTTTTCGCCGGTGAGCGGTCTTGTGGATTTGGAGGAGTTGCACATCAGGGATGATGTGGTGGAGGATTTACGGCCGATTGGGCGGTTGACGAAGCTGAAAAAACTCTGGGTAGCCGTGAAGCAGCCGTGGCCGTTGGTGGACGGATGGAACGCGCTGACAGAGTTGGAACTGTTGTCGTGGTACGGAAATATGTTTGTCTTGGAGGGGCTGGGGCCATTCCCGAAGTTGAACTGGGCAGTCTTGCACCCCAGCTCGGCGCAAACGCCGCTGCGGAATGTGACGACCTTGCCGGAGTTGCCGGTGGTGCGCCGGATGGATTTGAGCGGCATCCACCGGTTGGAGGGCATCGAGCGGTATCCGCACTTGCAGTATCTGAAACTCGAAGGGGCGTTCCCTGATCTGACGCCGGTGACGCGGCTCACCAAGCTGACTCATCTGGAAATTCGTTCGGATGCGGTCTTGAACCTTGGGGTACTGTGTCGGTTGCCGGAGCTGCGGTCATTGAAGTTGCAGAGCTATCAGCCGCAGGAATGGTTTGTCCTGACGGACGCGCCAAAGCTGCACGCGGTCGAGGCCATCTGGTGTGAGGCCAATGAGCAGGAAGTGGCCACATTGCAAGAAGTGCTACCGTCATGGGATGAGGATTTTCGGTTGCCGGAACCGCGGCCATTGCCGGAGCCGTCCTTTGTGGCGCTGGAGCAGGAGCAATGGCAGAACCAAGGAAACCCGCGGAGCGAGAAGAATTGGGACGGCAATTACGAGATGCAGTGCTCGGAACATAAGTGGCTGGAACGGCAGATGCAGGCGGCGTTGGATCGGTTGTTCGGCCATGGCTGGGGTGTGGCGTGCTACCAGCAGGTGCAGGTGCACAAGCTGGAAGCGGCGGAACGGTTGCCGGAGATCGTGGCCGTGGTCCGGCAGGTGTTGGCCGCGTGCCGGCATCCCCACTGCCTTTGCATTAATATTGCGTTGCTCGCGCCGGATCTACCGAAGAAGCCCCGGCCCGCCGAGACGGAGGAGCACCGCTTGAAACGGGAAATCGCCGAGCAGCGGGCGCACGAACGGCGTTGGGAGGAAGAGGCGCGACTGAAGGAACGGCAACATCGTTTGCGGCAATTGCGGCAGGAAGGCGTGCGGGTCAACCCGGAGGAATTCGCGCCGGAACCAGAAGCGCCGGTCGTGGAGGAACTCGATGCGGACAACGAGGTCTATGACGATGAGGGCGAGCCGCATTTGCTAGCCGAGCAGTATGCTCTGTATTTGGACGTGACCGAACAGAAGCTGGCGGTGCATATGAGTACCGTTGAGGTCGCGGAGCGGTTGCTGGGACGCAAAGCCCAGCGATTGTAGGAAGCGCCAGCGCCGGTGAGGCGTTTGCCGTCTTCGTTCGTGAATCCGGTTTTGCTGCGCGCTTACTGACTTGCCCATCAGGTCAGAAACGGTATGCTTTGAG
>Ga0316217_10002701_pt1 | contig 21061 bp, 13 predicted proteins | sample 1anoAmetaG_FD_203633 | JGI IMG/M metagenome (GOLD analysis project Ga0316217, IMG submission 203633) | Freshwater microbial communities from Trout Bog Lake, Wisconsin, USA - 1anoA | ecosystem: Environmental > Aquatic > Freshwater > Lake > Hypolimnion/Profundal zone | place: USA: Wisconsin...
ATCATCACTTGACGAAGTATTGAAAAGCAGGACAAGTTAGCCAAGTCATTTATGACATTTATGGATTTGGGGCAACTTGTTCAACGCCAGCGAACTTTTTTTCAAACCGGTTCGACGCGCCCGCTCGGTTTCCGGCAGGCGCAGCTCAAAAACCTTTCCGCCGCGCTGGAGCGGCATGAAGCCAGCCTGCTCGCGGCCTTGCTGGCCGATCTGCGCAAATCCCCGTTCCAAGTTTACGCCTCGGAACTCGGCTGGTTGCAGTCCGAAATTCGTCACACCCGGAAACAGCTCGCCCGCTGGACCGCGCCCAAGCGCGGGCGGACGCCCTGGCTGGTCGCGCCGGCGCGCGGCTGGGAGCAGCCCGAACCCTTCGGGCTGGCGCTCATCCTCGGCCCTTGGAATTATCCGCTACAACTGCTGCTGGCGCCCCTCGTGAGCGCCATGGCGGCTGGAAACTGCGCGGTGCTTAAACCATCCGAGCTGGCCCCGCACTCGGCGGCCGCGGTGGCCACGCTGGTGCGGGACACTTTCCCGGACCACTACCTTTCGGTGGTCAGCGGCGGCGCGGACACCGCCGAGGCGTTATTGCGCGAAAAGTTCGACAAAATCTTTTTCACCGGCAGCACCCAGGTCGGACGCACCGTGATGGCGGCGGCGGCCAGACAGCTTACGCCGGTAACGCTGGAACTCGGAGGCAAATGTCCGGTGATCGTGTGTGCGGACGCCGCCATCGAACTGGCCGCGCGGCGGATCGCCTGGGGAAAATTCCTGAATGCCGGCCAGACGTGCGTGGCGCCGGATTTTGTGCTGGTGCAGCGCGGCGTCAGCCCGGCCCTCGTGACGGCGCTGAAGAAGGTGTTGCGGGAATTTTACGGCGAGGTTGCCAGCCAGAGCCAGGACTACGGCCGCATCGTGAACGCGCGGCATTTTGAACGGCTGGTGAATTTCTTGCGCGACGGCAAAATTCTGCATGGCGGTGAACATGAGGCAACGGATTTATATCTCGCCCCCACCATTTTGGCGGAAGTTTCGCCGGCCGCGCCGGTAATGCAGGAGGAAATTTTCGGCCCGATTCTCCCGCTGCTGGAGTTTGACCAACTGGACGAAGTGTTCGCGCTGCTGCGCGACCGCCCAACGCCGCTGGCCTTGTATGTATTCACGAGCGACCGGGAGGTTGAGGCAAGGATTCTGGCCGGGACCCGTTCCGGCGGCGCGTGTGTCAATGACGTGGTGTCGCACATGATCGGCAGCGGCCTGCCCTTTGGCGGCCTCGGCGACAGCGGCTGGGGCGCCTATCATGGCCGCGCCGGCTTCGCGGCCTTTTCGCACCGGCGCGCGATTCTGCGTCGGGCCACCTGGCTCGACACGCCCTTCCGGTATCCGCCGCAAAAAATCTCCCTGGCGGGGCTGAAACGGAGTCTGCGAATGCTGTTGCGCTAATCTTGCTGTGGTCGCCGCGTTCCATTAACATCCGAGAATGTCGCGTCGCGTCATTATTGTCGGAGCCGGACCGGGAGGATTGGCCACCGCCCTGTTGCTAGCCAAAGCGGGCGTGGCAGTCACGATCTTGGAAAAGCAGCCGCGCGTCGGCGGCCGCACCTCGGCCATCGAAAGCAACGGCTACCACTTCGATCTCGGCCCCACATTCTTTCTCTATCCGCAAATTCTGGAGGAGATTTTCCAAGCCGTTGGCCGCGACCTGCGCCAAGAAGTGCCGATGACCAAACTCGACCCGCAATACCGCATTACTTTTGGCGCGGGCGGCGAGCTGAACGCCACCCCGGACCTCGCCCGCATGGAGGCTGAAATTGCCAAACTGTCGCCGCCGGACGCGCCCCAGTTCCGCCGGTTCATGGAGTATAACCGCCGCAAGCTGGAGAAATTCGCGCCCTGCCTGCAAACGCCGTTCCCGGGGTGGAAAAGCCTGCTCAGCGCCCGTTTGCTGGCGGTGCTGCCGTATTTGAAGCCGTGGAAATCTTTGCACGCGGAACTGGCGGATTATTTCCAAGACCCGCGCCTGCAACTCGCCTTCACGTTCCAATCCAAATACCTCGGCATGTCGCCGTTTCAATGTCCGAGTCTGTTTTCGATTTTGTCATTCCTCGAATACGAGCACGGCATCTGGCATCCGACCGGCGGCTGCAACGCGCTCACGCGCGGCATGGCGCGCGTCGCGCAGGAATTGGGCGTCCAAATCCGGCTCAACACGCCGGTGGAACAAATTTTGTTCGCGGGCCGCCGCGCAGTGGGCGTGCGCACCGCGCAAGGCGAGGAACGCGCCGACGCCGTGATTTTAAACGCCGATTTTGCGCACGCGATGACCCGGCTGGTGCCGGACACGCTGCGCCGCCGCTGGAGCGACGGGCAAATCGCGCGGAAAGATTTCTCCTGCTCGACTTTCATGCTGTATCTGGGGGTGGAAGGCAAGTTCGATCACCTGGCGCATCACAACATTTACGTTGCGAAAGACTATCGGCGCAACCTGGATGAAATCGAGCGGCAGCACGTGTTGTCGGAAGACCCCTCCTTTTACGTCGCCAACCCGGCGCGCACCGATGCCACGATGTCGCCGGCGGGCCAGAGCGCCTTGTACGTGCTGCTGCCAGTGACCCACCAGCATCCGAATGTGGATTGGAATCGCGAACGCGACCGTTATCGTGCCGTGGCGTTGCGGCAACTGGCCAAGCTGGGGCTCGCAGACATTGAAAGCCGCATTCGCTTCGAGCGCATCGTCACCCCGGCGGACTGGGAAAGCAAATTGGACATCTATCGGGGCGCGACTTTCAATCTCTCCCACAGTTTCGCGCAAATGCTGCACTTGCGCCCGCAAAACCGTTTCGAAGAATTCGCCGGGCTCTATCTCGTGGGCGGCGGCACGCATCCCGGCAGTGGTCTGCCGGTGATTTTTGAGTCGGCCCGCATCAGCAGCAAGCTGGCGCTGGAAGATATGGCGTAGCCACCAGCCATGACATCGTCCCTCCTCTGGCTGCGGCTCGACTTGCGGCTTGCGGATAATCCCGCGCTCCACGCGGCCATCCGCCACGGCGGCGCGGTCATCCCGGTGTTCATCCACTCGCCCGAGGAGGAACAGCCCTGGGCACCCGGCGGCGCCTCGAACTGGTGGTTGCACCAGTCGCTCGCGGCCTTGGATGAGAATCTGCGCGCGGGCGGCTCACGCCTGGTGTTCCGGCGCGGTCCAGCGCTGGCCAGTTTGCGGCAACTCGTGCGGGAAACCGGCGCGACCGGCGTCTTCTGGAACCGCCGTTATGAACCCGCCGTGATCGCGCGCGACGCGATCATCCAGGAAGCCTTGCGGGGCGAGGGAATCAAAACCGAAAGTTACAACGCGGCGCTGTTGCACGAGCCGTGGGGCATCAAGAACAAAAGCGGTCGCCCGTTTCAAGTCTTCACCCCCTTTTGGAAACATTGCTCCGCGCTGGACGCCCCGCCAGAACCGCTGCGCTCGCCGGAAAGCATTCCGGCGCCGGATAAATGGCCCAGGTCGCTGACGCTTACGGCGCTCGAATTGGAGCCGAAGACCAATTGGGCGGAGGGCCTCCGCCCCACGTGGTCGCCGGGCGAAACCGGCGCGCAGGCGAACCTGAAGGCATTCCTGGCGCGGAAATTCGACGATTACCCCGAGCAGCGCAACCGCCCGGATCAGGCGGGCACTTCGCGGCTTTCGCCCCATCTCCATTTCGGCGAGCTTGGCCCGCGCCAGATTTGGCATGACCTGAAATCCGCCGCCGCGAAACGCGGGTTGCCGGCGGCGCAATGGCGCGGCTCCCAATTCCTGGCCGAAGTCGGCTGGCGCGAATTCGCGCATCACCTGCTGTTTCATTTTCCGCGCACGACAGATGAGCCGTTGCGCCGCGAGTTCGCCACTTTCCCCTGGCGCGCGGACGCCAAGCGGCTGCATGCGTGGCAAACCGGCCGCACAGGTTTTCCCATCGTGGACGCCGGTATGCGCGAATTGTGGGCGACGGGCTGGATGCATAATCGCGTGCGCATGATCGCCGCCAGTTTTCTCGTGAAAGATCTGCTCCAGCCGTGGCCGGACGGCGCGCGCTGGTTTTGGGACACGCTCGTGGACGCCGATCTCGCGCAGAATTCCCTCGGCTGGCAGTGGACCGCCGGCTGTGGCGCGGATGCCGCGCCATATTTTCGCGTGTTCAATCCCACCACGCAGGGAGAAAAATTCGACCCGGAGGGCAATTATGTGCGCCGCTGGTGCCCCGAACTGGCGAAACTCCCCGCCGAATGGATTCACCAGCCACACACCGCACCGCCGGCTGTTTTGCGCGCGGCGGAAATTGTCCTGGGCCGCGATTATCCCCCGCCGCTGGTCAATCACGCCGCCGCCCGCGACGCGGCGCTGGCGGCCTTTGCCCGCAGCAAGACTCCGTAAGCCTTTGAAACGCATGTAATTACTGAGAGGACGGCGGGATGAAGGACAGAGCCGGAGCGCGGCCGTCCTCGGCCGCAGCAACATCCGCTTAGCGGAGACCAGCGGATAGGCCAAGCGTTCTTCATGTTCGCACCTTGCTGCGCCCGAGGACGGGCGCGCTCCGGTGGGTAGCCCATGTCACGCACTTGGCAGTAATCGAAAACAGGAACATTTGAGGACGAGAACGAGGAGGAGGAGGAGCTTCGCCGTGGTTCCCAAGGCCGCGCCCCGGATCGAAAGCTAATTCAATTCAAAGTCGTGCTGTCCCTTGCGGTGGCCGTCGGTAATGAACAGGCGGTAGGTTACGTTGGTTTCGAGCTCTTCCGCGAGGATTCCTTTGATGGTGGGGCGCATGCCGCCGATGTCCTGGCCGTAGAAAAAGGACTTCACCGGCACGGAGTTGGAATCGGAAACGAGGTGCCAGACGGCCACGGCGTTTTTGTTGGTCTCATAAACGGCGAGCGGCACCACCTTGAGATCCGTGCATTGGAGTTGTGGATTAAGGTGAAAAATCAGATTCGGGAGCGCATGTCCGCGCCCGCGGTTCCGGTGCATATTGCGGTTGGTGTGGGCAATTTTCACGACCTTGGGCCGGAACCAATCCGTGAACCAGATCACGTAAACCGCGGCCAGACCGAGGGCAAAAAGCATCAGCAAAAGGTTTTTTTTCGTCATAAAATTTGTAACGTGGAGACGGCGCAAAGCGTCCGGTTTTTAGGTCAGACGTATCTGGCCGGACACAGGTTATGAAAATGTATCAACCATTTGATTTTGGAAAGCGCAGGTCAGCGGCCCGGGCCGGCTGGGCATTCACGTTGATTGAACTGCTCGTGGTCATCGCCATCATTGCCATCCTCGCGGCGATGCTGCTGCCGGCTTTGGCGCGGGCAAAAGAGACAGGCCGGCGCATTGTGTGCCTGAATAATCTCAAGCAATTGAGCCTGGCTGCCCAGATGTATTTGGGCGACAACCAAGGCACCTATCCGGCCCGATCCAGCACGGACCGCTGGCCCGACGTATTCTTCGACAATTACGGAAAAAACACGCAACTGCTCGTTTGTCCCAGCACCACCACCAACGCCACCTCGCATGGTGACCCCACGTTGGCGGACAACGCGCCGCGCAGCTATCTCATCAACGGTTGGAACGATTATTTTGCCGAGCAAAACTCAAGCGATAAAAATGGACTAAGCGCCGGGGATAAAATGAAGGAAATGTTCATCATCCATCCCAGCGACACGTTTTTGTTCGGGGAGAAGACGGCCACGAACATGGACTACTACATGGACCTGTATGAAGGAAAGAGCGGCAATGATGCCGATGGCATCCTGAATCAAAGCGCCCACGACTCCACCACCATGGATCGCCAGATCGGATGGGGTTCCGGGGGCGCCAACTTTGCCATGACCGATGGCAGCGCGCGTTACTTCAAGTTCCCCTCGGCTTTGTTTCCGCTGAATTTGTGGGCGATCACCGACGCCGCGCGCCAGGCCAATGCCGTGCCCAGTTCCAGCTATTGAGCAGCAGCCAGCGCGGCCAGCCCGCCGGGCTTCACCACAACCCCGCCAGGCGCCCACCCCACCGAATCCATAGCGGGATCGTGACCAGCCCGCCCAGCGAGGTGCCCAGGACCACCTGCAACGCCGTGCGCGGATCGCCGCCATAATGTTTCGTCAACGCAATCGGCAACACCGCCGAGGCCATCGCCCCTTCCACCACGATGACGCGCTTGAGTTCGATGGAACACGGCAGATATCTGGCCAGCAGGATGAACAACAGCGGCATGACCAGCAACCGCACCACCGCCGACATGGCCAGCACCCGCACACACCGGCCGCCGCGCAGCTCCGGCAGATGATCGGCCACCACCGCACCGATCATCAGGAGCGCGAGGGGAATGGCGCTCTGGCCCAGCCAATGAACGGCCGTCAGCATCATCCGCCCCGCAGCGAGCAGGAAGTCTGGCGGAGTGAGGCACTGGAGGAGGCCATTGAACAGCAGCGCCAGCACCAGCGCCAGCAGCGGCGCGTTCAAGATCCGTTTCCAGCTCCCGCGCCAGCCGCCGCCGGACAACACGGCCACGCCGACCGTCCACAGCATCACCTCCGCCCCCACATTATGCACCAGCAGTACGCCGACCGTGCCGGGATCAAAGAGCTGAAGACACAATGGCAGCGGCACATAGCCGTAGTTTTGCAAGCCGGTCGTGAGCACAAACGTCCGCCGTTCCCGATCCGATTCCAGTCCGGTCCCCCGGACGGCCAGCCCGGCCGCCGCCATGCCGGCCAGCACCATGACCATGCCCACCAACGGCGGCAGCCACAGATTCTCCGGCCGCCGCAACGCCGCGTTGCCCAGCACGGATTCAAAGATGAGCGACGGCAGCAGCAGGTTCACGCAGAGCCGCAGCAGGCTCTGGTCGGCCTCCCGGGTGAGCCAGTGAATGCGGCGCAAACCAAATCCCGCCGCCATCAAGCCAAAGACGGGCAGGACAGTGGCGAACAAGGTCAACAGTGTATTCACGCTGGCTAGAGTCGGACAACGATGGAAATTCCCGCGCGTTTGGTCAATCGAAAACGTGCGGAACGGGTGACCGAATTCTGGGTGACGAATGCGCTTGCCCTTCGGCGGAAATCGGGCAGAATGAAGTTGTGCATTGTACTGGCGCACACGGCAGTGATCTATTGGTTCGGGGCGTAGCGTAGCCTGGTAGCGCGCTTGTTTCGGGTACAAGAGGTCGTGAGTTCGAATCTCACCGCCCCGACCATTTTTCCTGGGATTTTCAACCGGTAACCGAGGCCAAGCAAGGGGCGGGGACAGCTTGTCCCCGCAACCCGTATTTCAATCCGCCTCCCAGCCACGCGGCCAGCGCGACTCGTAGCGGCACCTCGGCAGAGTGCCGCCATCCCAAATTCCAATCCGCGCCTCAGTCTTATGATGAGAGCGACCGGCGACAAGCTGTCGCCGCCCCGTGGCGGAATTTCTTTCTATCCGCGCGCGGTCACCTGACCCGGGCGGCATCGGCCTGGCCAAGTGGCAAAATCGCAAGCACTTATCCCCCATTCCCGCCAACCTGTCAATTTTTCCGGCTGTCAATTTGGTTCAGATGTCCAAACACAGGGAAAATCCTGCGTCACCGTTGCCATTTCGGCGTGGCGCGAAGCTACGGCTTGCCAGCGTCGCCGATTCGCGGGAAGATTTGCAACCGAAACGCCAACGGCGAATGACTCCTACGACTGGTTGGCGGGCTCAGACTCTTTTTGATCTATCCAATACCAGACAACCACGCCCCCAACATTCTTATCCTCCGAGTGTGATAACGTAATCAATCTTTCCAATCCAATCTCAGAGGCAAACTCTGCGGCTTCCGCGCAGAGCTGTTCCCAGGGAACAAATATTCCTCCCCTAAACAAACGCGAGGCAACGATCTTCTTGTTTTCCGTTTTTGTTTCGCTTGGCATAAATGGATTGTGTCACCGCACGGCGAACGTCCCCCGAGTCGAGCCGAGCCGGACCTTCGGTTCAACACAACCAGGATCATCTTGATGAATTCAGGCGTACAACCGGCGACGGCTCCGGAGATTTTGTTAGGTATATTGCTTCTTCGACGTTTGTAGTGGGTAAAAATGCGGATTGTCGCGAAGCGACGTTGGATATTAGCCAGACACGTCAGTGTCTGGTTATGCGAGCAGAATGATTCGTCCTGAAGGGACGATGGAAAAGGGCTTGCAATTGCGGCGTGATCCTGTCCACCGTCCTTTCAGGACGCGCGACCGTTTGCTTCCCCTCCAGCCACCGCGTGGCTAATATCCGAAGTCGCTCTGCGACCAATTCCCAATACCCATTACAAACGTCGAGGAACCGGTATATTCAATGTCTTCCATCTTTGTCGCTCCAAACTTGAAATCTGGAAATATTCCGAATGCAGCCGCTAAAAAGTCCCATGTGCCCACGTTCGTTTCCATCAAATATCCCCTCAACAAGCACATACTTCTGGTCATAATCGGCTCGTCTCTTTCCGATCTCACGCGTGACATCAATCCACAAACCGTTCTTGTCGAGGCCATATTTGTAGTCATCTTGATGTAAATAAATGGCCGTGCCCTCGAAATCCAATGTCACAAATCCAAATACGCGCACAAGTTGGCCGTGGTAGTCTTTCGGATTAGCTATGAGCTGAATCAATGAAACAACGCGTGGCTCGCCAAGGCTGCCAGGCGCTCTCGCGCCGCGCTGCCCGACACAACCACAAAGTAATACGAAACTGACAGCCAAGCACAAAGTGGGTATGCGCATAAATCTCGATGCCACCTAACGACCGTGACCCGAGCCAACGCCGACTGGTAGTATTAGCCGCGTAGCGAAATTGGTGGCGTCAACGGCGGATGGATCCTGGGAATGGGTGGGCGCGTCATCACACAACTCTCGTTCCTCCGCAGTCGGTTGGAACAATCTGGTTGGGTGGCCGCTCATCGCTCTACCCCCGCATTTCGCCAGCCGAACAGAGAGAGCCAGACAAATAAAGCGCCAAGCGGACCGAAAAGGAACGCAAATAAAACGCGCACCGGGTCTCCTGAACTAGCGTATCCAAAAGCAGCCGCCACTGCAAATACGACCATTAAGAGGCCAACCAGACCAAACCAAATGCGGTTCCTGCGTATTTCCTTAGGACTCTCGCTGGTCAGTGCTGATGTGCCCGCAGACGGGGAGAACTGGCTGGCGTCGCGAATCTCACAGGCCTTGGCATAGTCCTTTTCCTCCACAACCCAAATCTCCGGCTGAAAGGCGGCCCCTGGGAAATTCGGATAGCTGGCTTCGTTGCGAATCTCGCAAGCGATACCAACCTCATCGAGCAGACTCTTTAGCAACCCAAGTTCCGGCATGCTGGAGGATGAGAATAGCAGTCTCATTTCAAGTGGCGATTCAACGCTTATTATTCAACGACGGCCGGATCGTTGAGTAAAACCGGCCTTTCCACCGCAAGTAACAGTCGCCCGTTGTTCATATTGCATCAGTTAGCAATTTGTCTGGTCATTGCTGGTTCGCTTGTTGAACGAGCCTAATCCCCGGTCCAAAATTTTGCAAGCCCTTATTTTCGCTGCCACTGTCCCTTTAACATCCAGCGGTGCTCCGCTGTTTTTGGTGGCCTGGCCCAACAATCCTGAAAGCAAGGAGCCACCCATTCGCACGTTTTAGGAACCGCGGTGAAATAGAATTGAACCAGGGAAGGTTTGGCGTGGGGCAACCCTCCCCCTGAACCCGGAAAACATCCAATATCCAACATCGAACGCCCAACATCCAGAGAAGACGCGGAAGGGAAGGCATTGGATGTTCGATGTTGGGTGTTGGGTGTTGGATGTTTTCCAATGGTTCAGGGGTTCAATGCGGGAATTTTTTCGGGGAAATCAGGATTGAGCAGTTTTCTGGAGAATGGCGGCGGACGCCAGTCCGCCGCTACGGGGCAGCGCGCTCCTGATTATTTTGGCTGGTTGCCATAGGCCTTGGGATCGTCCTGGGGAGGCTCCTTCAATGCCGCGCGCTGGCGTGCCACTTCCCGCAGCAAATTGGTTTGCACGTCTGCATAAGCGGGATCGCCGAAAACGCTGCGCATTTCGCCGGGATCTTTTTCGCGGTCGAACAATTCCCAATAATCCACGTCCGGCCAGTAAAAATGTGTGAGGGTGTAACGGTCGGTGATCACGCCGTAATGCGGGCGCACATGATGGTCGTCGGGATATTCGTAGTAATGATAATAGAACGCGCTGCGCCAGTCGGCGGGCTTGGCGCCGGTCAGCAGCGGCACCAGGCTGCGGCCCTGCATCCGGTCAGGAACGGCCACGCCGGCGGCTTGCAGGAGGGTTTCGGCCAGATCCAGATGGGAAACCAAATCCCGGTTCACGCTGCCGGCCTTGACCGTGCCCGGCCAGCGCATCAGCAAGGGCGTGCGGGCTGATTCCTCAAAAATCCAGCGTTTGTCAAACCAGCCGTGTTCGCCCAGGAAAAACCCCTGGTCCGATGAATAGATCACGATGGTGTTGGTGGCCAGCCCGGTGTCATCCAGATACTTCAGGAGGCGGCCCACGTTGTCGTCCACGCCTTTGATGCAGCCCAGATAATCGTGCAGGAAACGGTTGTATTTCCATTCCGTGAGCGCTCGGCCGGTGAGATTTTGTTTTAGAAACGCCGCGTTGCGCGGCGCGTAATAGTCTTCCCAAATTTTCTTCTGGTCCGGCGCGAGGTCCGGCGGGGTGGTCAGTTTGCAGTCCGATTTGACGCTCATGGTGTTGGCGATGGTCATGTTCTGGTCATGCTCGGCCAGGCCGCGGCCGGCATAATCGTCAAACAGGCTGTCCGGCGCGGCATACACGCGGTCGTGATCGAAATCCAGATCGCGCAGCGCCGGCTGCCAGTTGCGATGCGGCGCTTTTTGCCAGCAGAGCAGCAGGAATGGTTTGGCCGCATCGCGCTGTTTGAGCCAGTCCAGCGACAGGTCGGTAATGAGGTCGGTGACGTACCCCGGATGCTTCACCTTCACGCCGTCGCGAATCATCCCCGGATTGTAATAGATCCCCTGCCCCGGCAGGATTTCCCAATGATCGAAACCGGTCGGGTCGGTTTCCAAATGCCACTTGCCAATCACGGCGGTCTGGTAGCCGGCCGCCTGCAACAGCTTGGGAAAGGTGATTTGCGAACCGTCGAACCGGCAATTGCCGTTGTTGTAGAAGCCGTTGATGTGGCTGTAGGTGCCGGTGAGAATGGAGGCGCGGGCCGGGCCGCACAGGGAATTGACCACCAGGCAATGGTCGAAACGCACGCCTTCGTTCGCCAGCCGGTCAATATTCGGGGTCTGAAGCAAATGCCGTTTCTCGCCGTAGGCGCTGACGGCCTGCCAGGCGTGGTCGTCGGCCATGATGAACAGAATGTTGGGCCGGGTCGGCGGGGTGCCCGCCGCGCGGCCAAAACCGGCGCTCGCAACCACCAACATGGCCGCCAGCGATGGTGCCAGGATTCTCAAGGATAAAGTCATGGACAAATTCATAGCCGTTCCGGCGGAATTTATCACGAATATATTTTTGAATCCGGCATGGCCGGGGCGCGCCGTCATAGATTGGCCCCAGTTCAAAAGAGTAGCCATCGAAGATGCGGACAAGAATGTCCGCGCTCCCTCATAGTTCGCCTCGGATCGGAAGATCAGCCATGCCACATACGGAGAAAAGAACGGGGAAGGGCAAAAGCGAAAGCAGACGGTCGCCGGCCACCATCCTGGTCGCGGAGCGACCCTGTGATGGTAGCCGTGGGTTTCAACCCACGGTAACACGATTGTCGTACGGCCACCGTCGCGGAGCGACGGTTGAAAGCCTCAACCCCAGCCGGTCGAAGCTAAAGAATCGAATAGGAAGAACGGCAGTTGTGAACCTGAATTCAAGCGTCGCGACGCGACGCGGGAGGGCTGGGATATCCCTTTCCGTGGGTTGAAACCCACGGCTACCATCATGGGTCGCTCCGCGACCAAGTGAGCCGCACATTGGGGCCATGAACCGAGTGATCGGAGCGCCGGCTTGCAGCCGGCTTAGCGCCTGAGTTCCTGACAGTGTCCCGACTTGAAGACTGCCCGCCACTTTGTGACCGGACGCCCAAAGCCGGTCGCAGACCGGCGCTCCGGTTCATGGAAGACCATTGGCAACGGACGTTGTATTTTTAGCAAAATCGGAGAAGTCGTCATTCCATTTCCAGCCTATCCTATCTGCAAGATTGATCGAAAACGACCAAATCATAGACCAAACAACATAATTAACCAGCCATACCAGCCAAAACGCCGCCTGATTTGATTTCACATGAAAAAGACTCCCGTATTTAAAACGATTGACGGCAACGAAGCCGCCGCTTACGTCGCCTACCGCCTGAACGAGGCGATGGCCATTTACCCCATCACCCCCTCCTCCCCCATCGCCGAATGGTGCGACCAGTGGGCGTCCGAAGGCAAAAAGAACCTCTGGGGCACCATCCCCGGCATCGTGGAAATGCAGAGCGAAGGCGGCGCGGTGGGCGCGGTCCACGGCATGTTGCAGACGGGTTCCATGAGCACCACGTTCACGGCGTCGCAGGGCCTCCTGCTGATGATCCCGAACATGTTCAAGATCGCCGGCGAACTGCTGCCGACGGTATTTCACGTGACCGCGCGCACGGTGGCCACCCATGCCCTCTCGATTTTTGGCGACCACGGCGACGTCATGGCCTGCCGCTCCACGGGTTGGGCCATGCTGGCCGCCGCCTCGGTGCAGGAAACGATGGATTGCGCGCTGATTGCGCAGGCCGCCACGCTCCGATCCCGCATCCCGTTCGTGCATTTCTTCGACGGTTTCCGCACCTCGCACGAGGTTTCCAAGATCGAAATGCTGGACGAAGCGGTGTTGCGGGCGCTGATTGACGACAAGCTCATCGCCGAGCATCGCGCCCGCGCCATGTCGCCGGACCAGCCGGTGCTGCGCGGGACCGCGCAAAATCCCGACGTGTTTTTCCAATGCCGCGAGACCGCGAACCATTTCTATGCCGCCTGCCCGAACATCGTCCAGAAGGTCATGGACGAATTTGCCGAACAGACCGGCCGCAAATACAAGCTGTTCGACTACGTCGGCGCGCCGGACGCGGAACGCGTGATCGTGCTGATGGGTTCCGGCTGCGAAGCGGCGCAGGAAACCATCGAATACCTGACCCAGCACGGCGAGAAGATCGGCGTGCTGAAGGTGCGGCTGTATCGTCCGTTTGACGGCAAGCGGTTCGTGGAGGCGCTGCCCGCGTCGGTCCGCAAAATCGCGGTGTTGGACCGCACGAAGGAACCCGGCGGCATGGGCGAACCGCTCTACCAGGACGTGGTCACGGCGTTGATGGAAGAAACCGCCGCCGGCCGGTCGCACCTCAAGACCGTGCCGCAGGTGTTCACGGGCCGCTACGGCCTGTCCTCCAAGGAATTCACCCCGGCGATGGTCAAGGCGGTGTTCGACAATCTGTCCGCCGCCGCGCCGAAGAACCATTTCACCGTGGGCATCAACGACGACGTGGGCCACACCAGCCTGAAATTCAACCCGGAATTCTCCACGGAATCGGATAAGGTGGTGCGCGCGCTGTTCTACGGGCTGGGTGCGGACGGCACGGTAGGCGCGAACAAAAATTCCATCAAGATCATCGGCGAAGAGACCAACAACTACGCGCAAGGCTACTTCGTGTATGACTCGAAGAAGTCCGGCTCGATGACGGTGTCGCATCTGCGTTTCGGCCCGCAGCCGATTCTCTCGACCTATTTGATTTCCCGCGCCAATTTCATCGCCTGCCACCAGCCGACGTTCCTCGAACGCTACGAAATGCTGCGCAGCCTGGTGCCGGGCGGCACGTTCCTGTTGAACACGCCCTTTACCCGGAACGAAGTCTGGGCCAAACTGCCCACGCCGGTGCAGCAGAGTTTGCTGGCCAAAAAGGCGAAGTTCTTCGTGATTGACGCCACCCAGGTCGCGCGCGACAGCGGCATGGGCGGACGCATCAACACCATCATGCAAGTGTGTTTCTTCGCGTTGTCGGGCGTGCTGCCCAAGGACGAGGCGATTGAGGCGATCAAGTATTCCATCAAGAAGACCTACGGCAAAAAAGGCGAGGAAATCGTCCAGATGAATCTGAAAGCCGTGGACAACACGCTCGCGCATTTGCACGAGGTGGCGGTGGCCGACAGCCAAGTCAACGGCACCGGCCCGCTCCTGCCGCCGATCACGGACAACGCGCCGGCCTTTGTGCGCGAGGTGCTGGGCAAGATCGCCGGCGGCGACGGCGACGATCTGCCTGTGAGCGCGTTCCCGAACGACGGTACGTTCCCGACCGCGACGACGCAATTCGAGAAGCGCAATCTCGCGCTGGAAATTCCCGTGTGGGACGAGAAGACCTGCATCCAATGCTTGAAATGCGTGGCCATTTGTCCACATGCCACCATCCGCGCCAAAGTGTATGACGCGGCGGCATTGCAAAATGTGCCGGCCACGTTCAAGAGCTGCGACTCGCGCGTGCCGGAGTTCAAGGGTCTGAAATTCTCGCTGCAAGTGGCGGCCGAGGATTGCACGGGCTGCAACCTCTGCGTGGAAGTCTGTCCGGCCAAGAACAAGGCCGAAGCCAAGCTCAAGGCCATCAACATGCGTCCGCAAGCGCCGCTGCGCGCGGCGGAGGCGGTGAACTGGGATTATTTCCTCAAGCTGCCCGAATTCGACCGGCGCAAGATCAAAACTTCGGCGTTGCGTCAGCAGCAGTTGCTGCAGCCGCTGTTCGAGTTCAGCGGGGCCTGTGCCGGCTGCGGCGAGACGCCCTACATCAAGATGGTCACCCAATTGTTCGGCGACCGCATGGTCGTGGCCAATGCGACGGGCTGCTCCTCCATTTACGGCGGCAACCTGCCTACCACACCCTACGCCAAGAACGGCTGCGGGCGCGGCCCGACGTGGTGCAATTCGCTGTTCGAGGATAATGCCGAATTCGGCCTGGGCTTCCGCGTCTCGATTGACAAGCAGCAGGAATTCGCGACGGAACTGGTCAAGAAACTGGCGGCGCAGATCGGCGACGACATGGCCACGCAAATCCTGACCGCCGATCAGAGCGACGAGGCGGGCATTTACGACCAGCGCGAGCGCATCGCGGCCTTGAAACAGAAGCTGGCCAAGCTGGACGCCCCGGAAGCGAAGCTGCTGCTGCCGCTGGCCGACCAGCTCGTCAAAAAGAGCGTGTGGATCTTCGGCGGCGACGGCTGGGCCTACGACATCGGCTACGGCGGTTTGGACCACGTGCTGGCCAGCGGACGCAACGTCAACGTGCTGGTGATGGACACGGAAGTTTATTCCAACACCGGCGGCCAAATGAGCAAGTCCACCCCCCGCGGCGCGATTGCCAAATTCGCCGCTGGCGGCAAAGCGGCGGGCAAGAAAGATCTGGGCCTGATCGCGATGAGCTACGGCAATATTTACGTGGCCAGCGTCGCCATGGGCGCCAAGGATGAACACACGCTCAAGGCGTTCATCGAGGCGGAATCCTACAACGGCCCGTCCTTGATCATCGCCTACAGCCATTGCATCGCCCACGGCATCGCCCTGGATGCCGGGGTGGGCGCCAAACAGCAGAAACTCGCGGTGGAATCCGGCCAGTGGCTGCTCTACCGCTACGACCCACGCCGAGCCGAGCGCGGCGAGAACCCGCTGCAACTGGACTCCGGCGCGGCCAAATCCAAGGTGCAGGATTTCATGCTGTCCGAAAACCGGTTCAAGATGCTCACCAAGAGCAAGCCGGAGGACGCCAAGAAATTCTTCGCCCAATCCCAGGTGGATGCCGACCGGCGCTGGAAGTTCTACCAGTTCATGGCCAAACGCGACCCCAACACGGAAACCGCTTCGTCGGCGCCGTCCAAAACAGCCACCGTGGACCAACAACCCTGAACCGCAAATCGCAAATCTTAAATCATAAATATTATGGATCTCACCACCAAATATCTCGGCTTGAACCTGCGCTCTCCGCTCGTGGTTTCGGCCTCGCCCATGTCGGAGGACATTGACAACGTCAAGCGCATGGAGGACGCGGGGGCGGCGGCCGTGGTCTTGTACTCGCTGTTCGAGGAACAGTTGCGGCAGGACCGCTTGGAACTGAACCAAAACCTCCAGCAAGGCACCGACAGCTTTGCCGAGGCGCTGACGTATTTCCCGGAGCCGGACGATTTCCGCCTCGGGCCCGAGGAATATCTCAAGCACGTTGCCGACGCCAAAAAGGCGACGCGCATCCCGATCATCGCCAGCCTGAACGGCTCGTCCGAAGGCGGCTGGACTGAATACGCCAAGAAGATCCAGCAGGCTGGCGCAGACGCCATCGAGCTGAATATTTATTACATTCCGACCGACATGGACCTCACCGGCACGGAAGTGGAGATGACCTATCTGGACATCCTCAAGTCCGTGAAAGCCAACGTGAGCATCCCGGTGGCGGTGAAATTAAGCCCCTTCTTCAGCAATTTCGCCAACATGGCCAAGCGCTTGGATCAGGCGGGCGCGAACGGCCTGGTGCTGTTCAACCGGTTTTATCAGCCCGACATCGAACTGGAAACGCTGGAGGTCAAGCCGAACATTCTGTTGAGCACGCCCATGGCCATGCGGCTGCCGTTGCGCTGGATCGCGCTGCTGCACGACCGGGTCAAGGCGAGCCTCGCGGCGACCAGCGGCATTCATCGCGCGTCGGACGTGTTGAAAATGCTGATGGCCGGCGCGGACGTGACCATGCTGTGCTCCACCATCATCCGCCACGGCATCCCGCAAATCGCCATCATCGAGCGCGATTTGACGGCCTGGCTCAACGAACATGAGTATGAATCGGTCAGCCAGCTCAAAGGCAGCTTGAGCCAGGTAAAATGCGCGGAACCGGCGGCCTTTGAACGCGCGCAATACATGAAGGCGCTGACCGGCTACACCATGCCGCGCACGTAGGATTTGGAGCAGCCAAGCCAAAGGCCGCTGGATGTTTCCAGCGGCCTGTTTGTATTGGCTCACGAGCGGAACCCTTCCGCAGCGTAGTTCGGTAGCCGGCGCTCCAGCCAAGCCCCCCAAAGCGCCAGAGGGCTGGCGCACTCCAAAACGCTGGCGCGAACGACTGCGGCTCTCGGGTGCGCGAAGCGTCCTGGAGTGCGGCGGCCCTCCGCCGCTTTCCCACGCGCGACACGCTCACTCCCCAAACGCTAACGCGACTCACGGGCACGCCTCTGTGCATGAGGCGTTTTGGACTGCTTCATCTGTGTCCATCTGTGGCTAAAAACCCGTTAAGCATAATTCTCCATCCCCGCGCACGAACAGACCGGGTTGCGGTCGCCGAAGACGTTGTCCACGCGGCTGACGTGCGGCCAGAATTTGTAGTCGTGCAGGCTCTTCGCCGGAAAGGCCGCCTGCTCGCGCGGATACGGACGGTTCCAATGGTCGCTGGCAACCTGGTCCGCCGTATGGGGGGCGTTTTTGAGCAAGTTGTTTTTCGCATCCGCACTTCCATTTTCCACGGCGGTCATTTCCGCATGGATGGAGATCATGGCGTCGCAGAACCGGTCCAGTTCGTATTTCGATTCGCTTTCGGTGGGTTCCACCATGAGCGTGCCGGCCACGGGAAACGAGAGCGTGGGCGCATGAAAGCCGTAGTCCATCAGCCGCTTGGCCACGTCCTCGGCGGTGACGGTATGGAATGCGCGCAGGTCCAAGATGCATTCGTGGGCGACCAAGCCGTGGCGGCGATACAGCGTGGGGAAATAATTTTCCAGCCGTTGGGAAACATAGTTCGCGTTGAGGATGGCGTACTTGGTTGCCTCGGTCAGGCCGTCCGCGCCCATCATGGCGATGTACATCCAGGAAATCGGCAGGATGCTGGCACTGCCCCAGGGCGCGGCGCTTACCGGGCCAATATGCTGCTTGGAATGTTCCTCCCCCAGCCGGGTGGTAAACTTAGGATGGCTGGGCAGAAACGGGATCAGATGTTTCGCCACGCCAATCGGCCCCACGCCCGGGCCGCCGCCGCCGTGCGGAATGCAAAACGTCTTGTGCAAATTCAAATGGCACACGTCCGCGCCGATGAACCCCGGCGACGTCAAACCGACCTGCGCGTTCATATTGGCCCCGTCCATATACACCTGGCCGCCGTTCGCGTGGATGATTTCGCAAATTTCGCGGATGGATTCCTCAAACACGCCGTGCGTGCTGGGATAAGTGACCATAAGGCAGGAAAGTTCCTGCTGGTGGGCCTCGGCTTTGGCGCGCAAGTCGCCCACATCAATGTTGCCATTTGGGTCGCACGCCACGGGAACGATCTTCATGCCCGCCATCGCGGCGCTGGCGGGATTGGTGCCGTGCGCGGAAGTCGGAATCAGACACACGTTGCGGTGCTGGTCACCGCGCGATTCGTGCCAGGCGCGAATAACGAGCAGCCCGGTGTACTCGCCCTGGGAACCGGCGTTGGGCTGCAAGGAAATGCCCGCAAAACCGGTGCATTCCGCCAGCCAGTCTTCGAGGTTCTGGAAAAGTATCTGGTAGCCGCGCGCCTGGCTCAACGGCACAAAGGGATGAAGCTTGCCGAACTCCGGCCAGGAGATGGGGAACATCTCCGCCGCCGCGTTCAACTTCATGGTGCAGGAACCCAGCGGAATCATCGAAGCCGTGAGCGACAGGTCGCGCGATTCGAGCCGCTTGATATACCGGAGCATTTCGGTTTCGGAATGATAAGAATTGAAAGCTTTATGCGTGAGAAACTTGCTGGTTCGCGCGTAACGGTCGTGTGAATCCTTTACTGCCGAGCGTTTGCCAAACAGCGCATCTGCCTCATCAAAGAAGAGAACTGTGTCGCCGGACTCCAGCGCGGCCAAAAGTCGTTGCAGTTTTTTTTCCGTTTCGCCGATGTATTGGTCGGCCACCGCACCCAATCCAAGCGCGTCACAGATTTTTTTGACATCACCGACACTCGAGGTTTCATCGAGCGAAATTCCGATTCGCTGCTGATTGATGATTCGAAAGTTGATTTGCAGCGTCATGGCGGCTTCGGCCACTTGAGCCGCGGTGAGATTTGAGAGCTCCAAGCATATCGTGTCAAAAAAACGCTCCGCCACCAGACGATGAGCTGATGTTTGAACGACTCCTGCCAAGAGCCGGGTCAAAACGCACACCCGCTCCGCAATCTTCTTCAATCCCGCCGGTCCATGGTAACAGGCATAAAGCGAGGCCATGTTCGCCAGCAGCGCCTGCGCGGTGCAAATGTTGCTGGTGGCCTTTTCGCGGCGGATGTGTTGCTCACGCGTGCCGAGCGCCAGGCGCAAGGCGGGTTGGCCGCGTGTATCCTTGGAGACGCCCACGATGCGGCCGGGCATCTGGCGCTTGAATTCGTCGCGCGTGGCAAAAAACGCCGCGTGCGGCCCGCCGTAGCCCAGCGGCACACCAAAGCGCTGCGCGCTCCCAATGGCAATGTCCGCGCCAAACTCGCCCGGCGGCTTGAGCAGTGTGAGCGCCAGCAAATCCGTGGCGACGGCACACATCGCCCCGGCAGCGTGGACTTTTTCGGCCAGGCCGGAATAATCGTGGATGGCGCCGAAGGTATCAGGATATTGCACGAGCGCGCCAAACACCTTGTCGCTGAAGACAAAAGTCTCGTGATTACCAACGACGATCTCCACCCCGAGCGCCGTGCCACGCGTGCGCACCACCTCGATATTTTGCGGATGGCAGTTTTCCGAAACGAAGAAGACATTGCGCATCGCCGAGCCTTTGAACCGGTGGCTCATCATCATCGCTTCGGCGCAGGCAGTGGCTTCGTCCAGCAGGGAGGCGTTGGCGATGTCGAGCGCGGTGAGGTCGCTGACCATCGTCTGGAAATTCAGCAGCGCTTCCAGGCGGCCTTGGGAAATCTCGGCCTGATACGGCGTGTATTGCGTGTACCAGCCGGGATTTTCCAGCACATTGCGCTGGATGACCGGCGGGGTGATGCAATCATAGTAGCCTTGGCCAATAAAGGAACGGAAGACCTTGTTTCCCGAGGCGATGCGCCTGATTTCAACCAGCGCCTCATATTCGGTTTTGGCGGGGGGCAGATTCAGTTTCTTGCCTGATCGGATTTTCTCCGGCACGGCAGCATCCACCAGCCCGTCCAGACTCTGAAAGCCCAGTTGGGCGAGCATGGCGGCGGTTTCGGTTGCGTTCGGGCCGTTATGACGGCGGACAAATTGATGTGGGTGCGATAACAAATTTTGGGCAAAAGCCATTTGAAAAAAATAATGTCCCCGGCCGCAAAAAGCGAGTTGGATTCATCACCCAAAAAAGGGGGAGCGTAGCCGCAGGCATCCTTGCCTGACGTGGAGGGGGGATCCTTGCCGCCCGGAAAAGGCTGTGGATTATCGTGCGGCTGGCGAGAAATCCAACGCCCCCCTGTTTGCGTGAGGTTTCATCCGCCGGGCTGGGAAGCCCGGCTCTACGGCAGGCAGGGATGCCCGCCGCTACTTCTGGAGGACGGCGCGGACGACGCGGCATTCGCCGTAGCCGTATTTCCCACCGAACGATTCCACCACCCCGCCAAGGTTGCCGAAGCCATGTTTGGCAAACGCCGCCGCAATTTCTTTCTGCGCCGCGACGGACACCAGCTCGTTCACCGGAATCGGTTCCCCGGCGAGCAGAGCCTCCTCCAGATGGCCGAAAATCGTGCCGTCCTTCAAGCTGCGAATCCGGGAAATCTCAGCCACTGTCTTGCCCTGCCGGAAGAAGTGCAGCGTCTCGCACACCGTGTCGGTCAGCCGGGACCGGCGCGGGGTGAACTCCGCCGGCGCGGTAAAGGAATCGTCGGCGAACATCTGTCGCGCGTTGGTCTGCAAATGCGCCTCGATTTCGCCCAGGAAGCGGCCGCCAAATTCGCGCAGTTTCAGCTCGCCAACGCCGCTGATGCGGGAAAAGTCGCGCTCGTTGGCGGGATAGAACCGCGCCATTTGCCGCAGCGCCACGTCGGAAAAAATGATGTAGGGCGGCACGGCGCGCTCGTCGGCCAGTTGCTTGCGCAGCGCGCGCAACTTCTCGAACAGCAACTCGTCGCACGCGA
>Ga0316217_10002702_pt1 | contig 21057 bp, 25 predicted proteins | sample 1anoAmetaG_FD_203633 | JGI IMG/M metagenome (GOLD analysis project Ga0316217, IMG submission 203633) | Freshwater microbial communities from Trout Bog Lake, Wisconsin, USA - 1anoA | ecosystem: Environmental > Aquatic > Freshwater > Lake > Hypolimnion/Profundal zone | place: USA: Wisconsin...
CTCAGGACTATTACTTCAACCAAGACGTCAGTAGTTGGGACGTATCAAATGTAACCGACATGTCTAGTATGTTTAGCGATTCGGCTTTTAACAACGGAGGCAGTCCCTTGGCTTGGGGATCTGAAACGGCGAATGTGACTACTATGAGAAACATGTTTTCCGGATCTTTCTTCAATCAAGACATCAGTGGGTGGAATGTATCTAATGTGACTGATATGAGCGCAATGTTTTTGGAGGATACCGCCTATAACAATGATGGTGTTGATTTGTCGTGGGGTTCTGAAACATCAAAGGTTACTGATATGAATGCAATGTTTGAAAACACGATGAATTTTAACCAAGATATCGGCGGCTGGGATGTTTCAAGTGTGACCGGTATGGGTGGGATGTTTTATTCAGATTCTATATTCAACCAAGACCTTAGTAATTGGGATGTATCAAATGTGACTACTATGGCTGGGATGTTTGCTTACGATACTGCATTTAATAATGGAGGCAATCCTTTGCCGTGGGGAAATCGAGTTTCGCAAGTGACTAGTATGAATGCAATGTTTCAAGGAAGTGCCTTCAATCAAGACGTTAGCGGCTGGGACGTTTCAAGCGTGACTGATATGTCTAATATGTTTTCGGCCGATCAAGTCTTTAATGATGGAGGGCAACCTTTGGCTTGGGGTTCGAAAACATCTAAGGTGACTGATATGTATAATATGTTTGGAAGTGATAGTGCTTTCAACCAAGACATCAGCAGTTGGGATGTTTCAAATGTCACAACGATGAATGACATGTTTGGTTTTGCGACTGATTTCAATAATGGCGGCGTTGACTTGTCGTGGGGTTCTGAAACATCAAAGGTTACTGATATGACAGGAATGTTTAGCAATGATACTGCTTTCAACCAAGACATCAGCGGCTGGGATGTTTCGAGTGTAACTGATATGTTTGGTATGTTCTCCGGCGACACTGCATTTAATAATGGTGGAAATCCTTTGCCATGGGGTTCTGAAACATCAAAGGTCACTGATATGTATGCCATGTTTGATTTTTCTGCTTTCAACCAAGACATCAGCGGCTGGGATGTTTCAAGTGTAACTGATATGGGTGAGATGTTTGCTGACGATGCTGCTTTCGATCAAAACCTTGGATCATGGCACATATCACAAGTTACCAATCTAGCCGATATGTTTTATGATGACACCCTGTCCACTTCAAACTACGACGCCCTTCTTTCTGGTTGGGTAACAGGAGGAGTTAGTTCAGGGGAAACATTTGGTGGTGGCAACAGTAAATATTGTAATGCTGTTTCTGCTCGTCGAGCGCTTACTGGTGCAGACGGTTGGACGATTACCGATGGTGGTCCTTGTGATGCTATTGCTATTGCGCTTACCTCAACTATTAAAGGCGCTACTATTACGAATAACGGTAACCCTGGTCTTTCCTTGGATACTATCCAAAGCGATGGCTCAGGAACAATTAGTAATATTGAGGCAGCTGATACTTCAAATGCAGGATCTTTCATTACGGCATTCTCTGCTGTAGATCCTCAAGCAAGTATTACTAAAGTAGTAAAATATGCATCGGGTACAGACTATAGTAACTTTGCAGATGACACGGCTTACAATGGTACGGATACTATTTCTGATGGAGACTTCTTTATTGTGGAGCTTACTCCAAAATCTCTTCCGGTGGTGTATTACAAAATTGATGTTTCAGTGTTGGATATTGCTCCGCCGACGGTTACTACAGAAAATGCGAATCCTAGCGGTTCAACTTCAGAAAACCTTAGTGCGGACATTGAAAATATTTCTGGCAACGACACAATCACGGAACGCGGATTCAATATTGGAACGGATACAACCTATTCGCTCCCCAATGTTTCCGAAACCTCGAGTGGTTTCAGTAGTGGTTATTACAATTTGAATGCTACTAACCTTACCTGTAATACCACCTATGATTTCCGCGCTTATGCAGTTGGGATAACTGGTACCATCTATGGTGACAATGAGAGCTTCACGACAGATTCTTGTGGAGGTGGCGGAGGAAGTGGGGGAAATGGTGGCGGTCCACGACCAGATGTTTCAAATACTGCGGTATCCAATCTAAGTTCAACATCGGCAACCCTTGGAGGAAACATTACAGATGCGGGAGGTGTTGGTCTCACAATTACTTCACGAGGGATGTATTACCTCTTAGATTCTTACATGTCTGCCTTAGAAGGAGGAGATTTCTCTCATTTGCAACAAACCGCAACCGACACCGGCTCCAGTCTTGGAAACTTTACTGAAAATGTCACAGGGCTTACTTGCGGAACGGCGTATGATTACACCGCTTGGGCAATTAACTCGAGTGGAGGACAAGGATTTACTCAGGGTGTACAAGGAGGCGGTCTTCCAGGTTTCGTAGCCTTCACCACTCTCCCTTGTACTTCACCCTCATCAGAAACTCCTCTCCGAATAGTAGGTTCCTCAGCTCCTGCTCATATCTGCACTGACCCTAAGGCAACGAACTACCAAGCTTCCTTCGGTGTTAGCGATCCTAAGGTGTGTCAGTATGCAACGGGAGTAGTCCCAACTTCTTCTGTTACCCCAAGCACTATCATTCTTTCTACAACCCGTACCCTTAAACTCGGTATGTCAGGACCTGATGTAAAAACCCTCCAACAGTATCTCAATGCTCATAACGATACGGTTACCATGACTGGAAAAGAAACGACCTACTTTGGTATAAAGACCAAGAAAGCCGTACAGCAATTCCAAAAAGCTCATGGACTCACTCCTGATGGAGTGGTAGGGCCAAAGACACGAAGTGTGATGATATAACGATGAAACCCCGAGAGGGGTTTTGTTATTCCTTAGGAAATTCGTACGGAAAACCGTTTTTCTGGCAAATGAAAAAAGAGAGAAGTAGTTCGAGACAGTGAATCCATAGCTGTGCTAGCATAAGGAGACATATGAAGTCTTCAAGCCTCATCAAAAAAGTAGTAGTAATAGCGGGATGTTGCATTGGCTCGGCGGTCCTTATTTTTGTGGCTCTTAATCTGTATGTCTATTGGAAAGGGGCTCCTTATATAAAAACAAACTTGGCCCAAGTTCCAACATCTGAAGTGGTCATTATTCCCGGAGCTGCCATTTTAAAAAATAATACACTCAGTCCTATTCTTAAAGAGCGAGCCGATGCTGCTCTTGAACTCTACCAAGCGAAAAAAGTATCTAAGATTTTAGTGACAGGAGCAGATCCTACTCTTTCTGATGATGAAGTGTCACCCGTGAGAAGATATTTAGTGAAGGAAGGGGTTTCTTCCGAAGACATCTTCGTTGATTACGCAGGATTTAATACATATAGCAGTATGTATCGTGCGCATGCAATATTCCAAGTGACATCCGCTATCGTGGTCTCTCAAAGGTTTCATTTACCTCGTGCGATATATATTGCCCGAGGTCTTGGCATCAATGCTTATGGATTTTCAGCGGATGATGGAAGGTATCTATTTAAAAATAATATTAGAGAACTATTCGCAAGGCCTTACGCTTTTTTCAAAATTAGTTTCAAAGTAAAACCAAAGTATTTAGGTGCATCTTTTCCTATTGGTGGTGATGGAGAAGCGACATGGGGGAACTAAGGACTTATTTGCAACACTTGATTCAAAGAAATACTTGGAGACTCCTATATTGCAGATCTTGTTCATCAAACATATGTGTTGCAAAACATCATTTCCCAATGAATTATATGCCAACAAAAATAGCCTCAGTGTTCAACGTTGTAGTTGAACACTGAGGCTTTTCATAATACCCCAGTTGCGAATTATTTCTGTACCATTTGCTCTGCCAGCCATGGGGTCCATCCCAAATAAATTACAAAGCGTACCCTTTGATAGGGTGGAGTGCCCCCATTTCTGTCAGTATGTGCCTCATAAACAGTGGGTACTGGGCATTTGGTAATGGCCTGGATTCTTACTGCAATACTGTCAGCAGCGCTTTTGTCCAGTACATTATAATAAAACATCATACACTCGGAGGTATCTCCTAAGTCGGCCCATTGTGCTTGGTGGCGTACGATGAGCCCGCTTCCTGGTGTAATTTTCCAGCCTTCTTTAGCAAGTTCCTGCTTAACTTTTTCAGCGGAGCCACTACAACCGTTATTGCCGAATCTAACGGATACCTCGCCGAGCTCTGTTGAGGTTGTTTGAGCGATTGTAATAAATCCAACGAAAGAAAAAATGCATGTAATAAGTAAATTTTTCATAACATTTATTTTGGTTGAATAATACTTCTTCGAACTAACTCTATCATGCATATCGCACCTGTCAATCTGGTTAATCGGGGCCTATAAAACAGTTTTGACACTTGTCCTGACGTTGGAGTCAGTGAAAAACACCCTTATTTATAAGAGTGTTTTCTGTTAGCAATCAAGAGTATATTCCTTGGAACATGACGATAAGTTGACGTTTCTGGAACTTATCTCATTCGAGGATTTTCCAATCGGTTTCTTTTATTCATCGACAAATATCCGACACAGCAGATAATGGCAATCAATAAAATCAGACTAATCGGGCCAGTTCCAAAAGCAAGCCCGCCACGCGCATGGGATACTCCTATCCAATCGGCGAACGATGCTCCGAGTGGACGAGTAAGGATATAAGCAAACCAAAAGGTGAATACTTCATCAAGTCCGAAAAACAAAAAGCCGAGAGCAGGGAGCATAATAACGCCTGTAAATACCAACCCTGAGACGAGATATCCCCAATGGAAGGTTGTCGCAGTAAGATCACCTACTGCTGTTCCAAGCGCAAAGGTTGTTAAAATGGTTGCCCAATAAAATGCTTCGGCGCGGAAAGTGGTGATACTGTGAATGGATAGTGTATTTTCTGTTGCGTACCAAACAAAAAAGGTAAGGGTAAGTACGATGGCAAAAAAGATAGTTGAGACTATATAAGGAATGCCAAGTCCCACATGCAAAACATCTGCCGCCATGGTTCCAAAAATACTCACCATAATGACGGTTAACCAATAAATCCATGGAATGTGTCGACGTGATGAAAATTGGAGAAAGAGCGCTCCCAAAAGTAAAAAGAAAGAAGCAATAATAGCTACGACAGGATTAATGTGGCTTACCAAGAAATCCGATGTTGTTTCGCCCATGCCGGTGGTTAAAATCTTAGTGATCCAAAAAAAGATCGTTGCCTCGGGTACTTTTTTAAAAAGGGTAGGCAGCTTATTTTGTGAAAGTGAGCTTTTCAGCATGTGGTGGTATTTTCCCATATATTTTTTAACCATTAACGAACGTCAATGTATTTTTCGGTTATTGGTCGATGAATGAATATTTCAGCTAAGTAATTAATAACGTACAGCCAGGTGCATTTTATGACTCCTTGTTTTTCAAATCGTCTCGCTGATGAAGGCATAATAAACTTTAAATTAAAATTCACGTCTCCGAATTCTTTGGCTCGTCGTCCGATATCAGTGTCATCTCCGTAAAATGCGATCGTGGTGTCAAAGCCTGACATTTTTTCAAGAACGTCGCGTCGAATGGCAAAGTTACCGCCGATGACAACGTTCCCGATAAGGATCGAGGATGGCTTTACGCCTATGTACCAAAAGACAGTGTTGATTACGATTTGTTTCCATTTTGGGAAATCAAAGTAAGAGTAAGGTCCGCTAAGACAGGCAAGGTTTTGGTTATGTTCAAATTCTTGGATAAGTTGTTTTGCCCAAGTGCTAGTCATCTGAGTGTCCGCATCTATAAACGCTATAATATTTCCGGTAGATTCTTTGAATCCTCGTTCGCGGGCGAAGGTAGGCCCCTTTCTGTATTCATGGATGAGTTTTACGGTAGGGAAGTCTTTTACTATTGAAGCAGTCTTATCAGTACTTGCATTGTCGACAACAATAATCTCAGAAAAAAGTCCTTGCGAATTTTCAATGGCGTGTCTAAGACAGTTGCCGATGTATTTTTCTTCATTATACGCGGGAATGACGAGGCTTACTTTGTGAGTTTGCATAAATTGATTATAGAGTTGATAGTATGACGATATCATGACGAAAGGATGAATGCTATATAAGAGGAAGTATGACGGTTACATGGGTACCTTTTCCAGGCGTGCTTTCGATGGCAAATGTTCCTTTATGAAGGAGGGTGATTTCTCGAACAATGGAAAGGCCGAGTCCGACGCCTGCTTGAGAATGGGCACGTGACCTATCTGTTTTAAAGAATGGCTCCATGACTCGAGATAAATCTTTCTGGTCGATACCGATTCCTGAATCGGAAATAGTGATTTTTGCGTTTTTGGAGTCTCGCACGATCGCCACTTTGACGAATCCCTTCTCGGTGTACGTAAAAGCGTTTTGGATGAGGTTCGTTAAAAGCTGCTCCACAAGTTTCTGGTCTCCAGCAAGAGTTATGTTTGGTTCGATGTCTAATTGCAAGGCGATAGTGTCTTTCTGGTGTAACTTTTCGATGCGGCGGCTTGTGCTTGTTCCTAAGTCAGAAAGATGCACTGATTCCCACGGGGCGAATTGTTTAGTTGTTTTGCTTCGAGCAAGCATCAAAAGACCTTCCACCATTTTGGTCATGCGGTTGATTTCTTCAAGGTTGCTTTGAGCCAGCATACGAGCCGAGGCTTCCGATGGATGGTTTTCTTCCAAAAAGACTTCGTTTTCCGTTTTCATTACTGCAAGCGGTGTTCGAAGTTCGTGGGATGCATTTGCGCTGAACTGTTCCTGGGCTTCGAGGGCCTCGCTGATCGGTTTGAGAGTTTTTCCTGCAAGGAGATAACATAAGAACGTTAATACAAGCAATATGGTAATGTCAGCAGCAATGATAGCGCTTTCGAGTTCATTGATGGTGCTGTGAATGATGTCTAATCGCACTTGAGTGCTTACTCCAGTTTCGCGGCTAATGTCGTGTTGGATATCTCGGACTGAATAATAATAAAAGATGACGCTGAAGAATATCATGCCAATAGCGATGATGGATATATAATAAGCAGTCAATTTTATTCTTGCTTTTTTAAACATAAGATGAGCGCTGATTAAACCTGTAGCCGGCACCGCGTACGGTCTCGATGAGGGAAGCGTCAGGATCTATTTTCTTGCGAATATTTTTTATCTTAACGTCGATGAGATTGCTAAAAGGATTGAATTCATATTCCCATGCGTGATCGAGAATTTCTTGACGGCTGATCACTCGATCTGGATTTTTCATGAGATATTCAAGAATGATGAATTCCTTATGCGACAAAGGAATGAGTCGACCACTTTTGGTAACGGTGTGATTTGCTGTGTTGAGGGTTATTCCGTTTATCGAAAGTTCTTTCGGTGTAAAAGAAGTTTTAGGTCGGCGCAAGAGAGCTCGCAGTCGCGCGATAAGTTCTTCAAATGCAAAGGGCTTTACCAAGTAATCATCAGCGCCCTCTTCAAGACCCAAGACTTTATCTTCCAAAGTATCTTTTGCAGTAAGCATAAGGATGGGAGTCTGATTTCCGTCTTTCCTTAGATCGCGACAAATGCTCATTCCGTCTTTGGTAGGGAGCATGAGGTCGAGGATAATGCCGTCATATGCTTGTTCGGAAGAGGAAAGACGTTGATAGCCAAGTTTCCCGTCGGTCAAGTAATCAGCAACAAAACCTTTTTGCTCGAGCCCTTTTTTAATGGACTGAGCGAGTTTTTGGTTGTCCTCAATAATCATGATTCGCATAAACGAATCATAGCATTGATGGACTTATTCATAAATTGTGAAGAGTTTATAACTTCGGCATCTTGTCATCTTGCTGTCATGTTCGTAATCTATACTGCGACTATGCAATCTCCTAAAAAAACTATTGGAATAGTTGCGCTCGTTGCATTTCTTCTTGGTTCAGGATTTATTCTGGTGAAATTTGGCAATAAGTCTTTTGATAATCCTTCTTCGGATCCAACGGTACAACCCATTGCGGATGTTCCTATCAACCAGACACCTGTTCAAGTCCCAGCAGTCGTTCAGGAAAATACTCCTATGACAGAAGAGACAAGTGGTAATTCAAGTCCTGCATCGCCTGCTTCTAAAAATCCCGTGGTGTCGTCACCTGTTGCTCCAAAACCAACGCAATCTTCGCCTTATAAAAATGGTACCTATGTTGCCACAGGAAGTTACGATTCTCCTGCAGGAATTGAGCGCGTAGGAGTCTCAATTACTTTGCAGAATGGAATTATCGAAAGTGCAACGGTTACTAATGAAGCCCAAGATGGCACCTCGAGCCGTTACCAAAATAAATTCATTTCTGGATACAAGCAATATGTTATCGGAAAAAATATTGCTGATGTTTCTTTAAGTCGAGTGTCTGGTTCGTCATTAACACCTATTGGATTTAATCAAGCTTTAGCAAAAATAAAAACTGAAGCAGCTGCTTAGTCGAATTAACTATTATGAAAAAAACATCCTCAATTCTTCTTCGAGTAGGCATTGCCCTCGTCATAATTTGGTTTGGGTATCAGCAGTTGTCTGATCCTATGTCTTGGGTTGCGTACTTGCCATCTTGGATGGGGAATTTGCCAGTGAGTCAGTTGTCGATTATTTATATTAATGGATTATTCGAAGTTATTTTTGGAGGCCTTTTATTTTTTGGCGTGTACACAAGGTGGGTGGCATTATTTTTGGCGCTTCACTTGCTCGATATTACGTATACGGTTGGATACGGCGCTATCGGGGTGCGCGATTTTGGACTCGCCATTGCAACCCTTTCGATATTTTTCTATGGACCAAGTCCATTCTCGGTGGATTTGTTTTTTGATGATAGAGAAGCTGAGACCTTTGTAGTCCCCGAACCGCCTTCTGCTAAACGAGATTATTTCAACGAACTTGGCAAGGCACCATCTTCTAATGTGGGAAGGAAACTATAATGTTGAGCGGAATTACACTTAACAGCCCCGTCTCTTTACTATCTGCGAGTTGATCAAGGAAACTTTTTCTTGAAAAAGTTGAAAGATAGTAATAGTTTTACCAACTAACCTTTGTTATACTCTTCCTATGGGCTCATATAATATTCATCCGATCCTTGTTCATTTTCCGATTGCATTTCTTTTTGTTTATTCAATTGTAAAAATTCTTCCCCTGGAAAAATGGTTTCCTGCCGTTGCTTGGAAACAAATCGAACGAGTGCTTCTCGTTGTTGGAGTTTTGGGTGCGCTTGCTGCTTTTGCAACAGGAGATACCGCACAACGGCTTTTCCATCCTAATCGACAACTGGTAAACGCTCACTCAAATTTTGCAGGAGCTTCAATTTTCATTTACGGAATCTTGCTTGCAGGCGAAGTTCTTGCGGTTTTTAATCAAAAATATCTTTCTCGCCTTCATGCTCCTGCGTGGATTGTAAAGATATTAGAATTCATTGAAAAAATTCTTTGCAATAAGGTACTTACGGTAATTCTTGCGATCCTTGGTTTCGTTGCGATTGTTACCACAGGACTCCTTGGAGGTGCGATGGTGTACGGAGCGTCCGCTGATCCGCTTGCGGTAATTGTTTTAAAAATACTTGGCATTCATAGTTAAGAGTTGTATTTAAAAAGCCGCATCGTGTGCGGCTTTTGCAGAGCGTTTTTTACAAATGATTATTCCTCACCTTCGTAGGCAATTCTTATTATGCCTTCGTAGGGATAGGTTAAGGTTGAAACTTTTTCTTGTGCGGCTCCTTCTGCATTTTCTGGTAAGGTAAGGTGATTGAAAAGGAATCTGAGATTTGTTGCGAGGACTCCGAGACTTAGTTTTTTAAGTAAGGTTTTCATGGTTGTATTTTTATGGCGTGAGAGAAAGATCAATCTGGTGAAAGTATACGATTCATGCAATGATGGAATTGTGATGAAAGGGTAGGATTATACACACTGCCTAACAGAAATCTTTGCTGTTCCGACCTACGTTTGACTAAAGTATATTATGTGTTAGAATGAATCTAGTCCTGTTTTTTGACATGTTTTGTGGCTACCAGAGAAGGTAATCCGCCTTTTGCGGCAACCACAAAACCCATACTGATGAACCTAACACGCCCCATTACTACCATAGAGGAGATGACAGATTTTTTCATGGATCTCAGACTATTATTAGGAATCGAGTCTGAAATGGCAGAAGGATATCCTTCCCAAAAGTTATCGACTGTTATAGACGAAGTTGAAAGTTTGAATGAAAGATTAACAACCCTTCTTGCTCCAGCATCTCTGTCAACTACAGACGAGGGACTTTTCTTGCCGTTCGACACTCAGTTTTCTCCTGAGGTAAAAGAAGTCCTTTCTCAAATTCAAAAAGTAATTAAAAATGCTGAATTTAAAGGGTTAGAGATCTTGGCGATTATTAAACCTGACAGACTGCCAGGGGAGGGATATCAAAGCCCTGACGGTTTTCACCGCCATGAGTGTCCTAATTGCGGCACGATATGGGAACATAGTGATGCCTGGTGGGATATTGACAAAACTCATCATTGCCCCACCTGCAGCCGCGAACAGTTGTATAAATACAATGGCCCCAAGTCGCCTAATATGCGCGCGTAAACTTAATTTTTATGTACCAGCATGCACCACACATTTTTGTGGGGCATGCTGGTCTTTTTTGTTTCTGGAAAATAGATAGTACAAGAAACACTGGTAATCTTCCTGTGAGAGAGGATTTCCCCTTGAGACAATAAATATTTTGGAGTGTGCTTATCTCTTTGGATTTGATATACTTTGAATATATGGGAATAGAATCATGGATTAAAAGAAAAACAGAAGGCGCAGGAAAGCTCGCAAAAGCGGGAGTGGTTGCCGTTACGCTACTTGCAGCAACAGAGCAGGGTATGGCGCAGGCGCCTCGGACTCAGGGCTCAATGAAGCCTGACAATAGTGTAAACGTTAACGGTCACACTGTTAACGGGGCAATCATTGTAGGTGGCACTAATAATAGGGTTGAAATTACTGGGACTTCGAAGCCCACTTCTCAAAACAAAGATGAAGCTGAAATAGAAGCTGCTTTTAAAAGACTCGAACAAGCAAAACATTCTGGCCAGCAACAAAATAATAATGCGTCTTCATCAAAGGGAAACGTTGTCATTGTTAACGGCAAGGTGGTACCGCCTGACGCCAATGGAAATATTATTATTCGGTAAGTAGCCTTGATCAAGAAGAACGTTATTTGATAGTTTAAAAAACAACCATGGCAGTAAGGTTGTTTTTTAATTCACTGAGGGGTTCCTGTGGTTGGTTTGACAAGGCTGCATACTATGATAAAATAATATAGACAACACTTCTTTAGAAAATAGTTTTATTGGTTTCCAGAGGATGCAGGTATGTATCTTGTGGTAACCAATAAAACGAATCCCATGGAAGATTTTCAAAAAGGGTCTTCCTACGATAAAACGGGAAGCACAAAAAAAGAACTAAGGCAGCTAAAATTAGTTCAAATGCATAAGATAGCAGATGAAGTGTTGGCTATCTATAATAAAAACAAGAAAAAGAACGAATCTTCTCCTACTTCCGAATTATTTTTCAATGCTTTGGACGTGGTATGGAGGAAGCATAAGTTCAATGAAAAAGTAAAACACGAGTGGTACACAGAGAAGAACTTTTACAAAGATCTTATTCCGGTTTGCCATTCTATTCAGCCGGTGCCAACTAAAAGATCTTCCAAGAGAAAAACATTCTCGAAACGAGATGAGGAAGATTACATCCGAGGAATTATTGAAAGCACTGAAGAAGTTTTCAATAGAAGGGTAGCGTTGGAATGTTCTTTTAAGGAAGCACTTTCCTTTGCTATTAAATCCACATGGCAAAGAGAAAGAAAGAGTGAGACTCGGAAACATTTGTGGAAATCGAAAAAGCTTTTCAACGGCTTTTTCAAAAAGTATTTCGAGTCAAAAGAATTTCTGAATAATCAGCCACCAAAATTAGAGTAGGTGGCTTTTTCATTGCTTCAAATAAATAGAGAAATCACCGACTACTTCTTAGATTGTTTTCCGAGAATAAATTTTTGCGAAGCGCTCGGCACTTTGTCTTTTCGATGGGTGCATCCGATCCAGCAGCAAGGTCGGCGTTTGCCTTCCTTAAGCTGAGAACATACTCGTTCAATGTGTTCTTGACGAGTCTCGGGTCTTTTAACCGAAATGGTCCAACAAATCCACTCATTGCGAGCAAGGGGTGTGAGATCTTCCCATCGTGCCAAAGCCTTGGGGTCAGAGGTAAGTGCCTTTCGTAGGTCTGTTGGTAATTCATGGGCTACACCACCAGAAATTTTCTTGGTCATAGTCATTGCATTATACCAAGTTTAGGTAATCGTGTCTGTTGCTCTCGGTGTCTTAGTTTTTATTCCAAAAGGGGAGTATTATATAAAGTATGACTAAGCCAATCATTCTCGTCATTTACATCATTACCCTCGTTGTTATTATTGTGGCCGTTGACGTGTTGTTTTTTAAAACGCAGTTTTGGCCAAGACTCCTTTCAAATATTGGAATTGTTTTAGTGTTCGCAGTTTTTCAGTTGAGATTTTTGAAATAAAAAAGCATCTGTTTGTTATACAGATGCCCGTACGTACTTTGATTTTTTTCGGTTATCCTACTTCAAATAAGTTTTTTAGTACCACACATAACATGTGTGAGGTACTTTTTGTGCACCAGGCCATGGAGGTTCCCATGGGGGAGGAATGTTGAACATTTCCTCGAAAGGAGTTTGTCCTCTTGCGTTAAATCTGTGTCTTGTGCGAACGTGAGGTGTAGATAATTCTTGTGCAACCTTAAACGCTCTGCGTGGGTTGCGTATCTGATACGGCCCCAAGAGAGTGGCTGATAAACCCTTCCCATTTTTTAACTGACATTGCCCATGTGCAAGTACATATTGGTACGTACCAAACACGAGACCTGACAACAATGCTTTTTTTGACATATCTGGAATTTTACTAAAAGTAGCATTAAGGGTTCCTTTTGTCTACAGGTTTGACTCCTATAGATTCTTTCCCTACAATAGAAACGTTATTAATTAATTACTTTTTCATGAATAAAAGACATTCGATTCAAAATATTCTCGTTTTAGTCATTGCTGTGATTGTGGGTGGAGTCATCGGTTATTTTATTGGTACAGGAACCTCTTATAATCAGTCGGCTTCTGTATATGGTATAGCCAAAACTCAACCTTCTTCGGTGGTGCCTGCAAACTCTGTTGGCGCTGCGACGCAGGCGGTTAGCGCAACTGCAGCTTCTGATCCCCTAGCTTCAGTTATGACTAATGGTCACATAGCTTCTTCTATTATTTTGAATGCGCCGGTTCCACTGCAAATAAATATTATGCGATACTTCCGAAGATGCATAAGGTCTGGTGGACATATTGTCTACGACGCTGATTTGGGATATGGTTGCTCTGCTTCTCTTACCCAAATAGTGCCAGACACAACGCAGGCACAATAAACTAACAAGAAAAAACACCATCGTCATGGTGTTTTTTCTTGTTAGTTTAAATTCGGTGTGGATAGGGAAGACTTTTTAGCTGGCCTCGAAAGATGTCTTGACATATATACATTAGTGTTCTAATATACTACCAAATCAGCTACTTGAAATCGTTTTAGGGTTATCAGAGAAGATCCTTGTCTTTTGTGATAACCCTAAAACATAATAGTGTGAAAAAATATACGATTGATAATTTCTTAATCTTGGTAGGCATACATGCCACTCAGGAGGACCTTAAAAAGGTTCTTGATTACATTGATTACCGCAAGGAAAGAATTGAAAAACTTCTTTGTATGACTTCTTCCGGAAGGGCGAGTTATGCCTTGTTGCGTTCAATAGCTAAAGAAGTTCAAATAAAGGGAGTAAGAACAGAAGGTATCTTCGTAATGAGCCGTGACCAACCTTTTTTGGAAAAAACACACGAACGAATTGAGTATGTGTGTGGGGCGGGTTACGTAGATTGCGGGATACTTCTTGTTTCAGATCTTCCCCTTCATAAGCTTATGGAGCCCATTTACGAAGAAATCGGTTTCGTTCAATCAGATAGGGATGAGCTGGGCGCAAATGCTCAGTTGTTGGAAAAGTTTAAAAAAGCTTTAACGACAAATCCCAATTTGGTTATGTATGATGCCAGAACGGTTCAATTTATCTAACTTAGTATTTGAAGTAAAAAATTTATAATCCACTAAATTTACGCGCACAATGGACCATTGGCCAAACTTTCCTCTCATTACCCGTATAGGAATTATTAATGCAACTACCCAGACTAACAATCAGTGCAGGGCGGTAGGGCATAAGACTTACTATTACGAAGTAGCAGTACTTTTTAAAGAAGATGTAACACTTGATGAAAACAAGTTCATCATTGATCATCAGCTTATTGACGATGCAGTGCAGCAAGTTCAAATTGACAGTTGTGAAGTAATGTCGAAAACAATACTCGACAATGTACAAGCTCTCCTTTGCGGAAAAGGTATTGGTTACATTGGTATTTTATTAAGACTGCGCCATAACGAAACATTGCCGCTTGATGGGCCTTATTTCCGGCAAGCCCGCTGCGAAAGAAAGGACCTGGCACTCGTGCTTTCCTTATTATAGAGGAATACATCGTATATTTTATTTAAAAGCCAACCGGTTTAAGGTTGGCTTTTTACATCTCTATTTCATGAGCATGAGTGTTTTTGAATCAACAACTCCCGTACTGCTAATCTTGTGTGCTTTCTGGAAAGCTTGCACTGCTTTTTTAGTTTTGGTGCCATAGACTCCGTCTGTTGAAATTTTGAATCCGTGTTTACTAAGATAAATCTGTATCGCTTTCACATCGCTACCTTTCATTCCCATTATGAGAGTTCGTGCAGATACAGTTGTTGTGGTCGGAATAATAGGAGATAGGGAAGTTTTAGGAATGGAAGTTGAGGTTGAAGTGTACGTGCACAACTCGGGGTCGCTCATGCTGAACTGATTATAGTTAGACGCTTTCGGATCTTTGCAGCCAAGAAGAGGAAGTCCGCTTCCGGTGTTCATGGATATCGGGGCCACAGGAGTCAGGGCAAAATTGGCTGTCACGGAGAGATCTGCGGTAACATCTGTATCCGTTCGCGGATTCTGTACCGAGTTATCCGACCAGTTTACAAAGTGATACCCGCTGTTGGCAATTGCGGTGACGGCAGTTCCGGTGGCGGTGTCTCCTACCGTTTGAGAAGTGGTTCCTGTGAGCGTTCCGTTGGGACCGGCGTTATAAGTAATTGTGTGATTACATGTTGCGAGGCCTCCATCCAAGATACCCCAGGAATGATTGCTGATGATGCTTGCTCGCGCCGAAGCGGCGGAAGGGCAGTATTTGCTGTTGCCTGCAAAGAGAGTAACGCCGGTGTGTAATGATTCGAGTGACCATGCTTCCAAAAGCGCGTCGTAGTAAGTGGTTGAAAGGGTTACTGATTGAAGCATGTTTATCATGCTGGTGACATGAGATACGTTCCATGAGCTAAGATCTTGATCGAAGGCACCATCGTTTTTGAACATGCCCGTCATATCGGTAACATTTGATACATTCCATGCACTGAAAGGTTGATTAAGAGCACTGTCGTTAACGAAGGTTGAGTTCATGCTTGTCACATGCGATACATCCCACGAGTTAAGAGATTGATTGAGAGCAGTATCGTCTTTAAACATTAATGACATATCAGTCACTCCGGAAAGATCAGGGGTATCGGAAGCATTGATGACTAAATTACTGCAACCGTAAAACGCGCTATTCATCGACAACCAATGAGTGGTGCCCCATTGCTCGACAGAGGTGATAAGGGAAGCGTCCGATGCATCATTGAAATAAATTGCAGGGAAGGTGCCGGTGATGCTCACGGTATACGTGCCTGCGGTCGCATAGGTGTGGTTGGCACTGGTAGTGTCTCCTGTTTCTAGACTTCCATCACCCCAATCAACATTATAATTATAAGTGTTGTATGCAGGATTTATGGGAATAGTGATTTGTTCGTTCGGGGTCGTGGTCGTCCAGGTTGTTATGAAACGAGAAGCGGGCGAGTAAACAGGGATTGAAAAATTTCTAACACATCGAACGGTAAGCGTATCAGATTTCACCACACCTCCTTGTGCGTGTGGTTGGAAAGAATCAGCCCATGCAAAGGTTGAACTATATTCCGAAGAGCTCCAGTAAAGTGACGGAGAAAATCCACCTATAGCAACTTGATTGAGGTCTAGTTGATGTAACTCATCTTTTGATGGCAAAAACCAATCGCTATAACCGCCGCCGTTGTAAGTCTGGCAGATTCCCGCTGCGTTATTGCTCGAACCTTCTGAGTTTATGATATTGGCAGTGTTTGATTGACCTGTTCCGAGAGCAGTTCCTGAGGCTCCATCATTTCCATTGCCATTCATGCTCCATTGGGAGTTCCCTTGATCATTAGGAGCAGCGATCAGACCACTTATTACGTTTGGATTATATCCAGGGTCTCCCGATTGAAGAATGTAGCCAATGATTCCACCTTGGTAACTGTCACCAACGGAAACCGCTGCATGGGCAACCTTGGTTCCTAAAAAGAAAGTGGTAAAAATAATGGCAAGTAATAAAGATGTTGCTTTTGGCAAGGTTCTCGAGAAAGGATAATTCATACTTGTATGATAACAAATATAGTATTGGTTGCCTATGAAATTTTTTTACTTTGGTGAGTTAATTCTTGGTTGGAAGTAGGTTATCAAAAAGTCCGCCAACGAAGTTGGCGGACTTTTTGATAAATGTCTAACTCGCTATTTATTTCCTTTCAAGAACGTATCTAATTTATCGAGTTGCTGAGTAAACCCATACTGCATGCCTTCGACTGCCATCTTGGCGCCAGGTCCCACTTTGTTGATCGCGGCTCTCAGATGGAGTTTTGTTTGTCCGTTTTTCTCGGACAGAGTTAGTTCGGTGACTTGGTCAATTTCTGTCGTTTCCGGCGAGCCTTCTGTCCAAGCTTTTGCGTCGTAAAAAAGTTTTGAGTTTGGTTCGATCTTGGTAAATTTTGCAAGCATGGGCCACTTCGTTCCTTTGTAGGGTCCCATAGCTTCGCCTGCTTCCATGACAATATAAAACTTTCCTCCGACTTTTAGATCGACTTCGCATTCGGGAATAGTGACGTCGTTTGGTCCCCACCATTTTTTGAGTAGGGCTGAATCTGTCCAAACTTTCCACACGAGGTCGATAGATGCATCATATGTTTTATCAAAAAGAACTTCTTTAATAGGTTCCATAGTATTAATTCCTGTCGTGGGCATAGGTAGTTATCATTAGATGGTAATGAAACCATCATAGCATGGCGAACTTTCTTTTCTGCCAAGAAAATTGACAGAGGACAGGGTGAGTGCTAGATTCACCAAGAAAGAGAGTTCATAATGCTAAACATCTATATCACGTGGAAATAATTTCAATGGAGAATATGGATGACGAAGCGTTATCCATCCTTAAAAAATTAATTGTTGAAAACTCGGGGTACGTAAGAGTCTTCATCCATCCCTCATCTGCGCCGCTTGGTTTTGGCCAAGAAGAAAGAGTGGAGCCGATGGAGCTTCTTGTAAAACTGCTTACTACTAAGCCTCGTAAGAAAGTCCCTATTATTATTTTTGAAGATCCAAGCAATAGCTGGGCTCTCGATTTTAATTTCAGAGGCAAGAAGCTTAGTCAGAATGCATACCTTATTCCTACAAAGTATGACGACCCAACGCCATCGCTTGGTGCATGGGGATATTGGGTTAGAAAGTTCAAAAAACTGGGGGTGCGCAATATCATAATCGGCGGACTCTATCTGTATTTGTACGAAGGAAGAAGGATTCAAGGATGTGTCTACGGGGCAGGTTTTGAACTGTCAAAGCACTTCAATATCAAGATTTCGCATTTTGTGAATCACGGTAAAGCTTCCATTTACGCAACTCATTGCGGTAAGTTTTGCCCGAAAGACCATAAGAATAAACGCTAAGGCATGAACTGAGGCGTTTTTTTAATGTATAAAACCCTAAGCACTTTTTCTTTTCTTGATAACGAATCCCTGTGATACGATGATGGTACAGGGATTCTTTTTATGAAAAATTTTTCTATAGCTATCTGTAAAGTAATTTCACTATCGATCTTTTTCTTTTTCGTTTCCACGCATTCCGCAGCGTTGGCATTTGGCAGTAGTAAAATTATACTGTCTCCGCAGACGGTGACCCTCCAAGAGAATCGTGCGGTGGAGCAGTTTCAAGTAAATCTCGACGCTCCTATTATGACGGCGCAGGATGAGGACAGTGGATTTGTCACCCTTACGCTTACTTCAAGCGACCCGCGTGTTTCTATTACGCCGTCCACTATTACTTATTCAAGCCGTGAATGGTCTGAAACTAAAGTGTTTACGGTTACCACCACAGGAGACGGTATTGTTGACTTGAATAATTTGGTAACCATTTCATTTTCAGTATCTACGAACACGGTCTACTATAGTGGTGTCACGGGCTATTCTTTGGTGACACTTATTGATGATGACAGGCAGGCTCCTGTTCTTACAGAAACAAATCCGATTCCTCGACAGGTAGCGACTGCGAATGCTGTGTATTATTTTTCAACTAGTGGGGATAGGACGGGATATACGGTTTCAAGTGATTGCCCAGCGGGGACCCTTTTTAATATTGTAGCCGGAACGGTTACCTTTCCGAATCTGACGATAGGGCAAACATATGGCGGATGCAGTTTTCACCTTGGTCTGGATTATTATCCGGATTCAAATACTTTGAATATAGGATCGTTTACCGAGATTGCACCGCCTTCGCCGACCGCTTATGTTTCTGGAGGAGGTCGTCCCGTACATATTTGCACGGATCCAAAAGCCTCTAATTACCAAGCCTCATTCGGGGAAAGCGATCCTAGTGTATGCAACTATGGACCAGGAACGGCGCCAGTCCAAACGGCTTCGCCTACGAGCGTGCCACCGGTTGCTCTATTTATAAAACCATTAAGCCTCGGCATGAAGGACCCAGAAGTCCTGCTCCTTCAAAAGTATCTAAGCACCAAGGGATTTCCCGTAACGCTTCCAGGCAAGGAAACGAATTATTTTGGAGCGAGAACAAAAAAAGAATTGGAGCTCTTTCAGAAAAGTGCAGGTCTTGCTGTTAGTGGTGCGCTCGATGCAGGGACGATACGTTATATAAATTGATCATTTCATTCTTCAAGTATGACTTTTCTTTTTTAATTTGGTACAGTCTTTTTGTGAAGAAATATCTTATCGGTAAATCTAAAATTCATGGAAAAGGTGTGATTCTTACACGTGACGTCAAGGAAGACGAAACTCTTTTCAAATTTACCGGCGAAAGTATTAAAAATAATCTTGATTGGTATCATGGATCTAATTGGCTTCAGGTCGGGTACTTGGAATGGATCATTCCGGCCCCTGGAACGGTGGGGAATTTTTTAAATCACTCGTGTAATCCGACTGCGGGTGTCAAAGGAAGAAATACTATCGTGGCCATGCGTCCGCTTAAAAAAGGTGATGAAGTGACGATTGATTACGCGCTCAGCGAAACGTATCCTTTGTGGCACATGTCGTGCATTTGCGGAAGTAAAAATTGCCGAAAGGTTGTAAAACCGTATCAGGATTTATCACCTCAGCGCCAAAGAAAATATGTTAAATACACTTCGAAATACATCATCGATGCCAAGATGCATTTGAGTTGGGCTGAGTACCTTTCGCTTGAAAACAAAAGAAAGAGAAAGTTGACAGAAGGTAATAATGTGATAAAGTAGTAAAAAAAGAGCGATGGGAAAAGGTAAAAAATACAAGACAGGAAACCAGAGTGAAGAGCTAGAATTGGTAATGGCCTATTTAGGATGGTTACCGGAAGGATTTCCAAACTGGTTTGAGTGGATAACTGATGATAGCCGCAAACGGTCTGAGCGAAAAGATTTTTTGGCAAGTACTGAATCGACGCAGTTAAAAGAATTGGTGGTGGAAAGTCCTGATAAAAGCACCAAGGTTACTCTTATTATGGACCACGTTATTATTAAAGATGCATTTCCTTCCAATTTTTTCACAGAAGAAATAGCGCAAGTATGCCACCATTACTGCATTGTTGCTTTAAAGGAAACGCCTTTGGAAAGATTTATTATTCCGCTGAAATAATGCGGATTAAAGATAGGGCAAGGTAAGGCACTCCGTTATCGGAATGAACGTAGTGCGCCGCTCAGTATTATACTGAGCGGATTTTTTATGGGTGTATTTTTGACGAAACACGAAAAGTGTGATAATCTTCCCAAGACATTTTGTCATTTCTACAATCGAAAATACTTGCTATGTTCTACAAGATTGATGCGTACCTTATGGCTCGTTTTCAAAAGCTTTCTGATGTTATTGCTGACTGGTTTGGGGTGGATTGCTTCTGGGTAGCTCATAAGTCTACGCTCCTTTACCTTGTCTTAATGACGGCGCCGATAGTTATTTTCTTTATTGTTAACGATCTGCTTCTTATATTCATGCTCAACTTTATTACCATACTTGAATCATTGAGAGCTTTTCACAATATTAAGAAGTACGAGAAGATAACTGGTGAGGCAGAGTGTTTCAAGAATCCAGCAGAGTTAGAGTTATGTGGCGAACGTTCCGGAAGAGTGCGATATACTATTTTGCTGTTTGCGATTGGTATCTATTTTGTGGCACAAATAACGAAGTTAAAACAAGAGCCTATCGTTATTGTTTTTTACATCGTCCTCGCATGTTATTTCTTGGGCCAGTTGCTTTACCTTTTCATTGGTTACTTCTATTCATGCACACCAAAGCGTCCCAAGAAAACCAAGTTAAAAAAACTTGGTGAGAAAATAACGGAACTGTTTACTCCAAAGCCTTCATTTGCCGGCGCATAGCAAAAATATTGATTTCTCATTCTGTCATTCCCGACGTAGTCTGAGAGCCCTCTTCCTGACAGGAGGGTTTTTAATTTCTTTAAAATCTAAAAAACTCATAAGGTCCTTGTTATAAAATATTAAATTAAACCACAGATTTAATTTATAAAACGCACCATTACATCTTGGTCTTACGTAAGATATACTATATACATGATGACTCTTAAAAAAATATTTTCTTTTATATGTATAGTGGCTTTTTTCTTTGGTGCAA
>Ga0316217_10002704_pt1 | contig 21043 bp, 20 predicted proteins | sample 1anoAmetaG_FD_203633 | JGI IMG/M metagenome (GOLD analysis project Ga0316217, IMG submission 203633) | Freshwater microbial communities from Trout Bog Lake, Wisconsin, USA - 1anoA | ecosystem: Environmental > Aquatic > Freshwater > Lake > Hypolimnion/Profundal zone | place: USA: Wisconsin...
AAAGTAGCCCACGGCAAGCCGTCGCAGACGGCGCGGCCGTGGGTTACGATAGATTAAAGTTACGTTTTAGCCCCGGCAGGGGCGCCAGAAGGAGTCTTGCGATGGCACACTCATTTACGTCGCTCCACCTTCACCTCATCTTTTCAACCAACAATCGCCATGAAATTGAGTATGACGAGCGATTTGTGTTCGAATGACACCGCTCGGTCTTGGCGTGCTTACGCCCCTGCCGGGGCTAAAATGAAACTTAACCCTTCGGACCCACGGCTGCGCCATGGGCTATATTCTTTAGGCCCCTGCCGGGGCAAGAATACGCCAGTGCCGCTGTTACCTATGCCCCGCCGAATCAGTTATGCACCCGTAGCGGCGTGCCGTGGAAGATGCGGTTGGCGCCGTAGTGCCGGTGGAAGCTGTCGTCATCGGGGCGCTGGATTTCAGCTGGCGCCGCCGGGGCGTAGCCCCGCCACCAGGGCGGGGTACGTCCGGCCGCTACGGCGGCCTCGCTCCCCCACGACCGTGCCGCCGGCCCTGACCACGAAAAAAAACCGAAGTCCCCGATACGGCCCGCTCAGCCCACATACACCAGGGCCGGCACACCCGCGATTGCGGTTTTGCTTAGCCCGCGGATACGTGCGGGGAGCGGGGCGCAGGGGCACGCTCAAATTGCTCCTCCTCGGTGGAACCACGCAGGGCGGCGGTGGATGCCGCGCCCCCGTTGACCACGTTTTGTACATCGTCGAAGTAGCCGGTGCCCACAAACCGCTGGTGCGCGGTGGCCTGGTAGCCTTCGGCTTCGCGGTCAAATTCATTGGCTTGGAACAGGGAATAGGCGGTCATACCCGTCGACCGGTAGGCGCGGGCGAGTTCGAACATCCCCAGGTTCAGGGAATGGAAGCCGGCCAGCGTGATGAACTGGAACTTGTAGCCCATGGCCCCCAGCTCGCGCTGAAAGTGGGAGATGGTGGCATCATCCAGTTTCTTCTTCCAATTGAAACTCGGCGAGCAATTATAAGCCAGGAGCTTGCCGGGATACCGGGCATGGATGCCGTCGGCAAACTGGCGGGCTTCGGCCAGATCGGGCTTGGACGTTTCACACCAGAGCAGGTCGGCATAGGGTGCGTACGCCAGGCCGCGGGAAATAGCCGACGCGATACCCCCGCGGATTTCCCAGAATCCTTCCAAGGTGCGTTGTCCGGTGCAGAATTCCTGGTCGCGGTCGTCGACGACGGAATGGAGCAGAAAAGCGCTGTAGGCATCGGTGCGGGCCACCAGGACGGTCGGAACACCCAGGACATCGGCGGCCAGGCGTGCGGCCACGAGCTTCTGGATCGCCTCGCGATACGGCACCAGCACTTTGCCGCCCATGTGCCCACACTTCTTGACGCTCGAAAGCTGATCCTCGAAGTGCACGCCGGCGGCGCCGGCTTCGATCATGGCCTTCATGATCTCGAAGGCGTTGAGGTTGCCCCCAAACCCCGCCTCGGCGTCGGCGACCAGCGGCGCGAACCAGTATTTGCTGTCGTCCCCTTCGCCGTGATGGATCTGGTCGGCGCGGGCCAGGGCATTGTTGAGGCGGCGGACAAGGTTGGGCACCGAATCGGCGGGATAGAGGCTTTGGTCGGGATACATCTGCCCCGCATCGTTGGCATCCGCCGCCACCTGCCAACCGCTGACATAGATGGCCTGGAGCCCCGCCGCGACCATCTGTACCGCCTGGTTGCCGGTGACCGCCCCGAGCGCCGGGACATACGGTTCGGTCTGCAAAAGCGTCCACAGGCGCCGGGCGCCCAGGCATGCCAGCGTGTGATCGATCCGCACCGTGCCACGCAGGCGACAGACATCCTCCGCCCGGTAGGCACGCTCCACCCCGCACCAGCGTGGATCGCCGTGCCACTGCTTGGTCAGAACGGCCGCGCTCTCCGGCGGCACCGCAGTAGGCGCGCCACCGTTGCCCGATCCGTTTCCCCGATCCACGGGGGCCTGCACATTACTGACCATGGAGTGCTCCTTTCGTATCCGGCGCGTACCCCACCGTGGGGGTTAAAGCTGTTCATACGCCACTGCCGTCAGAAATTCCGGACATTGCTCGGATTTGGTCATTTCCACGAACAGGCGGGCGGCCTCCGCGAACTGGCCCGCGGCGAAGCGCGGCGTGCCCAATTCCGTCTGCAGTTTGGCAAGTTCCTCACGCATCAATTGCAGCACCAGGTCGAGCGTGAGGATGCGCCCATCGGCCAGCATGGCCTCGTGATACACCCACTGCCAGAGCTGGGCGCGGGAGATCTCGGCGGTGGCGGCATCCTCCATCAGGTTGTTGATGGGCACGCAGCCCTGCCCGCGCAACCACGCTTCGAGATATTGCAGCCCCACGTTGATATTGGTGCGCACCCCCTGCTCCGTGATGGTTGGCGGATGGGGCACCGTCAGCAGATCCGCCGCCGTAACGTGCACCGCCGGGCGTGGGCGGTCAATCTGGTTGTCGCCGGACATCGGCGCGAACGCCTCGAGCGCTATCGGGACCAGCCCGGGGTGGGCGACCCAGGTGCCATCGTGGCCATCCGTGACCTCGCGATCTTTATCGGCGCGAACCTTGGCCAGGGCGGCGTCATTGCCGGCCGGATCGTTCTTGATGGGGATCTGCGCCGCCATTCCCCCCATCGCATGAATGCCGCGCTGGTGGCAGGTCTGGATGGTCAGCAGCGTGTAGTGGCGCATAAACGGGACGGTCATCGTGACCAGCATGCGGTCGGAAAGCATCATGTCGGGCCGGTTGCGGAACTTCTTGATCAGCGAAAAAATGTAATCCCAGCGCCCGCAATTGAGTCCCGCCGAGTGCGGGCGGAGTTCCCAGAGGATTTCATGCATCTCGAAGGCGGCCAGGATGGTCTCGATCAGGACCGTGGCGCGGATGGTGCCGCGCGGCAGGCCCAACTCGTCCTGGGCCCAGTTGAACACGTCGTTCCACAGGCGCGCCTCCAGATGGCTTTCGAGCTTGGGCAGGTAGAAATACGGGCCCGAGCCCTTCCCCACCAGCGCCCGGGCGTTATGGTAGAAGCAGAGTCCAAAGTCGAACAACGCCGCGCTGATCGGCACGCCCCCCGCCAGGACGTGCTTTTCCTGAAGGTGCCAGCCGCGGGGCCGCACCATCAGGGTTGCCGTCCGTTCATTCAGGCGGTACACCTTGCCCTCGGGGCTATCGTACTGGATCGTACCGCGCACCGCTTCGCGCAGGTTCACCTGGCCCTGGATCACGTTGTCCCACGTCGGGGCGTTGGAATCCTCGAAATCGGCCATGAACACGTCGGCCCCGCTATTGAGGGCATTGATGATCATTTTGCGTTCGACCGGCCCGGTGATCTCCACGCGCCGCCGGCGCAGGTCGTGCGGGATGGGGGCCACCGTCCAGTTGCTTTCACGAATAGCGCGGGTTTCGGGCAGGAAATCCGGCAGGGCGCCGGCATCCAGGCGGGCCTGACGCTGGCGGCGGCGTTCCAGGAGTTCCTGCCGCCGCCCCTCGAATTGGCTGGCCAGCGCCGCGACGAACCGCAGCGCGCCGGGGGTGAGGATCGGGGCGTAGTCCGGCTTGAGGGCGCCAAGGATTTCCAACTCTGCGGTCTCCAGCAGACCCTCAGGGGCGACGGTAGACTGGTTTGCGGACATGAGATCCTCCTTTTTCACGCCAGCGCCACGCGGCGCGGGAACGCCACGACCGGCCATCGTGGGCCGCGCCAGCCCATGGCCACTACATATCGCTGACCGGGACTCGCGCGTTGCATTCGGCAGGCTTAGCTCGGCAGCGTCTCTGGCCGACCGCACACGCCAGGAGGGGGATCCCCCTCGGAATACACTCGTGTTGCGGCGGGACGACCCTTCGCGTAAGTCCCCATATGCAGCCATTTATTGCATGTGCAAAATGCGGGCCATTAGCCACGGTTCGCGGTTAACCACTTAAACAGCGACCATTTGACCGATCCATCACGGCGCAATGTCGCACACGCACAACATTATGGTGCATATGCACCATAATCGTGGCGCTGAATTGCCGCGGTCCAGCCGATTCCGGACGGCGCGGGCGTGACACCCCGGCGACATTCGTAAGTCGGCTAACCGATGGCGGATGGCGTTTCCGGCGGGTTCACGCGGTTACGGAGTTCACGTTCGGCTTGGGACCAACACGCGTCGGACCGGTCTGGGCGGCCACTGCGCTCCCAGATGTGATAGGCCATTCGTGCAATGAGAACCGGGGTAACAATGGCGCCGTTGGACGCACCGGACGTTGGGACCAACGAAGTTGGCGCTGCCGGAGGGAGGAACGTCATGAATAGCTCCTTGCGGGGGAACTGCGGAAAACACGATCCACGAGCACTCGTGAACCACACATCGCGCGGGGCTGCGGCCGGGCCTCCGGACAATTCACGCCACGGAGGCCCAGCAACAAACAGCGCTTTGCACTATAGGGCACCGTTTTATCCTTTTCCACGACGTATTTTGAATATCGTTTTGCGGCCTTACCGCTCCCAACTCTGGCCGTCTTCATCCGGTCCCGTTGGGCTTGGTTTGGTGGAAGTTACGGGGCGCCAGCGCTGGCATTCCGCGCCCGGACACACCGTGCCGCGGACGGATCGACCATCCCCGTATGCCTTGGCGGCTCGCGCCTGGACCACTGCCACCAGGCCGCGCGGCCCGCCGGCGCGGCAACACTCAGCACCCGCCGTTGCGCCGCAGGTCCAGCGATGCGGCGAACGGATACCGGGCAAAGACCGCCGTCGGCGCGGCACGCCACAGGCCCGGCGAGGGATACACATCGCCGCAGTACCCGGCGGCGTGCATCGCCGCCAGCACGGTTTCAAAGGATGGTTCATGCCCGGTCTGATCCACCAGGTGGTTGGCCCGCGCTTCGAGAAAACTGACCGCCGCCACGGGCCAGCGCTCCGCTTTGCGCTGCAGCATGTCCACCACCATACGCATGGCGGCCGCGAAATCGGTCAGCAGCAGCGTGCTTTGCGTGTGGGGCCGCAGCACCGCCAGCACCTCCATCGTATCCATGTCGTACTTCAACACCCGGGTTTTGGGATTGGTGCGGCTCACATGCTGCGCATAGGTGGTGATGGATTGGGCATCCCACTGGCTCGCCGCCGCGAAGGCCGCCAGTTGTGCGATAATGCCATGGGTGTTATCCCGTGCATTGACGGCGCAGATCAGCGTGCGATAGCGTCCCTGCACCAGGTCATCCAGCAGGTGCTGGCCCCACATGATGCGGATGCGCGGCTGGCGATCCGGCACTTTGCCCGGATAGGCATCCGGGACCATGACGATGCGGTCCGGAACATCGTCCTGCATCAGTTGATCGCCATCGCCTTCGTAGATGGCCGGGCGGGTGGTCGTAAGCATGGTCTTCTCCTCTCTGGCGACCGCCGGGGGCTGCGGGCCTGCGGCCCAAGGCCCGCCACGTCACCGGTGTGGCCCCCGCTGCGGCGCGATCGTCTAGGCCGAAGGATGCCAGCCGCCATCAATCCATAGTTCGCCGGTCATCGCCGAATTGCAGATCATGAAGGCAATCGCATGGGCAATCTCCTCCGGCCGAATCAACCGCCGCAACTGGGTGAACGGCAATATCTTGGTGTCGATGTACTGCTGCCCCAGGGCGCGGACCATGGGCGTGTCGGTAAACCCGGGATGGATCACTCCACAGCGCACGCCGTAAAATATGGCTTCCTTCATGAGCGTGCGGGCCGCGCCTTTCAGGCCGCTCTTGGTCGCCGCGTAGCCCAACTGTCCCTTGTTGCCCTGCGACGAAACCGACCCGATAAAGATCACCGTGCCCTGGATATGCTCGGCCGGTTCCCACCGGCCCAGGTGCCGGCGAGAGCGGTCCGCGGCAATCCGTGCCACCATTTCCAGCGCCCAGTACACCGGCGCGACCAGATTCACGTCCAGTACCAGGCGGAACATCTCTTCCGGATAGATCGCCGGCTTGCCGGTGGTTTTGTCCAGGTGCACCGACAAGCCATCCCGGGTGATACCGGCCGCGGGAACCAACACGTTCACCGGCGCCTGGTCCTGCTCCATTTGATCATAGACACTGCGTCGAAACGCTCCGTCGGTGGTACTGCCGACAAACGGCAGCACCCGCGGCGGCGGCTGGGCCGTGTCCCGGATCAGGGCCGCGGTCTCGTGGACCGTCGGGTTGATATCCACCAATCCGATAGCGTTGATTTTGTAGCCTGCCAGTTCCAGCGCCACCGCGCGGCCAATACCGCTGCCCGCCCCCGTAATCAGTACGCTTGTTCCTGCGAGTTCCATACATGGTCTCCTTTTCTTTGCCGTGCCGCCCCGGCCCCGTCCTGCCCCTGGGATCCAGCCCCCTTACAGCGCCTCGGGCACGGTCGCCAGCCGGCTTGGCACGCCCCCATCTCCCGCCTATCATTGTAGCAGCGTATTTTGCACTGGCATAATATTTTTTTGCAACTGCACAAGCGGAGAACAGATGTCTTCCCAACCTCAGGCCAGCCGTAAGTTACAGATCCGCAAGTATCCCAACCGCCGGTATTACGACTCCACGCGCAGCCGGCATGTGACGCTGGAGCAAATCCACGCCCTGATCCGGGACGGTTACGATATCCAGGTCACGGATTCCCGCACGGGGCACGACATTACGGGCAAAGTCCTGGCCCAGATCATCCTGGAACTCGATCCCCCGAAACTCGATGTCTTCCCCGCCGCGCTGCTCCACAAACTGTTGCGCTCGAGCGAACAGCTCGTCACCGATTTTGTCCAGAAGTACTTCAATGAGGCTCTCGACTCGTTCCTTGATTCCCAGCGCAACATGGAGCAGGTGATGCGCTCCGCGATCGGCCTGCCCAGCTCGGCCCCAACCCTGGCCGACCTGACCCGCACCCTCTGGTCCCCGCTCAAGAGCGCACCGTGGACCACTCCCGAGGCCCCGCCGGCGCCGGCCGCGCCGCCACCACCCGCCCCCGACGATCCGCGACTGGCGGCCACTATACAGCGCTTGCAGGAAGAACTGGCGCACTTGCGCCGCGCCACCAAAAAGGGCACTAAACGCCGTCCGGGCAAGCAGTAAGGCGCTGGCCTGCAAGTTTTTTGTGCGTTTGCACAAAATTTTATTGACAAGAGCTGCGGAATCTCCTACCCTGTTGGGAGCATCAGTTGTACCGCTGATGCCTGTGGGATTTATTATTTTTTTTAAAAGGAGTGGTCATGCGTAATCACGCCGCGGAAACAACCGCCGCCACCAACCGCGAGGTTTCAGGCATTCTTGATCAGGCCCTGCAGGCTTTGGGCGATTCGCTCAAAGTCGCGATGAAGGCCCAGGAAGAAACCGTCAAGTTCTGGGGCGCGGCGGTCGGCCAGGTTAATCCGGCCCAAGCCCTCGCCGGGGACTGGATTCCTACCGCCCAACGCAACGCCGATGAATACCTGCGCCTGGTCGAATCCAGCTACCGGCGCAATGCGGACCTGTTTAAGAAAGTGCTCCACAGCCCCAATGGCAACCCGAGCGCCGGGCTGGAAAAGCGCACCCGCGACTGGTGGGAGGCGTCCCTGGAGACAGCCCGCGACAACGCCCAGGACCTGACCAACACCAACCTGCGCGTCGCCCAGGCGTGGGCGGAAGTATTGAAGAAGGGCGCGGCCCAACCCGCGGCGGTGGAAAAATAGATCCGACGGGGCCGCAGCACCGCTGCGGCCCCGTTTCTGCCTCCCGGACCACCCCAGGCCCGCCGGGCCGTCAACCCCTGGCCCGGAGGCGCAAAGCAGGTGATTGACGGTCCCACGCGGTATTGACCAGCGGGACCAGGTGTGCGCCGGCGCCAGACCTTCGGGATCATTTCAAGAACCGCAGAGAGCGCAGAGACCGCGGAGAATCGCGCAGAGAAAACCCTGAAATCTCCGGTATTGTCTCTGCGGACTGCGCGCTGCAAAGGGTATTTTTGAAATTAGAGGGCCCCCGGCACGGTTTGCCCGGCGCGGCCCGAGCTGCGCAGTTCCCTTTCCGCCTGCGCCCAGCAGGCGTCGCACGGGTCGGGGCGACCGCTGCGTTCCCAGATGTGATAGGCCAGTTGCGCGATCAGGACGGGGGTGACGATGGCGGCGGGAGCGTCGGTCGCAGGCGATGTCGTACGTACGAACATATTTCTATTTTCCATGTATCTCTCCTTGTTTGACTGGTGCAGAAACCGGGACCGGGGCCGCCGGATACGCGCCATGGCGCGCCGCCGGGAATCCGGGCGGCCCAAGCCCGCAGAACGTCGCGAGACTATAGGACCCTGCATTCTGTTTTTCCACCGCCTCGAAAAGCCGCGGCCCGGGGTGGAATTTTAAAGAATTCTTTAAATTATTTTTTATTTTCTCCGGCGCGGTTGGGCCTGCTTTACGCGGTATTCAAAGGCTCTATTGCGTTTCGGCAGTATTGTTGGGGCCGCATCCGAACGGCGTACGCGTGCGTTTCTGACCGGGTCGTTTTCAACCCAACCGGCGCTTTTGTTTTTGACATTGGAGATTTACCGGCCTAAAAGTCTTCTGCGGGGTGGATGAGTGGTATGGACGTTCCATACTTTCGTCCATATCAATATCTTGCGATGCTACGCGGTGCGCCACCCGGCCGGCCGTCGTATCGTTGACCCCGGCCCAGCGAACCAAAGGAGTTGTTTATGAAACCACTGGAAGGTAAGGTGGCCCTGGTCACCGGCGCGACGCGCGGCATCGGGCGCGCCATTGCCCTGGCCCTGGCCGAACAAGGCGCGGCCATGGCGGCGGTGTTCTCGCGCAATCAGGCCGCAGCGGAAACTCTCCGCGTGGAGTTGGGGCAACTGGGCGTGCGCGCCCGGACGTACGCCTGCGACGTGGCCGACGCCTCGCAGGTCCGGACCACGGTCGACGCGGTCCAGCAGGACCTGGGCGCGATCTCCATCCTCGTCAATTGTGCCGGGATCACGCGCGACCGGAGTTTTGCCAAGATGACCCGCGCCCAATGGGACGAAGTGATCGCCGTCAATCTGGGCGGGCCGTTCAATATCACGCAGGCGGTATTGCCGGGGATGCTGGAGACCGGCTGGGGGCGCATCATCAACATTTCCTCCGTGGTCGGGCAGTGCGGTAACTTCGGCCAGACGAATTATGCCGCGACCAAGGGCGGCCTGATCGCCTTTTCACTCTCGCTGGCCAAGGAACTCGCCCGCAAGAACGTCACCGTCAACGCCGTGGCGCCGGGATTTATTGAAACCGATATGACCAAGGATCTGGCGGAGTCCGTGAAGCTGGCGGTCAACGCCGGCACGCCGCTGGGCCGCTTCGGAAAACCCGAAGAGATCGCGGCCGCCGTGGCCTTTCTGGCGACGCCCGCCGCCAGCTACATCACCGGCCAGGTACTGGGCGTAAATGGCGGAATGTACATGTAAATGTTGGTGGCCGCACGTACGCCACCGGGCGCCGCCCGCACGGCACGGTGCCCGCCGGTGTATGGCTCCCCTACGGTTGTTGTTGGCAGGAGTGGTGCGGCTGCCGGAATTCATTATTTCTTGAGAACAAAAGGAGCTGTTATGTCACACAAGACCACCCAAGCCCCCCCCACCGCCCAGCGCACGGTCTCCGAACCGTTCGCGGCGGCCGTACGGACGTTTGGCGATTCGCTCAAAGTGGTGCTGCAGGCCCAGGAAGACACCGTCAAGTTGTGGGGCCAGGCCGTCGGCCAGGCCAATCCGACGCCGGCGGTGATTGGGGATTGGATTCCCCTCGCCCAACGAAACATTGATGAATATCTGCGCCTGGCGGAAGCCAGTTGCCGGCGCAACGCAGAATTGGTGAAGAAGGTGCTGCCGCTTCCGGATGGCGGTGATGCTGCCGGCATGGAACAGCGCACCCGCGAATGGCTGGAGGCCTCCCTGGAGGCAGCCCGCGCCAGCGCCCAGGAACTGGCCAGCACCAATTTGCGCGTGGTCCAGGCGTGGGTGGAATTATTGAAGCAAAGCACGGTGCCGACGACCGCCGTGGGAAGCGGGGGCTCCCGGGCGTAACCCGCCCCCCGGGGCCGGCCCAAACCATGGCGCCGAACCGCCAACGAACTCATTTTAGTCCCGTGGATGATGCTTTCTAACCAAAGGCGCTCGAGCACGCGAGCCACCGGTCCGGTGTAGGATCGCGTGGCAACCGCGAAATCGGGCGGTGCAAAGGAGACTATTCATGTCCGCTTCCATCGTGCTTGCAGGATCGGTACGAACTCCCATTGGTGCTTTCGGCGGCGCTCTGGCCGACGTGTCGGCCCCCGCCCTGGGCGCCGCGGCGCTCAAAGCGGCACTGTCCCGGGCGGGGGTGCCGCCGGAGCAGGTCGACGACGTGATCGTCGGCAATGTCATCAGTGCCGGGCTGGGGCAAAACGTCGCCCGCCAGTGCGCCATCGGTGCGGGCTTGCCCGTGTCCATCGGCGCGACCAGCATCAATAAACTCTGCGGCTCCGGACTCCAGGCGGTGGCGCTGGCCGCCAATGCGATCACCGCCGGGGCCTCCGCGGTGGTTCTGGCGGGCGGCACCGAAAGCATGTCACGGGCCCCGTACCTCCTGGACAAGGCGCGGACCGGTTATCGCCTGGGCCACGGGGAATTGGTCGATACCGTGCTCCGCGACGGCCTGTGGGATGTCTACAACAACGTCCACATGGGCACCTGCGGCGATCGCTGTGCCGCCAAGTACGGCTTCACCCGCGCCCAGCAGGATGACTTCGCCGTCATGAGCTACGAGCGGGCCCTGGCGGCGCAAAGCGCCGGCGCTTTTGCCACCGAAATGGTGCCGGTGGAAGTGCCCAACGGCAAAGCCAAGGTGACCGTTCAGGAAGACGAAACGCCGCGAAAATTCAACCCGGAAAAGCTGCGGCAACTGCGCCCCGCCTTCGGCAAGGACGGCACGGTGACCGCCGGCAATGCCTCGAGCATCAACGACGGCGCCGCGGCGGTGGTGGTACTCGCCGCCGAAAAGGCCCAGACGCTGGGGGTGCGCCCCGAAGCGCGCATTCTGGGTTGCGCCACGGCGGCGCGGGAGCCCGAGTGGTTTACCCTGGCCCCCATCGGCGCCTTGCAGAAACTCTTTGCCAAGACCGCGCTCAAAGTGGCGGACGTGGACCTGTTCGAAATCAACGAGGCGTTCAGTGCCGTTACGATGGCGGCGATGAAGGAACTGGCCATTCCCCACGAAAAGGTGAATGTCCATGGCGGCGCCGTGGCCCTCGGGCACCCCATTGGCGCCAGCGGCACCCGCACGCTCGTCACGCTGATCCATGCCCTGCGCCAACGCGGCGGCAAAGTCGGCGTGGTTACCTTGTGCATCGGCGGTGGCGAAGCCATTGCCATGGCGATTGAATTGCTCTGAACACCCATCCGGCGGCCGGCGCCCTCGGACCCGGGGGCCGGCCGCCGGAGACAAGCCTGCCGGTGCCTTTGGTTTCGGCGGGCCAGTCGCTTGTGGGGCACTGGCCCGCTCGATTTTTCCGGGTGCATCCACCCGCGCTGGCCGGAGTCATTTGGAAAGGACTTGACCATGGAAATACCCTTACCGGATTTTCAGCAGTTCATGCGCCTGTGGCTCGACGGCGCCGAAAAAATGGCCGCGGCCGGCAGCATGGGGTGCCCGACGACGTTCCCAGGGGACGGCGTCCGCCAGATGCGTGATATGTACTTTCAATCGCTGGCGCAGTCCACCGAGCAGTTCATGCGCACGCCCCAATTTCTGGAGATGATGAAACAATCGACGGACCTGGCCGTTACGCTGCGCCAGCAGACCAACGACGCGCTGGCCCAGGCGCACCACGCCGTGGGCAGTCTGGCCCAGCCGGATGTCGACAGTCTGTTGATGGCCATCCGGCGCTGCGAGACCCGCGTCCTGGACAAACTCGATGAGCTCTCCACCCGGCTCGACGATCTGGAAAAGCCCAAAGGCGCAGGGAGAGCCGGCAAGGCCAGACCCGCCGGCAAATCCCATACGTGAACCACCGCCATTGCAATGGTCATTCATGCGAGGGTAAACATTATGTCAACCATCAACACCACTTGGGGAACCTGGATCGACCGGTCCATGGACGAATCCATCACCGCCGCCAGGCGCGCGGCCCGCCTGCCGTTTCTTTGGAACCACGCGCAGCGGGTCAAGAAGGGCATCACCCCCTCGGAGGTAATTTACGAGGAGGATCGCCTGAAACTGCGGCACTATAAATCGGCGAACCTGATGCCCGGGGCCACGCCGCTGGTCATTGTCTTTGCCCTGGTCAACCGCCCCTACATTCTGGATCTCAAGGAAGGCAAGAGTGTCGTGAGTCATTTTCTGCGGCAGGGATTTGATACCTACCTGATCGACTGGGGTGTCCCCACCGACGCCGATCGCCAGCTGGGGCTCGACGATTACATTAACGGCTACCTGCTCAACGTCGTCAAACACGTGCGCGAACGCACGGGCGCCAAGGCGGTCAATGTGATGGGGTACTGTATGGGCGGCACGATGAGCAGCATCTTCACCGCCCTGCACCCGACGCTGGTGCGGAACCTGGTTCTCATGGCCACGGGCATCGATTTTACCCCCCGCGGCGATGGGCTGCTGGGCCTCTGGAGCGACCCCAAATACTTCGACGTCGATAAGTTCGTCGACGCCTTCGGCAACTGCCCCGCCGATTTTCTCCAACGCGCCTTTCTGCTGCTCAAGCCCATCGGCAACCTCCTCGAAAAACCGCTGAACTTTTACGAAAAAATGGGCGACGCCGCGTTCGTGGATGATTACTTCGCGATGGAAGGCTGGCTGAACGACAATGTTCCGGTGGCCGGCGAAACCTACCGCGAGTTTGTCAAATACCTCTACCAGCAGAACCGTCTGGTCAAGGGCACCATGCCCCTGGGCCGCCATGTGGTTAAACTGCGAAACATTACCTGCCCGGTCCTGAATATCATGGCCACCAAGGACGACCTGGTCCCCTGCGCCCAAAGCCTGCCCTTTAACGATCTGGTCGGTTCCACCGATCGCCAGACCTTTCAGTTTCCCGCCGGGCACATAGGCTTGGCCGTGGGGTCCAAAGCGCAAAAAGAACTGTGGCCCCAGGTGGTCCAATGGCTGGCCGAACGCTCCCAACCGATGGACTGACGCCGCGTTGGCGGCGGCCCCTTGCTTGTGCCGTGGCCGGGTCTATCATACGCGGTAGGCCACAATTACCAGCGCCCGGTTCTTGCGCGGCGGTGGTGAGGGCCAGACGGGAACGGAAGTTGGAAACGGGAATTTGGAAGTGGTCGAAACGTATGCAGACCCGCTGGAGCGTCGCCCTGCTTCCGGCCGTGGTGCTCGCGGTCGCCAGCCATAACGCCGCCGCCGCCGCGCCGACCCTGGAACGGTCCTTCTGGCTGCACGCCGCGCTGGCGCCCCTGGCGCAGAAAGGGTATTGGGGCCCAAACTATCCCGCGTCGGCAGCGCCCACGGACAGCGAAATCCAGAATGCCGCCCGGTTATTGACCGGCCCGCCGGCCGCCAACCGCCTGTACCTGGTCTACCATCACGAAATCTCCATCGCCGAGGCCCTGCGCGTATGGACGGCGTGGCGCCAGGCCTGCCCGGCGGCGGTGCAATTGGTGCCCGCGCTGGTGCTGCGAATGTACGACTCGGAGCGCTCCGCGGTCTTCACGCCCGACGAATTGCAAACCCTGGTGGCGTTCTGTCAGCGGACCCTGGGTGCGGACCAATTGGCCATTTACGACGTCTACGCCCGCCGCGACCAGGGCCCGGCACTGCCCTATCTGGCGGCGCATTATCCCCACGGCCTGATCCGCCTGGGGCTCCAGCCGGACGAACAACTCCAGCCCCCATTTGTCGCGGCAGTGCAGGATACATGGAGCGGCCTGTGCCACGGCAAAACCAATGCCGACTGGCAGGCGCCCGGCTTTGGGGCCCAAACGCTGCAACGCTGGGTGCAAAGCCGCAATCCGGAGCACGCACGCATCACCTGGGATTTGATTGCCGTCGCGTGGGACTATGCCGCCACCGCCCGCGGCGCCTACCCCGGCTACGATGATGCCGCCAAAAACCAGCCCTTGCCCGCCGGCAGAAATCGCCTGGCGGTCGACGAAATCCTGCAAACGTCCGCCGCCGGGACCCTGGGCGGATTCAGCAGCGACCTGCTGATCCTGCAGGCTAATTCCCAAGACCCGGCCCACGATGGCCGCGCGGAGAGTTTCTACGAGATGCTCAAACGTGGCACCCCCTATCACGGCTATTATGCCGGCCCCTTCGGCGAGATCAGCACGATCTTCCAGCACCTGCGCGCAGCCCCACCCGCCGCGCCAGGCGTGACGCCCAACGAATGATTCGTCATTCGTCATTACGCGGCTACAATATCACCGTCGTACATCTGCTCGGGAGTCGCGCAGGCCATGCCACGCATACGACGAGTCTTCGGACAACACCTCCTGGCCCTGGCCTGGGGCCTGGCCGCCTGCACGCCAGCGCCCCCCCAGGCCAGCAACGTCCAACCACCCCCACCCACCCTCGAACAACTGCTGGTCCTGCCGGGGCCATCCGATGAAGCCCGCATGGCCGCACTGGATCAACTGTTCGCCTCCGATCCCCCGCGCTGCATCCAGGCATTGGCAACCGCGTTGCCGCAAATGGAATCCTGGCCGGTGCTGGAACATGCCTGCACGCTGGCCGTGCGCCTGGCCGATAGGCGGCTCTCCGGTCCGCTGACCCTGTCACTCGCTCGGCCCGCCACCTCTTACGGGCGCCGGCAGCGGCCCGAAGCCCTGGCGCTCGAACACCTCTGCGGCCAGCCATTGGAGGACGCCCTGCTCCAGGTCTTGCGGGCCGCCACCGGCAATGCCACCCGTACTGCCGCCCTGGATATGCTGCGCGAATTGCAGCCCCCCGGTACGCTGGCCAAAGAACTGCTGGCGCTCCCGGAAAGCAATCCCTTCCTGGACGATGTGCGCTGGGCCATCGGCCACTTCGACTATATTCCCCAAGGTTCCAACGAGGCGCTCTGGCTCCGCCAGCTCCGCCAACCCCGGTATGATCAGACTGTCGCACGGGCCGCCCAGGCCCATCGCCGGCTCGCCGGCCAGTCGGACTACTATTTCGCCCCGCGCTTTGTGCATATCCTTGCCCACTGTGCCACCAACGAACCAGCCCTGGCCCTGACCCGGCCGCAACTGCTGGCCGACCTGGCGGCCACCCTGGCCACTCTGAAGCATATATCGCGGGAACCGACCTATCCCCACGCGCCGGACGATGTGCCCGACACGCTCGCCGCTAATGCCACCCGGCTTTCGCGCTGCGATCTGCTGCTCCTGCGCACATTGCTGCGCTACCTGCCGGATCCGGCGCTGCGGCAGGAACTCTACCGCCAGGGCCTGGAAGATATGGCCGACAAAACCTCCGAACACGGCGGCCTATTGCAGTTGCGGCCGGATGGCGGCGGCATCGTGTCCACCATTTATCCGCCGCTGATCACCGGCAACGATTTGCGTTATGTGCCCACGATGCACCTTTACGCCCAAGCGGCCGATGCCCTGGCGTTCTTCCATTTCCATTTCCAGCAGTCCGACAATCAACCCAACGCCGGCCCCGGTGCCGGGGATCTGGACTCAGTGGCCCACAATCTTTACACCGGCGTGGTAATCACCGCCGTAGGTCCCGGCCGTTTTAACGTCGATTACTTCAACCCGCAGGGTGCCGTGGTGGATCTGGGGGTATACGCCACGCCGTAAATCGTAAATGGTAAGTCGTAAATCGGCGAAAACCAGCTCCGCAACGGAAGGCTCCACCCCGTTTCGTCATTGCTTCATTGGTCATTGGAACTTGCTTCGTCATTCGTCATTAGTCATTCGTCATTTACCCCCCCCGCGCCACTCCCCATCCCCGCCCAGCAATTCAAATGGCCGGAACGTGGCCTTGTATTCCATCGCGCCGCAGCCGCGGACCAAAAAACCCAGGTAGTAATAGGCAATGGCATGCTGCCGGGCAAAGGCGATTTCGAACAGGGCACTGTAGGTGCCCAGGCTGCGGGCCGCGGCCGCGGGTTCAAAAAAGCAGTACACACTGCTCAGCGAGTGCGCACAAACATCGCACAAACTTACCGCCAGCAGAGTGCCGACCGGATCGCGATACACAAATTCCAGCGTGTCCACCGGAGACTCATAGAGAAACGTCCGGCACGATTCGGCATCGCCGGACATCGTTCCCGTGTGCCATTGCGTTTGATAGCGGTGATACAGCTCCGACTTTTCGGTGCTCAGGGCTGGTGGGCCGACCGTCACCTCCAGATCGGCATTCTTCCGCCAGACGCGGCGTTGCGTCTTACCGGGTGCAAACGTCGCCACCGGCACCCGTATGGGCTGGCAGACCCGGCAGGTGCGGCACACCGGCTGGTAAAGGATATGGCCACTGCGCCGAAAACCCGCATTCATGAAAGCGTGATAGACGTCCGGCGGCACTCGATCGACCGGCAGCCCGCGGCACTGTTCCATCCGCCCGGGCAGATAGGGGCAGGGTTGCTCCGGGACGGTCAGCAGGGGGACCTCCACCGGTGGCGGACAAGCCGGGTAGTGGGAAAATAATGGCAGCGGCACCATGCCGGTATTCTACGATGCAATGCAAATGCCGGGGGTTTCGTTATGATAAATAACATGAAGAACTTTATTTTGCTCATCGTGGCGGCCGTGCTGTTTCTGACCTGCGCTCTACCGCGCGCCGCCGTGGCCCAGACCACCACCAAAAAGACGCTGGCCGTGCTGCCGTTCATTTACGGCAATGCCGCGGAGAAGAAACTCGCGGAGCGCATGCGCTTTGCCGTGTCGGCCAAAATCTCGCGGGATGGCACCCTCGACCGCATGGACAATATCCAGGTCGACCAGATGCTATCGGCCCTGCAGATTCCCTGGTCCACCGAGATGCCCGCGGATGACGATGTGACCAAGGTTATCACCAACGTCGGGGCCGATCAGACGATCACCGGCACGGTTCATGGACGCACACTCACGCTGCACCTGTTCCAAGGCGACAAACAGGTTAAAACCGCCGCCGTGGATATCCCCGGCGATGTCGAGTCGCCCAAGCTGGCGGTGGAACACGTAATCACGGAATTGCTGGCGATCAAATTCCAGCACATCCGCGAGGTGGAGTGCGATCACTCGAACCCGGAAATTGAAAAGCTCTGGAAGCAACAGCCCAACCTGGCGCCGGATCCCGGCTTTGAGTTGGCCGCCAGCGCCGCCCAGCACGCCGCCATGGAATGGTCTGCCGTGCTCGGGGCCGATGAATATCACCCGCCGCTGATCACCGCGGCCGCCGCCGCCAATCTGCCCAAAGACAAGGTGGCGATCGTCCCGAAATCCTTCGCCACCGGCCACGCCGACCAGGGGCATTGCCTGCTGATGCGCATGAGCAAGGATGTGGCGGAAAATAACGGCCTGGCCTGCATTTGCAGCTGGATCCCGGTGGAAGACAGCAAGATGTATCGCTTCACCTGCCAGTATCTTTCCAAGGGTCCATCGCTGCACCTGTTCCTCAACGGCTACGCCTACAAGGCCGACCAGTTTGGCAATAAGAACGATCCCGAAGCGGTGCGGCGCCAAGCCTACCGCTACCAGGTGGTGCCGCGCAGCGCCACCAAGGAATGGACGCTGATCGAGGCCGACTTCACCCCCAGCGCCCAGACCAACAAGCTAAAGCCCGAAGACACGCTTAAAGTGCAATGGGTCCGCCTGAACCTCTATGTGTACCTGGGGGCCGGCGATGTGTTCTTTGATGATATCACGCTCAAGAAAATTGCGCCCTGAGAAGAAGAGATCGGATCATCGGGACAGCGCGCCATCGGATCATTGGGGCGGACATTTTGGCGCCGCCTCGTCCGGCTTGGCGCCGCACTTCCGTTGCCGTGCGCGTCCCCATGGGCAACCGCCGAAGGTTACCAGCAACTCAATCCGTTGCAGGAATCGGGCCACACGGTTGCCCTGCCGTGCGCTCGTGCAGATCGGGCATTTCTTTTCGCAGAAATTGGGATTAAACAAATTCCGGGCCATGGCTCTAATGATACCAGAGTTCAGCATTTCACCGGCGCTCACTTCACCGGCGGTTCCCATTTGCTGATCTTATCTTCCGTCGGAAAATTGTCCGGAACTTTCTGGGTAACCTTGCCGGTGGCGGCCCATTCGGCGCCGCGGCAGAAGGTGACCACGAAGCCGACATCCTCCACGGATTCGGCATTGTGGCCCAGGGTCGTGTGGAAAATGCGGCCCTTGCCGTACGTGATCGTCATAAGCAAGGGCTCGTGCTCGTGGGTCTTGTCGGACTGGCCGGTGGCCAACACGGTAACATTTTCCGCCGGGCCGCACAGGGTGGCATAGAGTTCATCCTTGGTATGTAACCATTTTTCCGGCAGGCCCTTGGTGATCGGATGGTTCAGGTCGCGCATCTCGACGACGAACGAATGAAACGCGCCATGGGTGCCCCCGCCGCCGTGGGTGTCGCGCACAATCTTGCCGTCACGCCAGCGCAGCATCGGGCCGGAGGCATCATTGCGCCCGCCCCAACCGCCCACCGCGATCATCTTGTTGTACTCGACCCACTTCGGGAAAGAATTATCCGCGGCATGAAAGGATACCAGGCCGCCGCCGTTGGCCATGTATTGTTCAAAGGCCTTTTTGGTGGCTTCGGGCCACTCGGCGCCATTGTAGTTGGAAACTACCACGCCATACTTGGCGAAATCCGGAGCGAAACCTTCGGTGCCCTTGGCCGGGCTGGTGGCGACATCCACCGTAAACAGGCCTGTGCTTTCCAATGCTGCCTTGAGCAGCGGGGTAGTGTGCTTCCAATCGTGATTGTTCTGGCCATCGACGATCAGGGCGTTGATTTTGGCCGGCGCAGCATCATCCGCCCGAACCACCGGCAACGCCCAAGTCAGGAATGACAGACCAAGCAACACGGCATAAGACAGCATGATTCCGCGCATGGGACCTCCAGAAAAAGGAGCGTTAGATCGATAACCTGGCCGGGATTGTAAGTTGGTGGGCGTGGCGGAGCAATATCTGCGTGCGAAACTTTGGACAGCCGCGGGACGACACGCTACCTTTTACACTAAGGAGCATATTATGCGTACGCTTATGTTTTTGATTCTCGCGGCTTGTTGGTCCGTGCTACCGCTATTGGGGCAAGCCACACCCCCCGCGGCGCCGCCGGTGGCCGCAACACCACGCAGCTACGACCCGACGGATCATTACCAAACGCGTCTGCTCAATGGCTGGACGGTCCTGATTAACCAGAGCCTGCTGGCCCAACCGGAACTGGCCACGGCCGCGGTGCGCGAAATGGACCATCAGCTTTACCAGGTGGAACGGCGCGTACCGGCCAAAGCGCTGGCACACCTTAAAACCGTGCCTATCTGGCTGGAACTTAATGACCCCGGCGTGGCCGCCGGCGTGTACCACCCCAATATCGACTGGCTGCGCACCCACGGCTATAACCCCGCCAAGGCCAAGTGCGTGGAGTTCGGCAATGCCCACAATTTTCTGGACTGGAGCCTCGACCAGCCGTTCATGGTGCTCCATGAACTGGCCCATGCCTATCACGACCAGGTGCTGGGGTATAACCACCTGGGTATTGCCGTAGCCTACCGCGCGGCAGTGGATTCCCGGCGTTACGAATCGGTCCTGCATTTTCGCGGCGACCGGCAACGCCATTATGCACTGACCAACAACCAGGAGTTCTTTGCGGAGATGACCGAAGCCTTTTTCGGCACCAATGATTTTTATCCCTTCGTCCGCGCTGAACTCAAGACGTACGATCCACAGACCTATCGCACCATCGCCGACGCGTGGGGCCTGAAAGTGGATGCGGCCACCACACCAGCCCCAACACCGACAACCGCCGCTACCCTTCCCGCCTCAGCCGCCATGCCAGCTGGGCCACCCAAGCCCCCAACCCCATCAACCGCCGCCACCCCCTCCACCCCCGCTTCGAATCTGGATCAGGACGGCCCCGGTCTATACCGCGTGTCGGCCGGGCCGGGCGGCCGTTTCAGCCAGAATGTGCGTGCCAAATCGCGGGAGGATGCCATTAACATTGGCCTGCAAACGGTAGCCCGCCGCGCCATGGCCCACGATGAGAACGTGAACATTAACGAGCTGCACGTGGAGAAGATCGGACCGTGAGACCGGACGCGACGAAACGCGAAAAATGAACCGTAAAACGCTAAACGGATTTCAGATTTCAGGATTTCAAATGACCCGATGACCCGATGACCCGATGGCTAAATTTCAGCGTTCACCGTTCCGCGTTCAAAGAGGCCCCATGCCCATCACCTACATCGCTCTTGGCTCGAATCTTGGCAACCGTGCCGTCCTGTTGCGCGCCGCCATGGACCGCATCGCAGCGTTAGCCGGGACGCGTATGCTGGCCGAATCGCGTTTGTACCCAACCGCCCCGGTGGGCGGACCGCCTGGGCAGCCGGAGTTTCTCAATGCCGCCATGGCCGTGGATACCGCCCTGCCGCCGCGCGATCTGCTAAACCGGTTGCTGGAAATTGAACAGGACCTGGGGCGCAACCGTGCGACCGAACCCCATCATGGTCCCCGCCCGATCGACCTGGACCTCCTGCTCTACGACAACCAGATCCTCGTCGAAGACCGGTTGCAGATTCCCCACCCGCACCTCCACGAACGGATGTTTGTCCTCGACCCGCTGGTCGAGATTGCCCCCAACGCCATCCACCCTATACTACACGCCACGGTTGCCCAGTTGCGGCAGCGCCTCCAAAATCGAGGATTTCATGAGTGAGCTTCCCGTTATCGCCACCGTAGCCGCTTATCGCCAATGGCGCGGGGCACTCCCCGCCGACGTTCCGGTCGCATTTGTACCCACCATGGGGGCGCTGCATGAGGGCCATGCCAGCCTGGTGCGCGCCGCGCGCGCGGCAGCGGGACCGGCGGGTGTCGTGGTGACCTCCATTTTTGTTAATCCCACCCAGTTTGTGCCCACGGAAGATTTTGGCCGCTACCCGCGCACGCTCGCC
>Ga0316217_10002705_pt1 | contig 21041 bp, 8 predicted proteins | sample 1anoAmetaG_FD_203633 | JGI IMG/M metagenome (GOLD analysis project Ga0316217, IMG submission 203633) | Freshwater microbial communities from Trout Bog Lake, Wisconsin, USA - 1anoA | ecosystem: Environmental > Aquatic > Freshwater > Lake > Hypolimnion/Profundal zone | place: USA: Wisconsin...
TTTTTGGTTATTTGTTTCATTTTACTAAAAAACCCTTTTCTCTCTTTTTTGTTTTGTCTAATCTATTCAGGAAGCATGGATTTTGAGCTCAAATTCTATTTATTTTTAGCTCAAACAAATTTTTCGAAGGTCAACTCCTAACCATTTATAAGCTTGATTTCGGCTAGTACTTGTAAATAAACTCGATTACTGGTCAATTAAATCTTTTCTGTCAGTTTCTTGTATTTTCTGCGATTTTAGTAAAATATTCTAATCTTCTATTAATTAAATTAATGAGGCAAAAGGATTACGAGACTCAGCATCGAAATTACTATTTAGACCATCCTATGTCGGTCAACCATAAGCAACCTTACATCACATCTCTCTAAAATCAATATAGTATACTCAACCGTGCACGCAATCCTTATCAGGTTCTAGACCATTGCAATTACGAACTAAAAGTGAAATAGCAGCAACCTTTAGTTTACTCCACTCTCATAAAGTCTTAAAGGCCTAACGAATCTTTAGTTAAAGAGGTCAGAGAATGGAATAAAAGGCAAAATGAAAAATAGAACACCTATAGAAGTCTGAAGGATTAGATAAATGATCTCTCCAAAATAATAAAAGCCAAAGAGGCCTAGTCCTAAATCGAAAAACTTAGATAGTAGCTTCGAAAAAGCTCCAGCAAAAACTCAATTCTTCCTTACCCACTACTTGTTCCATATGGAGCCATGGGATGTCAGCTTCCCATGGTTAACAATTGCAACTGCCATTGTAATTGTCAGTGCAGAAATCAAGGAATTACAGTGCGCAAATCAACCCCTATTAGAAGATATAGGCCAATAAGAACAGAAAATTAGGAACTACCCCTTTTGGAATCTAAAATAAGATCACCTCAACCTATTACGCAACAGAGCCTTTCAACAGCGAGAAGTGAAGCTAAATTTTAGCTCAAAACATAGCCAAGATAGATAATGCGCTTACAGAAGAAAAAGAAATCAAATCTACTGAGAAGGTTTAGAATATGTGCATATGCGGTCTATTTTTGCATTTATTTCAAATGGTTTTCCTTTCAGTTTACAATCAATCGCTACAATCGATTCAAATCTAAGTACCTGCTTGATAGTGGGCTCAAAATCACAGATGCCTACAAATAAGTCTATCAGAAGATGTTAAACATTGACATTCCTAGGTTGATTCGGAGTACAGCTAAAAGCGTAAATTTGAATAAAAAGAAAACAGATTTTGACATTTCAACTCTAATCAAGCAAGAATCAATAGCTAAGCTCAATACCCTTACTAGTTACAAAACTTTGACAAAAGACTATCAAACTTTATTTCTCCGCTGCGCAGAGTTTCTACGTCTAATGTTTTAGGAATTGCATAAAATCTTTGAAAGTTGGCAATGGGATTAAATGGGGTAAGCTTTGGGAGTAGGCACACTAAATAAAACCTTTTTGATCGATAACTACTTCTTACCTCATGAAATTTATCTAATGGTCATACATTAAGGCAAAGGTTATGCACAAATCACTGCTTAGCATTAACGCAGCTAAGTTATGGTGAAATTCCTTGCAAAAATCTTACTTTTTAACGTTTGCTTTCAACTTGACAACAATAGGTAATGGCTTTAAGAGCACTAAAAATAGCTGTAAGAGTAAGGAGACGGAGCTGAAATATTTATTATGCTTGAAATAAGTAGCAAAATTTTGTTCGTTAACTGTCAATACCTTTACGAAGAGGTATTGGGTGATACTTAACCCAATTACGATGATGTTTCATAGAAATTTAAAGTTTAGCCTTGTAATCCTCTTGTCTATAGTCATTCTATTCGTAAAAGGAGGCAGCTATTCAAGGACTAAAACATTAAAGATAGTAATTTACTGATATACGGGATAGAAAATTTGGACGAAATCAATAAAATCATGAAAGAAGAGTTTTTTAGTAGCTCAAACACCAAAATATCTAACGCTATACATAGCTTTATTGAGCTATTTTTGGGGAAACTAAAAGCCAAAAATAAAGAAGTTTATAGCGAGCTTTGGGAGGAAACACTAAACAATGAGTATATAGTCCTAAGAGGAATAAAAAAGATTATGAAGTCGTCAAGGTTCTTTCCATTTGCTTCATAGGCAACTATAAGTAGGCGAAATCCCAACACAAGAAGTGAGTTAAGTGAATACCAATCAGTAGTTTCTAAAAAATAGTCAAAAATCAGGAGAAACAATAAAAAAAGTTCGAACTTGTAAAATTCAAATGTTCAGTCAAAAGGAACTTTCAAAGAATCAAAAATTTTTGCTTCCTCTAATAAAATCTCAATAAATAACATGCTTTCTTATAATAAATGATAGATTGTGTATGAATATTATAGAATGACTTTTAAACATCACATATCAAAATTAACATAAATTGAAGGTAAACTGGGTTTATTATTTCTTGTTTTTAGGTTATTTGCAAAGCCATTACTATATTATAACTGTTAAAATGCCGAAAACTAAAATCACACTCACCAACTCATTAAAATACCAATTCAGCCATTTCCTTAGGGTTTATCAACATGCCTTAGCCACTACGAATTCTCCTTAAGTGTTGCAGCCCATTCATATATTCAATATTCTGGACATTTTGGGCTTTCTTTCTGAAGAAAAATCGGAAAAAGATTATGAACTGGTAAATACAATAGCCTATCTTTTATCATATCCTCATAAGCAAGCATCTATTTCTCCTCGCAATCTCTTCAAATTTTTGACCACTCTCACAGATCTCAATGGCCAAATAGATATATTCTTTTAGCAGAATGCTCAACCTTTGCCAAAGGATCACTAACAGCTCTAATAGCCACTTGTGAGTATCAATTTAGGGACATTTAATGAAGCCAGGTGGTAAATTACATAACCTGAAACCTTGAAACTAAAGTAAATTTTTGGACACATGATTTTTACTCGTGCATCACGGGTTCACAAAGGGGCTATTAAAAAAGTATTTAAAGAATAAGAGGAATAACATTATCCAAAAATTTTAAGAAAATCGGTTGTTTTGGCAGAAAAACGTAATCAAAGATTAGGCACTGAAGGTCCAGTTTAAGCAAGACTTATGCAAAGCAAAGTAATTACAGAAAGCAGAATACAACAAGAAATTTAGACTCAAAAAGAAAAATAGCTTAAATAGTGTTCTTTCAAACCAAAAATAAATTCCTTCTCAATAGCCCTACAAAGGGAAAATGAATAAAACTTAAGTAGAGACTAACTTTTATTGAGAAAAGGAAGATAATATGAATTAAAAAGAAAAATGCATCAAATACAAAGATAGTAATCTCATTAAAGGTTTAATCGCTCCTTCTGTAGCTTCAAGCCAGATCTTAGCCTTTCACGTGCATCTCTTCGGCAATCAATAAAGAGGGAGAGAGTTAGTATTGTGAAAAATGAAGAAAAAGCAGTGAATAGAATGCGAATAGCTTCATAATAACGATAACACCTTAGTTAAGTTCACAAAAGAGGGTATCCTTGTGGAGTTTCTTGGATAAGCTATCTCTAGTAAGTGAGAAACAAAAGAATCGCCGGGCATAATAATTCTATTTGTTAATCTTTACCTTCAATAAGCTTTGATTTGAAAAAATTGAACGACAGCCTCAATCTTCAACTAATACAAGGAGAAAGACTATCATAAGTAGCTTCAAGCATTTGCAAAGAATATGAAATTTCAGCAGTTCACAAAGATCCCATTCTAAAACTTCTAAAGTCTTCTATTGATAAATCAAATTTTGCATCTATAAAAGATGGAAAGGTCTGTATTCATTCCTGATTTTTACCTAAACCAATTATTAATAAATAATTTTAATAACATAAGAATGATGGAATCATGGAGATGAGCGGAATTAGGTGCAGAATCCAGTGCACAGATTGCTTTAGTTACAATATGAAGGCACAGCAAAAATGTTGTCAGCAATGTATTCTTCAGTAAAAGTGTTCATTATAAAGTCTTTTGTAGTGTTTCCATTCTAAATAAGCCTGCGAGAAATTTGCTTGCTATCAGTTGTTGCCCAATATTCAATTTTTCCTTCCACATCAACAAATTTATTAAATGATTGGCCACTTAGGTCCTCTTTTCCTGCAAATTTGGCGTTACGCAGCCAATCCTGACGGAGAACACCGCATCCATGAGCTTGATCACAGCAAACGCAGCATTGCCTAAGAAGGGGGAAGTATAACCATCTTTTAGAATTCGTAATCAAATGAGTGCAAGGTGTGGCAACTGATTGTATGGCTCCACAGAAAGGATCGTATTTGCCGTTAGTTCGATCAACCCTTTAGCGAGCTCTATCAGGTTCATACCAAATCTTTCCAACATCGCGGAACTGAGTTGAAGTATAGCTCTCAACGAAATCTTGCTGGAATCTTGCAGGCCACACAGGAGGTGACTGTGTTGCAGCCAGAGTGAGGAAAGCAAGTACAATCACAATGATTTTCATAGCCAAAGTATGAATTATAACCAAAAGTTATATTATTATCAAAGCTGTGCAAGTAAGCTTAATTTAAGCTCAATACTATTTACAAGGCTGTCTACTAGCTCCTGCTATTAGAGGTGTTTTTTGCCATTTTTATTGCCTTATCTATTGAGAAACTTTTACTTATCGTACAGTATTAAGCTTTTTGAACGAACTTTATCAATCACTGCGTTTAATTAATGACATTTTGGATTTTATGGCAAAAAAACTTTTAAAACTTTGGCTCTTTCTTTCTATACAACAGAAGAAAATATATTTCTTACTAAATTCACATCAAACCTTTTCTAAGGTTGAAGATTAGTTGAATTGACCTGCAAAGATGTGTTTTGACGCCTCTTTTTTGGGATTTTCTTCATAATTTCCATATTACTATCTCCAATTTGTTTAATTTACTTGGCATCTTTAGCTATAGGAGCTGTTTAGGCAATCTCTCCATATGAAATCCCCTTATAGTAGCGATATCGCTTTATTTCTCGATATTTATCTGAATCAAAGTTTGCTTTAGAATCCTGTTTTACTAGCTTGGGAGATTTCGGAACGAAGTTTTCATGTAGATACTCTTTGTATTATTTTATCTTTTGAGCCTTTATGAGAGGCTATTTTAACTTTTCTTTTATTCTTTTTCTTTATTCTTCAGTAACTTAATGTGCATTACCTTTCCAAAATTCTGGCATATTCGAATTCAGCTATTAGATTTTTTACATCTATTATCTTCTTAATAATCTCTTTTCTTCCAATAATTCTTCCCTTTTCGCATAAAACCACTTTTAATGCTCTTCAATTTACTCTAAATTCAAGGGTTTATGTAGTTATTTACGCTAGCTTACTATCTTTTCTCTGTTTTATTAAAATTACTTTTGCTTGTTTTCTTCATGTTGGATTTTTTTAACTAAATAGATATACTTTTTGTCTTTGATTTTTTTGGAGTACTCTTATGCTGCTTTTCGTCGGATTTCTTCTATTTCTTTTTCCTGCTTATGTTTTTCAGCAAAATTACTTGCATTTCTAATTTGGTTTTTTCTCCATTGCAGGTACTACTCTTCTTCTTTTTGGCGTTTTTCCAACTATTATTCCAATTTTTTCTTAGTCTGCTAAGTAATTATAGATAACTTCTTCCTTCGTTCTTCTTTTTCTCTTCGTTTTTATAGCAAAAAATTCAAAATTTCCTCTTTTGTTTTCGGAGCAACTTTAGATTTATTCAGCATCTATTAAGCGTTTTGATTTGCTCTTTCTTTTGCAGATTTTTAGTGACTTTAGGTTGATGAATATAGATGACTTTTGTTCAGATTATCCAATTTGCTTACTCTTGATTATTGCAGACGGTTATTACCTTTACTGTTAGAGTATTTAATCTCTTACTTTTAGAGATCATCATAGTTTTCCCTTAAATCTAACAAACTTTCACTTAGCTTCTACATATTAACATGCAAGTTTCTAATTTTTTCGTACTAAGGAGTGTTTATTTCTGGCTATTCTTGAATGTTTTAAGGCTGAATGTGAATTTAAGATGACAATATGCCTACCTATTTTTTCGAGCTTTGGCCTAATTGAGTTGTTTCTTTAATCGGAGATGAGCTATCTTTGCTTCTAATCAGCTTTTCGTTTCTCATATCAATTAGTTCTTATCTAACTCGACTCATTTCTTTTCGTTGTTTTTTTAAGCTTTGATCGCTAATCAGGTCGTGTTCTTCATACTTTGGAGGTTGGTGCTTAGACAATCGATTGCTTGAGATATTTTTGCTTTATCCTTTTTTCTAGCTTTGTAAACGAGAATTCTCATGATATGACTAATCTTCTCCTTGCTAGAAATTCTCTTCATTTTGTGCATAATGTTAACCTTGGGAAGAATTTACTCTACTCAAGCTACTTTTTTTGTTTGAGGATCGTGATTATTTTGGAGAATTTGTAACTCTGGGCATCCTTGATAAATAATAAAACCATGCCTTATATCAAATTCAATAAAATACAAAAACACCCGATTTCGGGGTCAGAGCCAAAAACTTCTACATTTATCTTAAGAGCTTTCTTATGATTATTTTATTTAATCTGTAATAATTATCGTCATTATTATGATTGAGGAGAGTTCAGCAGAAGTTTAAATCAAAATAGGTGAAGTTTAGGAGGATTAGTATGTCCCTCCTACCATTAAATAGCCTCTCATAAACGAGCTCAAAAGCTCCTTAGTAGCTCAGCAAGGGGGAGATAGTTCATTCAAGGTGATTACAAGTATAGCCAACACTATGATTGGCTCTTCGATTATAGTTTATCCTATCATCTTTATCAAAGATGGGATCGTTGGGGCCCTTTTAGTGCTACTTGCTATTGGCGCAGCTCTTTTTTTCACCTGTCGTCTTTTGCTTATACATAACAGACCGGATGAGACGGATTTCAGCAAACAAATTAAGAGGATTCTGGGCCCAAATTGGGCTAAGCTTAATAGTACAGTCAATATCGTACTTATTTATATTGTGTGTATAGCCTACTTCATGCTCATAACTGGTAACTTCTTTGACATTACTTCGGCCATAATCACATAAGTTTCAGATGGGTACCAACCTCCTAAGGCGGGATAAATCAACCTAAGCAAATACTCAGAGCAATACGCGACCATAATTTCTCTCATTTTCACGGCTCCGCTCATTTGGAGGAAGGATATTGAATTCTTAATGAAGTTCTTCAAAGTTACTATTTACTTTGTTTTATCTTATGGAATATTCGTACTAGCGGCGTTTATTCGTGTGATTGCTAATAGTTCACTACATTTCGGTTCTTATGACCTTTTCAATCCTGATTTTAGCACTGTCGCTGGAGCCTTTGCTCTCAGCCTTCTTCTACATCCAGTTGCAGCTCCCATCCTCAAAAGAAATCGCAACCAAAAAAATAACATGAGGGATTTGTTCCTTGGGTATTGTCTTACTGCTTTGATCTATGTCTATGTCGGCTTTATCGGGGCACTTACTTGCTCTGGCTCAATAGATGACTTAAAAAAGAATCCTAACTAATATCAAACTATATTTGATTGCTTTGGTAAAAGCAAAGATTCGGGAACATAGGAACTTGTCTTCTTCTTGCTTGGAAAAATAGTTCAGCTAGGAATTTTCTTCCAAAACCTTTCTGTTATGCCAATTCTCAGCTTTCTCACCAGAAAATAGTTCTTAGATTTCTTTGAAACTTAAAAAGCAAAAAAGAACGCTTTCATTGGTTATAACTGCTCTTTGGTTATTCTGTGTTTTGTTATAACTTTCTTTGAGGTTGATGTGAGCATAGTTTTGAGCTTGAATGGAGCTATTGTAGGCTTTTTTATGGCTTACGGTATACCTATAGCTGCTCATCTTGCGTGCTACCATAGAAATTTAAATAATGTACACAAATAAAGGAGTGACCTAGTTTTAAGCACAACAAGCGAAACAGATTCTTAGATTGCGGATTCATCTCAACGTTGCAATAAGCACCCATAACGATCGAAATTACGACATTTTACTATTTACGGGAGTTTACTTATCATGGGTTTGGCTGTGGCTTGCTTCAAACTTTACGCAGTGTTCCAGTGATCTTCAATATATATCAATTTATAACTTAACTACACAAAATATTGACCATTTTACTTATTTTGACCTAAATTGATTTAAAGGAAGTTAAAAGGCAACAAATGTAGCTAAGCAAAAGACTGCAGTTATGAATAAAAATCATAATAAATCGATAAATTATCGACTGTGCTAGCAAAAAAGCTGAAAACAGTCCATTTAAAGTATAATCGCTACTTTTTTTGCTTGTTTTCTTCTAGAAGCTGCTAATATGTAGTCTTTTATAACTTGTTGATTGTTGGCAATTAATGAATAGTTTACCAGTCATTTAGTGGTGATTTAGCAGCTGGATATTCGCAGCCTCAATTTTTTTTGAAAAGATCTTTTAGATAATATTAAGAATCAAATGTGTGTAAATGACTATTAATTTCGTCATTTTTCTGCAAGCAGGGATACAGTCTGTCGTAGATTTATCGTAGTTGATGAAGATGACTTTGCTAGAACCTATTTGGTGAATATTTCTCAATTCGAAGAGTTTGGAGATGTTGGCCTTTGCAAAATTCTCATCTATCTTTCAAGCAAAGGGTTAAATATCAAAAATAGGAAGTTCTTCTTGCCCAAATTCAACGCAATAATCTAGCCATATACCTTCTGTCACATTCTTTTTGAAGCATTGGACTAAAAGTAGATTTTAATCAAGTCATACTCTTCCCAGAAATCGTCTGAAGATATTTTTGAATAAAATGAAGGAATAGATCTAAAATAGTAGAATTAACTTAGCGATTAGTAAAATTACTACTGTAGATTTTAAGAAATCGACAATGTTGAAGATATCTTTTAAATGCTTAAATAATAGTCCCAGGAATCCAAAATCTCAGAAAACAGCATACAAGAAGAAACTGTTTAGGAGGAAAATCCGAGATAAGAGAGAATGATAGATGAAAATGACTAGAAAAGTGCTGAAAAAAGTGAATAAAGTCTCAAAAAAATCAAAGAAACTCAGAGAGGAATTGCACAGGTAATTTTCGCAGTCAAAGTTTGGAGAACTTTGTATGAAACTAAGAAATGCAACTTGACAAAAGCCGCAAAGATAGTGGGTATATCGAAAAAAAGCTTAGATGACTACTATTTAGTGTTGAGAGTAGGATAAATACTGGGTTTCAACTATCTACTCAACTTAGAAGGAAAAATGGGCGATTTGAGAAATTTTATTCGTTTACAGTAATAAAAGGTCACAGGAAAGCTGGGTAAAAATGTCTAGTGCTTTAAACTGGTGTAATAAGTTAACATAGCGAAGTTACTATACTAATTTTAGCTAAAGGAAGCCTAATGATGAGGCAAATGATCCAATAATATTTACTTATAACTCATTAAGATTCAGAAATACATTAAATTGTTTGAATTTAATTAATAATTAAGAATAAGTTTATTATCATTTAACTCTTCATAGGTCTTGATAAGAAATCTTTTCGTTGAATTCCGTTATTTTTGAGTTTAGCTAAAGTATTTCTTTTGAACTTTCAGAGATATGAGGCAGAAGGCCAAAGACACCATTTTAAAATTTGTTTATTATTAATGACAAATCAGCTGCACTGACAACTGGATTTATCACTATACTAAACACTTTAGATATACAAAAGGGTTTTTGGGATCTATTGTTTAAGATTTATTCAATCCTTTCCTCTTTTCTTCCTGTTTTTTATGAGGACCCAAATCTTTCAAATGCAAGGCTATTTGCTTTGGCAAGAAAAGTTTCACCTTGTATAATTTCATGGGCAGCCTGAAATAGTTTTGAGGCAGATTTCTTGAATCTATTCTTTTTTGAGCTAGGTACCTCTGGGCGTTTAGGAGATGGGGATGTAGAGACTTCGTCACATCTGATAATATTATTGCTTGTAGGAGCGAGAGGTATGTTTTTTGCAATTCGCAAGTTATGGCTTGAAGTTGCTTTGATTTTACTGGGCTTTTTAGTTCTCTAAATAGTGTTCTTCATTGATTTTAATTATATTCTGTAATAGATTTAGGGGAAAATAACAAAATAGGCTTCTTGACTTGTTGAATAAAAACACTTTTTATATGAATTGAAGGCTTCTTTTTGCATCTTTGTTTATTATAAAGCTCTTGAAAATCTATTTCTGATACTTTTACTTTATTTCAGCGTTAGGATTTACAATTGATACACAAATATAGTATTTAATTCTAATCTCTCTGAATGTTTTCTCCTACATTCAACCATTAGTTCTTTCTATCTATAGTAATAGAAATAAAGTTTATAGCAGACAGCAAGATCTACACTTCTAGAGTTTGAGACATTTTTGTAAAGAATAAATAATAAACAGTGATCAGCCAGCGGAAAATTCTATGATTTCCCATAATCAATAACAAAATTTTTGATTAAAAAGGTTCTTACTTTTCGCTATCCAAAAATCATATACTCAATCCTTTAAAAGATGCTTTGTTAAGCTTAACATTGTGATTAACTATGACTTTTAATTAGATTGAATCTTATTGAGCTTTATCAAGCAAGGCGAGCTAGATTTTGAAGTGGCGAAGAGCTATTAGGGTCTACATATCTGTTGATGAAATCTTGTAAAAGCAGCTCACTATCTTTATAGTCTGAGGCTGAGTTGTTGTTAGCCTGCCTGTAAACTTTGCTCAAAGTTTCCTTGAAATCTTAATTCCACCAGATGGCTTTCTTTACACCTAGATGATAAATGAAATACTGGGATGGTCAAGCATGTACTCGTTTTGTTTGACCAGCTCTTGAGATCTCAGGTAGCAGTACTAATCAAATAGGTTAATTTTGAGTATTTGTTTGCGATAAGAAGAGTAGGCGTCAGCGAAGATGTAAGCCACCAAGAAAGGGAATGCGTTTCGGAAGGTGCGGTAGCGGATGTTGGTTGAGAAAATGTTGTAGTTATAAGAGTAGAAGAACTATGTTTCGATTTTCTTACCAGTAGTGAAGAGATACCTCCAGCATAAGCCCAGTAGCGGTTTCGGTCAATCACTGGGAATGGCATCTTATCGTCCCATTCAGCTGAATAGATGGTTGAATACGGTCAAGAGGGTTAAGAGTGGTGACTACTGAGGGGACAAAAGGACGTGTTTGACCTGCAATCTCCAATAGATCCAAGATTTTTTCAACAGAATTGTACCTCTTAACTCTGGAATCTTTGAATATGGGTAAGTTGGCGCCTTAGGCATCCCTCAGCCCTAAGAGTTTAGTAAAGGTGAAGTAGTTCTCCATGATTTATTAAATATTATTGAGTGAATAATCAACTTAAACCAATCCCAAACGATAAGTTTGAAAGCAAGACAAATCTCAATATTAAGCAAATCTTTAAATCAAAAATGAAAATCACTCTCATCTGATTTTAAGCTGCTGAGAAATCGACATCAGTTCAAGATTTCGGAGCCGTATCGTATGTACTGCTAATGCTCGTCATCTAAATCAACTTCTTCCTCAAAAGTTCCTGAAAAATTCAGAGATTTTTCGTTTTCTTCCCAGAAATTTATTGTATCTGACCCAAAAGTGTTCTACTTTTAACTAGCAAACTCTTCATATTCTTTTTGTATCATAATTTCTTCTTCGTTAGACATATTTTCCTCAACTTCGTTATTTAGCTGTAACTATTAGAATTTGGCCAAATCTTAAATGATTGATTTTTCACCACCCTCTTCATTATTGTTGGACATTTCGGGTGCGAATTTCCCATAGCCGTCATTCAAACTCTTTTCTCCGTTATTTTGATTTTCATCCAAAGAATTCAATTCCCATTACAATAACTATATTTACTGCATCAATTCTCCAAGCCCATTTAAGTTCGCCTAATCTACCGCTTAATTCTGTTCGTAATTAAAGTAGTCTATCTTCTTGTTTGGATCTTCATTCTTTTTGTTTTATATTGAACTTTCTCCGTTTTGCTTTAGATTGGAATCTTGTTATCCCCAATGCTTTACATCGTGCTCAGGAATCGAGTGTTACATTGTATTGTAGTCAGTCTTTTTTTACGGCTTCAGCCAATACTGATTGATTTGTAGCGTCATATCTGCCTTTTCATATAAACAGGTCTTCATCTCATGCCAGCAAGGCATCCCTACCTTAAAGTAGTATCTACAGTCACATCTCCACAGCCTAACTTTTTCTCCATTGACCATCTAAGAGGTTTTTTTAATTGTGTAAGGATAGCTATTTGGTGTCTCCAAAACTCGATAATAATGATAATTCTTTTCTTAGATTAACTAAAGTTCTCCCTTGAAGCAAAGTTCAAGCATGTCGTAGAAACAGAGGGCTGCAGGTGGTGAAACTGATCTTATGATTTGCTTCATTTTGGTATTTGCATCCATTTGTTTCGCAATAAATTGCAGCAGTTGTATCTTTTATGCTTTTGTAGAGCATTCTTTCGGAGGATTGATTCTTGCTTCTATTTGTTCAGGAGACAGAAATTTCAAAATCTGATAGGACTTAAATATTTGAAAAAAAGCTTTAACTGCGAGGATCATAGGCCTTGGACTTTTGAAAAAATCTAAAACCCTGGCTCTTAAAAGAGATGCAGCAGAGTAAGGACTTAAAGTCAGTCCAATGAACATTGGGGGTAAATGCAAAATACTACTGCCTCTTATATACTTTTCGACCTGTTAATAAATTCTTTGCTGAATAGGATGAGGAATGAACTAGCAGGCATCCAAAAGCCTCTTTACTTTTTATTGATGGTTTTTGTGGTCAGGATCTCTTAAAGTGCTTTAAAGGTCTGTGCTCAAAACAGCCAAAAATTGAGGATTTACTCTTTGTTGAAAGCTATTTGTTATGAAGCTATTGGGCAGCTGAATGTGTTGTCTCAAGGCTCCTTCAACTTTGCAACGAACTTGCAATCTTTTTATTGCCTGTGCTAGTGCTTGATCATAATCTGTGACAATTACTTTAGGATACTTGCCCAAAAAGCTAAAAAACTTTTAAAGAACATAAAGATAAGCCAATCTTATAGGTTTTCTCATTATGGTGATTCCGAACATAAGATTAAGTGAACCAGAGGCATCTTATCCATAAAGTACTGCTAGATGCTGATAATAGAGAGTCTTAGTGTACCTAGTTTCAAGTACAAGATCTGGAAAGATACTAAAGTAAACGTATTGTCCATGATAGTTTTCGTAAAGTTGTTTCATCTTTTTGGAAACAAGGAGAACAATATCTCTTTCTTTGGGTATATTGTCAGGAAATTTTTAGTTTTTGTAATGAGCCACCAATTATCTCATATCTTTGCACTAAAAGAAGAAATGGTCATACTTACTGAGAGTCATAAGTAAGTTGCGAACGTTTTATCTCTTGCTTCTGCAAAATTTGATGCCAAGCAAATGGGCTTTGGTTATTTTGAATTTGTTTTTGATGTACTAGACGATTTATCGAGGCTTGAAGTTGAGCAATTGCAATTAATCGAGGCATTATTATACTTCACTATTTCTTATTTTTGGCAATCTTCCTTTTTTATTTGATCTGATCCGATGCTCGTGCTAAGGGTCCATCTTACATAATACGTAGCTGCCATCAAACTGCCGGTTGAACTGAATGTAGGCTCCGCAGCCTCTCATCTTACATCTTACAACAGCTCCTGTTTCTGTTTATCTTATAACCATGGTTTTTTCTATTTTGTTGGAGGGATGAGACTTGTCGTTGTGGTCTTTGAGCGCCATATCAATTGCTTTGTTGAGCTCTGATAGGTTTTGATATCTAGAAGGTATTTGCTTGGCAGTGGGAAAGTGGAAGAGCCTAGTCTGTGAGGTGGCCATTTAAAACCTAGCCAACTCAGGCTTCTTGCCAAAAGCTTGGTTCATTAGTGAATGTGAAGCCATTCATATTTATAGATGACTTATAGCTCAGTCATCTTTCACTCAATTTTAAAAGTGACAAACTTTAAGTCAAAATACATCAAGCTATCTTTCATCTAGTTGATTGAAATTGAAGAAATGATTTATGCTTAATACTGCCAGCTTTTCTAATCTATATGAAAATTTTTATGTTCCATTATTGAAAAAGCTGCTGAAAAGGCAACAATTAATATCTTTTGAGAAAAGCACTTACGTTTTGATCAAAGTAATGCGTTTGCTATAGCTGGAGTATTCCTTTAGGCTATGGTTGTGAATGGTAATTTATACTTAAGGAAGGAATTGCAAAATAAATAAATGTTGATTATTTAAAGGATGTAATATTGGATTTGTTTAACCTTTTCCCAACAATACAACTTCCTTTTAAATTTTGAGCAATAAACGTCAGTTTCCTTTTTAAAATAACGCCTTTTCTCTAATGACTTATAGCTCTGTGACTAAATAACTTGTATAGTTATATGAAAAAATAGAGATAATCAAAACTATTCCTGAAAAGAAGTGAAAGTTCTTAGAGGCAAAAAGAGCAAACTACCTAAAACTCAATTAATGTCCGGAAAAGTCCTCATCGGGTGAGTAAATTTGTAGAGTTGACGAATAATCTGGATAGTTTTAATTAGCGTAAAAACACGATAGAAGAACCAAAAAAGAATGAATAATAAGCAACAAGGTTCATTTATGGAAAAGTTTAGTATTCTTGTGATAGAGTAGTGAGACATCTTAAGTTATTACATCAAGGACTAATCTATTCCACTCTTGCTTTGGGATCACCATCTGAGGAGTATTTGAAACAAAAAAAGCTTCTTTTGCCTTAAGAGCCAAGTAGTTATCCTCTTAATTAGACAATAAACAAAAACTTTTGATTTTAGATTTAGACGAAACGCTGATTCATTGTGTAGAACCAAATTAGAGCTTCGATTGTGAAGTCAATTGCTAAGGTGATAAAATAAGATTCAATATCCGCCCTTTTTGTTAAATGTTTCTTGATGTAATCAGTTAGCATTTTCAAGTCTATGTGTTCTCCTCAGCTACCGAAGAATAAGTCAAATCTATTGTTGATTATCTCAACTTTAACAAAACTTACATCAGAGGGTTTTTGAGTCGTCAACACTGTTTGGAGACTAGAAATGGCCTCAGAATCAAAGATCTTAGAATTATTAAGAACAGAGATATTTCTCAAATAGTGATAGTTGATAACCTGGTCCACTCCTTTGGTCTTCAGCTTTAAAACGGAATCCCTATTATGGAATTTACCAACCAAAAGAACGATAGATAGCTACTAGGTTTACAAAAAATATTGCTAGAGCTAAAGAAAGCTGCAGATGTAAGAGTGTATCTAAGGTAAAAGCTAGGATTAAGAAAATGCATATAATGGCCAGAGGACGAGTTTGTGCAAGTCAAGCAAAATAAGAATTTCGTAATTAAGAAGAAAACTAGTTATTTTTGATTGAATACTGCAAATCTAATTTAAGCCGTCAAACTATATTACTAGTTCTTATTGTATAAATGTAATATTATGATCTTCTCAATAAAGGGAAGCTTAACTTGAGACAAGGTAACTCCATTGAAGTTTTTAGAGGAAAACTAGAATATTTCACTTTTGGGATAAGAAAAAAATGAAATATTTCACTTTAGGATCAAATCCATTTATTCCTTTCATAATTTTTCATTAGCAATAATGTTTTCCAGCTCTTTTTTATCTTATTCTTAACATAAACTGCAGAGATCACAATTTTGGTGAATTTTTGTTTATGTTTCAAAGTTGGCATTCCATGATGTATAGAAGAATTTATCTAGATCCTAAATTCAAAATTTCCCTAAAAACTAAGACACTAGAGCTAGCAAAGACTAAAGATAAGCGAATGCTTTATTAGCATTTAATCAATCCTTTTCTTATCCATAATCGTACTCAATTTTTTAAGAAAATAGGCCAAACCTCTTTTAATTCAAAACAAAGCATATGTCCACAAAAGAAATGGTTTCACAATAAGGGAGAAGTGGGAATTAACGGAAAGCTTCTGTATTTAGCCTTGGTTTTAATTAACTTATAATAAATAGAATGAAAGTAAACAAATTACCAAGGCTTTTGAAACAGGCTTAAGAGAACATTCCAAGTTGTCCTAGAAGAATCCATGCCAAAAAGACGTATAAACTCATTTAAAGTAGACAATTTCAAATAATTTAAAAAGTTTAAACTAGACTATCAAATGTTTCTCTTTTGCAATAACGTTTCAACAAAAAATAACAAAGCTTAGCCGAAATCTATACTTCAGCCTTAATCTTTGGCAAGATCCAATATGAAGAATAATTTGTTGCTAAATATCTAAGCTAGCTCCATCAAGGGCTTTTATATTCTACTTTAGTTTTGGGTTAGCCTAGTGCCTAAATTATAAAACAAAAAACGGTTTTGCTGCCTTAGAAATAAAGTAGTTTTTTCTTAATTCAGCTAAAAAAAGGCAAAAGTTTTTGATGCTTGACCTTGACGAGACTCTTATTCATGTAGTTCAAGAGGATTAGTTTTTTTAAGTCGAACTGGATGCTGTTAATGAAAAGATAAGAATGAATGTTAGACCATTTTGCTAAATGTTTCTTCAAGAGTTGAGTGAGCATTTCCAAATCTACATATTCACCTCAGGTTTAGAGTAATATGCCCAAAATATTGTCTAATATCTCAACTTTGGTCATCAATACATTCAAGGGATACTTTCTAGAGAAGATTGCCTTACAACCAGAAGTGGAGTGATGATCAAAGACCTTCGCATTATTAAAAACAGGGATCTTTCATAAATAGTGATTGTTGACAATCTGGCGCATTCATTTGGCTTACAAATAGATAATGGCATTCCTATCCTAGATTTCGTAGACAGAAAAAATGATAGAGAGCTGCTTGGCTTAAAAAGATTTCTGCTTTAATTGAAGGATGTTACTGATGTAAGACCATTTTTGACGAAAAAGCTGAATCTTAAAAAATGTTGCTAAATTCCTGAAGATTAGTTTGTAAAAGCGTCTAAAATCAAAAATCCTCTTTTGAGAAAACGTAAAACACTCTTTTGATAGCTTATATGTCTTCATACTTCTTTTCTAATTGGTTTTATTTAAGATTATTCATAAAATATTTTGAACCTGTAGCCAAATGGGCTCCAATATGAATAAGTAAAGGCTCATTGCACCCATTTCAGTTAAGTATCAATAAGATTGGCCAAATTATTGAGACTCAAATCGCTTCACAGACTTTTCTTTAATCTTTTGACATATAAATAAAAAATATTTTTTTAGGTAAATTCTTATTTTACTCATCTTTGTTAATTTTTCAAAGATATCTTTCTTGGTTTAGACATTTTCAAAAAAGGCATTAAAGTTTTAATGGGTTTTTCGAAAGATTTTTAAAAATCTTTATTCATCTTCTCATGGGTTATTATTATCACTTTTCAAAGGACATTAAGAGGTAATTCGTCTGAATCTTATTAGACTAGCGACTTACATATAATCTAATATATTTATGCTTGATTATAAGTAAAACTATTGACTTCTAAGCAATCCTATTTGCATTCTAAAATATATTAAAAAAATTGTTCAAAAAACACTTATGTTTAGCCTTATTCATTGACTAGCAATAAGGAAATCTCCATATGATCATTGGGTTAATTTTAGCTCAGGTACAAAAAGATAGAACCTTCTTCGATTTTCTTATCAATACATTAAAGAAAAATTTCAGCCTTAGTGCGTGATAAAACCTAACCGCCGATCAAAATTTGTATTTAGCGTATACTTAAAGCTAACTTTTATTTAAGTACAGATGTGAAGGCAACCAAAAATAGGGAAATTAGTAAAATTGCCTGTAAATCGATAAATCAATGGCATTCAAGCAAGATGGCATGTTATTAGCCTTTGAAACCTACTTTAGCACTCCCTTGATATAAAACAGCGCCATTGATCCATACTTTATAATAATATGTTCTACATGTCAAAAAAACACGAAACTAGAATAAATAGGAGAAACGGATAGATTGCTGATCGATCTCTGGCTGAAACCCAATCCAGCTCCCAAGATGGCCTGATTTAAATTAAAGAAAGGGCTCATGAAAAGGATTTTAGTCAAAACTTGGAAAATGGTAGTATTCTGAAATAACGCAATAAAAAAGAAGAAATATTTTCCTAATCTTTTCCTAAGTTTATCTACGGAAAACACCACTATGAGCATGAATTGGTCAACAGGCATCTTAAACTTTTGCACCAAGGTTTATTATATTCGTCCCTTGTTTTAGGAACTCCTTCCGAGGCATACCTGAAACATAAGATGGTTTCTTTGCCCTAGCCTACCAGTATTGAGGGTAAAAAGGATAAAATACTTATGCTTGACCTTGATGAGACTCTTATTCACACAGTTAAGGACCACTAGGACGCTGAAGTTGAACTGAGCTCATCATCTGGACTTATAAGATTCAATATAAGGCCTTTTTGCCAAGTTTTTCTTTAAACTGTCAGTAAGTCATTTCAAGTATACGTCTTTACGTCTGCAGTTGAGAGCTATGCCAATGCGATCATTGATTACCTTAACTCGAAAAATAGATACATTCTTGGGTGCCTTCATAGATCACATTGTCTTGAAACAAAAAGAGGGTTAAGGATAAAAGACTTGAGGATAATTCAAAATAAAGACCTTTCTAAGATAATCTTGGTAGACAATCTCGTCCATTCCTTCGGGCTCCAGCTTTAAAACGGTATTCCTATATTGTAGTTTACGAATCAAAAAGAGGACAAGTAGCTGCTTGGCTTAGCTAAGATCTTGAGAGAGCTTGAGCGAGTGGAGGACGTCAGAGACTTTCTGCGAAATAAATTTCAGCTCAAAAAATGCATTCATTACTCTTAGGAGCTTTTTTTACACCTCAATTATTAAAACACTCCAGCTTTGAAAGAAAGAAAAACTATTGGTTGATATTTGCTTTTTTATATATTCTCAAATTCTCGCAATTGCAAAAATATGAAGCAAAATGCAACTTTAATCAAAAAAACAACTGCAAACACCAATAAAGCAATCAGCTTATTTTATTAGTTCTGTTTATGACCTCAGTGAGCTCCTGAAGAAATGACTAAAGTGGCTACTCGATGTAAGGCTACAGCTCCTTAGACTAACGTTTGCACATCAGATTTTTCTGTAGCTTGATGAGTTTGAACCGCACTTCTATTAGCTCATTTCTCTTGGCTATTCTTAGAGCCGCCATCACATCCTACATCATCAAAATGCTCAAGGAACCCTCTAGACTTTTAATCTACTGTTAAAGGCTGATTTTTTTTGTCTTCTTCTACTTAAGTTCAGACTAAAAGCCTTTGATTGTTCTATTTTGAAACTGCCTATAGTCCTTCATTTCGTTATCAACGATGGACTATGCAGAAGTGGGTTTATTGTACTAGTTAGCATCAACTAGTATTTTATTGGTGTATTCATTGACGTTTTTGGAAGTCATTTTGAAGCGACCTTTAGGATTAGTGGTTGTGCCCCGCTCTATCTGGGAGATAAGCTTGTTTATGTTCCTTTTCATCTCTGTGGCTGAATAATATGTTATTAAGTAGATAGGTAGATTATTAAGAAAACATAGCTTATTATGCAAATATTAATCAAATCTGAATTAGTTTGATTTGATTGTGGGGATACGATAAAAACATCAAAGTATATGTTTTGCGAGTTTTAAGGTGTGTAAATTTCATCGATTTTGTAGCCATTGCTCATTTTGAAACCAATGAGTTACTGATGTTAGAGAATAAGGTGATAAATAATGAGAAGTAGAATAAATTCAATCAATTAACACCTTTCCACATGGATTCGAAGAAGCAGGAAGGGTTCACGAATTTGTAAGAAGGGCCAGCGCCAGCTTTCCACTCTTCTCTTTATTCTTTCAATTCAATCTTATCCGCGATGCTTGCTTGGTCCTAGCTATCTTCAACGCTGTCAACTAGATTCATCTCTCCTAGATCAGACTGAGGGAGGGCGTTAACAGAGCAATTAAGATTCATTAACGAGTTTAGCTTTTGTTTGGTGCCTAGAATATTGAAAGAAAGGTTGTTGAAGGATTCGCCAAATTGACGAATTGTTACGGGCTAGTTTGCTGGTTAGCTGTCTTTTTTAGAGTCGGTTGTGTTGACTTCCACTTCTTACCTTGGCTTGATTGGGGTCTCGGGTAGTGATTCGCACTTTTGCTAGATTTTGCATTTGATTTTCCGTTTGATGGTAACAAGCAATTCTCTGAATAAAGTGATAGTTACGGTCTGCCTTGCAGAAACGAGGGGTGGCTGAAAACACTCCTGGTATGATCAGTGCGGCTTTTGTGAAAGCCGTACATGTTGAGTTGGCGTATGAAGGAATTCATTTTGCTGTGGCGAAAGTACTTGGGGAGCACGACTTGCTGAAACTTGGCGGTGTCTTTGATCACGAATTCTTCGCCGGAAGGAGACCAGAACACAATTTTGCAAAACTCTTGGTTCTAGCTAATAACCAAAGTACATTCAGGATTTCGAAGGTTTTAGCGATGAAGCCGGCCACTTCGGCGCTCTAGATTTCTTAAATTTATTGTGAAGACATGATTGTGTTTTTTAAATTTGACGCTATATTTAAATAAAATTATTCAAAGCACGCTGGCTTATACCCCTCACCCGCCCTCCAAATCTCACCAACTTCCACTCCCCCTCATACACCCTCAGCTGCCAACATGCGTCTCCAATATTGGCAAGAAATTGGTCAATTCATTCGGCTAGGTGGGAATAGAGCTATTGCTGGCAGTATGATAAATATACCGTTTCTGTCTTTGGCTAACCCCCTTGCCTCTGATATGCGAACCAAGTTTTTCACTAAGTGCTTCAGCGGAAGTAATCAGAACTTAGAAAATGCCTGCTTTGATCCTTTTTTATTTGTCATTAATCCAACTCATTGTATGGGATGCCAGATTTATTGGGATCTTTGCTAATAAAAATATAGCAGAGAGAGGTTTCGATCCTCCGACCTTTGAGTTATGAGCCCAACGCGATACCACTACGCCACCCTGCTATGACTGAACTCAACACGCCCTATTGTAATTTAAATTACTATGCGCCAAACTCTACTTCTTGATAGCATCTTACGAACAATACGAATTTGATAGAATATGATCTTTGATGGGTTAGGT